>Ga0114962_10002116_pt1 | contig 16803 bp, 22 predicted proteins | sample C_130820_MF_Meta_FD_87017 | JGI IMG/M metagenome (GOLD analysis project Ga0114962, IMG submission 87017) | Freshwater microbial communities from Lake Croche, Canada to study carbon cycling - C_130820_MF_MetaG | ecosystem: Environmental > Aquatic > Freshwater > Lake | place: Lake Croche, Canada...
AAGATCTCAAAATCAACGTCCACATATCAGGTAAAGAAGGCCCTGATGGCATACGAAGAGCATATGCCCGACTCAGTCCCGAAGCCCGTAATTGTATCACAATCGAAAACGAAGAAAACGCATGGGGACTAGATGATTGCCTTACTATTAGCGATATCGTTCCTATTGTGCTCGACATTCATCATAATTGGATTAGAGAAGGTGAATATATCACACCGGTGGATGGTCGCGTTAATCGTGTGGTGGACAGTTGGCGTGGTCTGCGCCCTACACTTCATTATTCTCTTAGTCGAGAGGATTATTTGGTTGGTCACAACACTGACGTAATGCCAGATCATTCCGCATTATTAGAGTCAGGTCACAAAAAACAAAAGCTCAGAGCCCATTCTGACTTTTACTGGAATAAACCAGTGAATGAATGGGCCTTGAGCTTTTTAGATCGATTCGATATTATGTGCGAATCTAAAGGTAAGAATTTAGCCAGTTTCGCATTATACAAACAGGCTAAAGAATTAAACCTTCTTTGATTTAGCAGCCTTAACAACTGTCAATTTAGGAGCCTTGGCTTTTGCCGGGGCTTTTTCTTTAGCTACTGGTGCTGCTTTAGGAGTACGTGGTTTACGTACTTTCTTTTCAGGTACAGCAGTTACAGCAGAACCTTCAGCAGCACCGACTACTGCTACTTGATCTACAACCGGTGCAGGTGCAGTTTCAACTACCAACGGAATAGGAGTTGTTGCTGCTGGTTCTGGTACCTTGTAAGGTGCAGTCTCAACTGGTGTTGGTACTACTTCTACTGGCTTTCCCATGAAGAATTCTTTGATCTTTTTTAACATTTTTTAATTTTCCTTAAAAAGTAATAAAGTATTTAATCCTTCTATAAATACTAGGTCATTAAATTGATTAGCATACAGGGGGACTATTAAGAAAATACTACATTTGACATTTATATTACAAATAACTATAATTTATAATGCTAACAATAAAAAATACTTCAGCGGTGATAGACGCTATAGAACTATTAAATGACATATCGATAACTATAAACCCCGGCGAAATACACGCAATCATAGGGCCATCAAGATCAGGAAAAAGTAGTCTTGCACATTTAATTGCAGGACATCCTTTATTAATTCAAACAGAGGGCTCAATTATTTTTAATAAAAAAAATATATCAAAACTAGATGCAGAAGATAGAGCATCGTTAGGTATATACACAACTTTTCAAAACCCACCAGAAATTTTAGGGTTGACTAATCTTAAATTGGTAAAAATGCTTTTAAAAGCTAAAAAAGATTCTAGATTAGATCAAACAATAGAAGAAGATTATTCAAAATTGTGCGAACTATTTGAAATGTCAAAAAATCACGGCAATACTGATATAGATTATGATAGTATGACTCCGTCAGAATTTAAGAAAAATGAACTTATTTTGATGATGATGCTGAATCCAAAATTAGCAATAATTGACGAAATAGACTTAGAGTTAGATGACGATGATTTAGATATTGTCGGCGCCGCATTAAAAAACTTTGTTAACAATAAAAAAGCAATGTTGTTAATTACCAATAATAAAACATTATTAGATATGATGTCACCTACGCATTTACATGTGATTGTAAAAGGTGTTATAAAAAAACAAGACGATGCTACATTATACAAAAGGATAATAGAAGATGGCTATTCACAGTTTCCTTAAAGTTGAAAAAGGTGATCCAGATTGGCAATTTAGTCCGGAAAGATATTTTGGAAAAGAATTTAAATTGATAGATGCTAGCACAATCGAGTTGGCTGAAAATCAATCTAATTTAATGGTACTACGACAAAATCCTACAGAAAAAGAACTACTGGCTAAACATCTTAAAATAAATGTAAAAAAAGATTCAAACTTAGATCTAATAATCCTAAATGAGTTAACTAAAAATTTACAACAAATATTTTTATACGATGTTTATGTTGAGGAAGGTGCGGGATTAAATCTTGGGATATTTGCCAAAGACGGAAAATTTAATAAACATATCATACAGGTATATTTAGAAAACGAAAGTGAATTTAACGCATATGGTCTTATGTCAAATTCAGTTGGTGGTGATACTGAAATTATTACAAAAATAATACATCAGCATTCCGATTCAAGAAGTAATCAGGTTATATTAGGCACCGCTGATAACGAAAGTCAAACTGTATTTCAGGGAATGACTGTATTAGATAAAAATAGTGATGGAAGTGAAGCAAATATTGAATGTTTTAATATGATATTAGACGAAAAAAGTCGATGCCATTCAAAACCAGATATCTATGTAGATAATAATACTGTTAGATCTTCACTCGGTTGCACAACAGAATCCTTAAATCCTGATAAAATTTATTACCTCCAAAGTAAGGGATTAGATTTTTACTCTGCAAAAAATGCTATTATAAGTAGCTTTCAAGGTCGTGCAATAGATATAATACCCTACGAAGATATAAAAGAAGAAGTAAAACAATTATTTTCAGGATAGTATCTGTTTATAAAGGTTTCTTATTTTAGGTAAATACCTTTATGACTTCAAACTTTTCTATTAAATCAGCAGATTACCTGCAAATATTCACTGTTGTAGGAATATAAAATGGCGTTTAACCCGATTGTTTCTATTACAGGAAATGGAGTATTGGGGCAAGTAACCGCCACTTATTACATTGCTAAAAGCGACTGGACTGTTGAAAGCAAAAACAATCCGGGGCTGGTTTTAACCGGAAGTTTTCCAAATTCTAAGAATTTATTCTCTATACAAACTAGTACGGTTTCTTTACAAGTCCCGTATAGAGGTGGGAAAAATTTAGCTAATACTGGCATAAGACCCCAATTATCAAACTCTGTAATAGGAATATCCTCAGTTGGATTGTTGTTTTACGGTCCAAGTGCTGGCATTTTAATATCAGGATTAAACGGAACAAAATGGAATCTTAACGAACCTGTTGCCAATGTATTAGGTAGTGATATATATGGCGGTAATACAGATCCCACTGGAACATATCAATATAGAGATAGTAGATTTATAAAAAATAATGCTTGGGGATCAATAACTGGATCAACTTGGGTAGGCGGAAATTATCAGCAGGCAGATGGACATAGTAAAATAGTAGGATGGGCTGTAGATGGCTATCCTGTATATGGACCATACGGTTATTCAACGGCAACAGATGCACTAGGCGGTGTTAGTAGAATGATGTCAGGTTATCAACTTGATATAAAAGCTAATAGACCAGCAATACGAAACCTTGTAGTTAGTGGATCTGTTAGTTCTTCTTATTCATTCGGTGTTTACAGTGTTGTGGGATTAGGAGTAGGGATGGACTTAACCGGTACAGGAATTACTACTTCTACAAGAATTATTAGTATACTTGGTACAAGAATTACAGTAGATTCTCAGGTTACATTTACCTCCGGAGATATACTTACAGGATCGTTTGCTAATGGTATATTTCTAGAAGACTGGACACATTATCAAACAACCAGTACATTATTAGATGCGTATAATGGAAGATTTTGTATTACTCCAGAATTTCCTAATGGAACATATGCTTATTTTGTTACAACAGATCTAAACAATAACCCAACCTATCCATACATAATTGGTCCGTATCTATATGGCAGATTAAGCGGTGATAGTACCAGTACATCATTATCAAATTTAATTCCAAGTTTGAGCACACTGAATCCTTCATTTTTGTCAGATATTAGAAGCTACAATCTAATAGTAGGAAATGAAATAAATTATATAACATTACTACCTATTAGTAGTAACGTAAATTCTACAATTGTTATTAATTCGTCTACTGTTGTATCAGGAACATTGTCCGGTCAAATACCATTAGTAGTAGGAAACAATACTTCTACCATAGTTGTAACTTCTCAATATTTGACTACTGGGCAATACAATATTACTGTTAACAGACTTAGAAACTCAAATAATAATTTAAAAAATTTATCAGTTGTTTCGAATGTATTGTCATCAACATTTAATTCAACCGTATTAACATATAGTTTAACGGTCAATACAAATATTTACAGTATAGATATTATCCCAACAACAGATAATAATTTATCAACTATTACAATAAATGGAATTGCTGTATTATCCGGACAGCCCAATACTGTGATGTTATTGTTTGGGTCAAATACAATTAATATTGTAGTTACTGCCGAAGATACAACTACTAAAACTTACGTCATTAATGCAACTAGATTAAGTAACATATCATTATTATCAAATATTGAAGTTAGCACAGGGACAATTTCTCCATCTTTTAATTCTCAAACATTTTTTTATGATGTAACTGTTCCGTATAGCATCACCAGTATACGAGCAAAAGGTCAATTAACGGATATTGGATCGATATTAAAAATTAACGGTGTTACCACATCTTCTAATCAATTTTCAAATTTTATAAATTTAAAAACAGGAATTAATCCTATAGCATTTAATATTAATTCAAGTGATGGTGCAACCAATCATTTTTATAAAGTAAATGTCCTTAGAGATTTTAATAATATAACAACATTATATGGAATTTCAGTAAGCAATGGTACATTGATTCCAAATTTTTCATCAACCATTACTAACTATACTGTATCTGTTTCAAATTTAACAACTAGCATAAACTTGTTTGTTCTAACTGATGATAATAAATCAACAATCAAAATAAAAAATATAGCTGCATTATCAGGAACTGATTTTAATGTTCCGTTAGTCGTCGGAACTAATGTAACTCCTGTACGTGTAATAGCAGAAAACGGTGTTGACGAAAAAACTTATAATATAAACATAATAAGAGCAAGCAGTAATATATCTACATTAGATAAATTATCACTTAGCAATACTACGCTGTATCCAACGTTCTCTACCAACATATTAAGTTATACAGGAACTGTTGAATATTCTGTATTATCAACAAAAGTATTTCCAGTAAGTACTGAAATAAATTCTAATATCACAGTAAACAATGTATCAGTTATTTCAGGAAGTTCGTCACCGTCAATTTCATTAAATGTAAACACCAATACTATTACTACTAAAGTAATTTCTCAAGACCAATTAAATTCTTCAACGTATACTATTTTATTAACAAGAAAAAAGAATAACGATGCGTCACTATCATCATTATATTTTGATATAGCATTGCCGCCGCCCAACATCGGTATCACGGCCGTAACATCTCCTGCTATTGTACTAGATCCTCCATTTTCACCTACTATAACAACTTATTATATAACACGGCCGTTTGATGTAACCTCCATTAAGTTTGCTGCGTTTGCAACTGATAGCAATATATCTTCTATTAAAATCAATAATGGAGTCTCTGAAATTATTACAACTTCAGGCGTTGCAAACACTGTAGATTTATTAGGATCAATAAATGGCGCTGTATGGAATGGACTTACCCAAGTACAAATTAAAGTAACAGCAGCCGATGCTATCACCGATCGGACATATACATTAAATGTTACAAGAACTCCTAATACCGTATCAACATTATCCAATTTAGTAGTAGGATTAGGACCATTATCTCCAGAGTTTGGCCCAACAATCACTGAATATTATTATACAGTTCCTTACTTAACATCATCAACTACAATTACTGCAAGTTCTAGTTACAGTCTGCAAAAAATTTATACATTGATACAAAATAACTACGCTTTGATACAATCAGGAATTCCTAATCCGGTTAATTTAATTGTAGGAAATAATACCATAGGAATATTATCGTATGCTGCCGACGGGGAAACATTTACCGGATATAATATATACATCAACCGAGCAGGCATAGGATTAAACGACAATGCATTTTTATCTGATATAACATTAAGTACAGGAACTTATACTCCAAGTTTTAATAAAAATACATATCTATATTATTCTACAGTTAATTACGAGACTAAAAAAATAAAAATAAAAGCATCTAAAGAAAATAGTTTTGCAAATATAAAAATTAATAACATTGGTGCTACATCTGGATTATATTCGTCTGACATTAATTTATCTGTTGGTAACAATACGATTGATGTAAATGTTGTTGCTGAAGATAATGCAAATACTAAAAAATATAGTATTCGAATTTTTAGAGCAGGCAATACAAATAGTTTATTAAAAGATCTATATGTAAGTTACGGTCAACTTAATAAACTATTCTCTCCATATATTACAGAATATATAGTAAATATTCCATTCCAAGTTAATCAAGTTTCTGTTAAAGCATTTGTTGATGATTATCAAGCAGTTGTCGGTGTTAATAATGTAGGAGTAGCTGCCGATACATGGTCTGATCCTTTTAATGTTTCAGTGGGAAATAATTTCATTACTATAATAGTAACTGCGGGTAACGCTGTTAATAGATCCACATATACTGTAAACTTTATTAAATCAAATCAAATAGAAAATAATACTCCTGTTATACCAATAGTTCCGATTAAAAATACAAATATACCTCAATGGATAACTCCCAAAGGATTTATTACAACAGCAACCGAAGGGCAAATTGTTTCATCTAAAATATCTGCAACCGGTACTAACATATCATATAAAATAATATCAGGATCGCTGCCAAAACTGTTAACATTGAATACTGTTACAGGAATAATATCAGGAACACCAAATTTAGTATATGTTACAACTAGTTCAGAATTTGTAGTTAGGGCAACAAATAATTACGGTATTGCTGACAGAAAATTTTCTATAGATGTAAACGGTCCAACTCCTCCAGTTATTACTACATTTGGTCCAAAACCTAGAATCGGACCAAGCGGAGAAAATTATTTAATAAATGGACAAATTGTTGATTTTCAATTTACAGCAAACGCTGATATATTGCCAGCGGGAAGAAATATAGAATTTTTTATTGCCGAGGGCGATGGACAATTACCGATTGGGTTAAGTCTTTCATTGTCTGGAAGATTATACGGAAAAATAGAAGATGATTTATCAATTTTTTATCAGTCGGGCACTATTGGTAATTATGATCAAGAAGGATTTGATATAAATCCATACGACCACGAAAGTACTCAAGAGTTTGGATATGGCGGAAAAACACAATATATTAATAAAGTATATAAATTTTATATTTCTGCTAGCAATGGAATAGGTATTGCAAAAGCTCAATATGAAATTGATGTATTAGATCCATTATCATTTGTCAATGATCTTAGATATTATCCAATCCCCCCACAATGGTTAAGTCCTACTGATCTCGGAACTATTAGATCAAACTCTTATCAAAATATATCATTAGAAACTTATGATTGCGATCCAGGCAAGGGCACTATTAGTTACGAATGGATACGAGCTAATTTAAATAATAGGTTAGTTCTTCCGCCCGGATTAGAACTAGATACGGTAACTGGGGTAATACACGGATTTGTAGATTATACACCACTACATAGTAAAACTTATACATTTAATGTATCAGTTAACAAAACAAGTGTTATAACAAACTCCGATACTACTAGAACTAAACAATTTAGTTTAACTGTCCTCGGCTACTCGTTAAATCCCAATATTGAATTTAAAACTGATTCAGTATTAGGAGATATATACCAAGGCGAACAAAGTGAATTTAGTATCGAAGCAGTATCAGTTGATCCTAATATAAGAATAACATATTATTTAAAAAGTGGGCCACTACCCCCTGGATTGTCATTAATATCAGATGGATCTATTCAGGGGATCCATACATATAATACTAATACATCAATTACAAACACATATTCCTGCGTAATAGGTGCTATTACATCCGATTTAACTGGACAAATTGAAAAAACATTTATTATTAATACACTACCTTATACAGGAAAAAAATATACAAAAATATTGTTTAGACCATTACTAATAGAATCTTCAAAACAACTTTTTAATAATTTCATTAATAATGTTAGTATATTTGATCCTTTATTTTTATACAGGCCGTATGACAGTGCATTTGGTGTTCAATCTTCTTTAGAATTTATATTAGAACACGGAATAGAACAATTAAATCTAAATAGTTATGTTCCTGCTATGCAAAATTATTTTTATAGAAAAAAATTAGAATTTGGAGAAATAAAAGTTGCAATCGGTTCACATAAAAATAATGTTCTATATGAATTGATATATGTTGAATTAATCGACAGATTAATAAATGAAAATGGATCTGTACAATCATCCATAGAATTTGATAATACTACTATATACCCAAATAGTATAGATAATATGAGAGTAGCGTTAGAATCAGTAGCATCATATAATGAAAAATTATTGCCAAAATTTATGAATACTATCCAACCTAACACAGGAATACCGTTGGGAAGAATTTTATATGTGCCGCTATGTTACTGCTTACCCGGACAAAGTACACAGATTTTAATTAATATAAAAAAATACGGAATGGATTTTAAGAAAATTAATTTTGAGATTGATCGGTTAATAGTTTTAAATAGTCTGGATAATTCTGAAGCTAAATATTTGCTACTCCCCAACACGTAGGTATTATAAATGACAAGCCAAATAAATTACTCAGCTGTAAATACTCTTTATCCTGTTCCAGGTAGAGACAATGATAGTCAAGGTTTTAGAACAAATTTCAGTGCCATAAAAGACGGATTACAAGTTGCATTTAATGAGATTTCATCTTTACAGATGTTAAAGGCCGATATATCATTAGATACTCCTGCAACTGCTACAAGTACAGGAGTTGTCGGACAGCTAGCAATAGATAGTGTGTATTTGTATGTTTGTATTGCTACTAATACGTGGAAACGAATTGCATTAGGTGCGTGGACATAATATAAATTAAGGTATTAAAAAATGACCAGTGCAATAAATTATACAGCCGTAAATACTCTTTATCCTGTTCCAGGTAGAGATAATAATAGTCAAGGGCTTAGAGATAATTTTAGTGCCATAAAAGACGGATTACAAGTTGCAAAAAATGAAATTTCGGATTTGCAATCTATAAAAGCTGACTTATCAACTAATAATTATTTTGAGAGTACCACTGCTTCTACTTCTCCCGAGACCGGCGCAATAGCAGTTGCCGGCGGAGTTGGTATTGCTGGCGATTTATATGTTGGCGGCAATATACGTGCAGGCACAACAAAGTCACTTATTCCCACAACTTCTACAATAGCCAGTTTAGTAGCTACTGCGGTAACTTCTCAAATTACAGCAGCAATAGTTCCAATAGGATCTATTATCCTGTGGTATGGAGCGGCTGATGCAATACCCGCTCATTGGGCATTATGCAACGGAAGTACTGTAAACGGTTATGTGACTCCTGATCTTAGAAATAAATTTGTAATGGGGGCCGGAGATACTTATGCAGTTAATGCCACTGGTGGGTTTCCTGATATTCCAGTTATAAGCCACTCTCATACATTGACTGATCCAGGACATCGTCATGGTTATACAGTTGACGATCCTGCTGGTACTGGTTCTCCTAGTAGTACTGATACTACTCCCGGTGAAGCTGCGAGTCAAATAGCGGGATACACCAGTACTGTAACTACAGGAATTACTATTAGTACTGCGGTCGGTGGTATTAGCGGTACTGGAAGAAATTTACCTCCATTTAAAGCCCTTTGCTATATTATGAAAGTATCATAATGTTTAATCCGTTATTACCAGATTACTCAACATTAAAAAATTCTGAATTGGAAGATAAGATTAATGATCTTGCTAAAAAATATAATTCTGCTGCTAAATTTGGACAAGGATCAGTATGCTATCAAATTTCAGTTATACTAGATGCATTAAAAGAAGAACAGAGAACACGTCAACAAAGTTTAGTTGCAAAAACTCAATCTGATCAAAATAAAAACTTAGACAATTTAATCAATATTAATTGACATAGTTGTTAATTGATTGTAAAATCAAAGGATGATAATTGATGATTACGGAAGGTTAATTCTTAGCCCAGCTGAGGCGTTTGAATATCTGTATTCAAAAAAAAGTGTCACATTAGAAAATATATATTTGAACGATGATCAAAGTATTGATCAGTTTAATAACGCTATTGCACTTAATGCCGACTCTATATTTTCCATAGCAAAATATGTCGAAATAGACGAATCCTTAGAAGAATTTGATAAAAAATTACAAAAAAATTGGTTTATTCCTGAAGAATATAAAGATTTTAACATTGTAGAATTTTTATTAAATGCATGTACTACGTCCGAGCAACTCGATAGAGTTCAAATAGAATTGGAATTATTTGTCCAACATGGCATATACGAGCTATTAATATACCTTAAATACTTAGTAGACACTATGCGATCTAATAATATTGTTTGGGGAGTTGGCAGAGGTAGTAGCGTTGCTAGCTACTGTTTATATTTGTTAGGAATTCACAAAATAGACAGTATAAAATATGAATTAGATATTAAAGAATTTTTAAAATAGGAGAATATATGAAAAGAATTTATAGAACATTTCAGGGTAAAGAAGTTGATATGGATCAACTATTGCAAAAGAATGAAACCATGCCAGCCGTGGGAAATATTAGAGTAAATGCTAGAGGAGACGAATTAGGACCCGACGGTAAGGTTATCAAAACTAGAGAAGAAGTATTAAGTGAATATTATGATGAAGATCCTAATCTAGTTAGCGATGACGAAATTTCTTTAACCAAAGTAAAAATTGCAAGAAAAAATCAAGTAGTTCTAGAAAAAACAACAGAAACATCTGCTACAACAGAAACAACAGATCAAATTGTTCGACAAAAAAATAAGGAAATAAAATGACTATTAGAGGTAAATTAAAACCACTACATGATAAAATATTAATTACTGACATGAATTTTTCTTTGGCAGTATCAGCAGGTGGAATTATATTACATAGTACCAATGGTAAAGTTGAAGGCATTAAGCCTCGATGGGGTAGAGTGTGGGCAATCGGACCCGAGCAACAAGATATCAAAGTAGGTCAATGGATTTTAGTCGAACATGGAAGATGGAGTAGAGCTCACGAATATCAAGACGAAAATGATAATAAATTTGATATACAGTTAGTTGATAATAACGCCATTATGATGGTAAGTGATGATATGCCGACCGGAACAGAATGATGCAACAAGTAAATTTAAATAGATATAGTACATTTGTAGAAGCTGTTACTAGTACGCCAAGCAACGATCTAACAACATTTATGAATCGATGTGATGAGTTAGACGGAAATTTTGATTCAGTAAAAGGCGAACACGGACCAGATATTAATGTTCCTCTACTACTTACAGCCGCACTAGGACTTGCTGCCGAAACAGGCGAGTTTTGTGAAATACCAAAAAAGATGTTCTTCCAAGGTAAACCGTTAAATGAAGAAAATGTATTTCATATGAAAAGAGAATTAGGCGATGTTATGTGGTATTGGATCAACGCATGTCGAGCACTTAATTTAGATCCTAATGATGTAATAAATGAAAATGTTAAAAAATTAGAGTCTAGATATCCCGGTGGAACATTTGATGTTTTTCATTCAGAAAACCGGCAATCTGGTGATCTATAATTAAAAGGGCATTGACAAGCCCTTTTTTTACGACTATAATATATTATGAAAACACGTGAACAAATTATTACTGATATGTGTCTTACTGTTAGACACGATTACGGTTTAGATAAGCATCCAGACGATGCTGCATTTGTAGCAGGTATGACTGGATCTGAACGTACAGCATTGTGGAAACAAATGGCACAACTATTTGATAACAATATTTGGCCACATATGACATTTAGAGACAATGACGATTGGAAATAACATGATTGATAAAGAAAAAACACGACAGCGCATGTCAGAACTTATGCGTCCAGTAGAACAACAAATTATGATGTGTGATGATCGAACAGAGTTGTTAATGATAGCATGTGCTATGATGCAACGTACACATGAAATATTTTTACAAGAATTAGGTGAGTCAGGAGCAAAACAAATGTATAAGGACTATGTATGAAATATAAAACTGTTTATACCGAAGTTGAAGTAGAGGTCGATCTTACAGATTTTGAAACAGAGGATCTGATTGAAGAATTAGAAGATCGTGGACAGAGCATGGGCAATGGTGCTGGACCATATGATAGTAAAGAACTAGTGGAGAAAATATGGATGCTTCGCCGTAACGGTAAAGACTATCAACGTCAATTGGATGATTTGATTTATAATGTAACTGGTCGTATCGTATGATTTTTAATAAGGTTAAAGAACTTAAAAAAGATGGCCTAAAGATAGGCATTACTTTTAGCACGTTCGATCTATTACATGCTGGACATATTGCTATGTTAGCAGAAGCAAAGAATCACTGTGATTATTTGATTGCGGCATTACAAACTGATCCTACTATCGACCGTCCAAGTAATAAAAATCCACCAGTACAAAGTATAGTTGAGCGTCAAATACAACTTAGTACAAATCGTAATGTAGACGAAGTGGTTGTATATCAAACTGAAAAAGATCTAGAAGACCTATTGCTAATTTTGCCTGTTGATGTTAGAATATTAGGTATAGAGTATGCAGACAAAGATTTTACAGGTAGAGAAATCTGTATGAAACGTGGAATTGAAATTGTCTATAATGGACGAGATCATTCTTTTAGTAGTAGCAGTCTACGCAAACGTGTAGCAGAAGCAGAAGGAAAAAAGATATGAAAGATTTTATTGTTAAAGAAGATAACGCATTTAGACTTCGTGTTAAATCATGGAAATGTTTAAATCCAAGTAATCTCAATGCTGTTGAGTTTATTCAAGAGTGTATGAAAGATGGCGAGGTTGACTTTGCTTCTACTTATCAGTTTTTTATGACTGACGAAGATATGAAAACGTTGGCAAAAGGGTTGGCAGCATGAACTGGTTAAAAAGACGACTACGCAATTGGGCATTTAGTTCTGCTGGAATTGAACAGGGACAAACAAATAAATTGTCTAGGGGAAATGACATAGTTGCCTCTGGAGAAACTCTCAGCACAGAACCCATGCGTCTAAGCATCTATCGTGCTAACGGTGGAACAGTTGTTGAGACTCGTGTTTATGACCGTCACAAGGATCGTAATCAAACTCAACTACATATTGTCAGTCATAATGATGACCTCGGACATAGCTTGGCAAAGATTATCACTATGGAGTCATTGCGTGGATAGTAATATAGAAAAAATCATAAAATCAGTAGGAACAGATTCTAGTGGAAGATGGGTAAGTATCAATAATGTTGAACAAATAGTGTTAAAATCTATTGAGGCTTGTATAGAACTTGTAGAAGATACTCCCACGCATTGTGCTATTACTACACACGACTTATCGGCTGTGAGATGTACCATTGATAAAAGCGTTGATAAAATCAGGGCTCATTTTAACATTAAACAAATATTTGGAGTATTCAAATGAAGGAATTGTGGGTAGAAAAATATCGTCCTAATACTGTAGACCAATATGTATTCCGTGATGCTGCACAGAAGAAGCAGATTCAAACCTGGATCAAAGAAGGTTCTATTCCGCATATGTTGTTGAGTGGAGGTCCCGGTATTGGTAAGACTACACTTGCTAAACTACTACTACACGAAATTGGTATTCCGGCATTTGATGTTTTAGAAATTAACGCAAGTCGAGAACGAGGCATTGATGAAGTTCGAGATCGTATTACTAATTTTATTAGCATGATGCCTTTTGGACCATTTAAGGTTGTATTATTAGACGAAGCAGATTTTCTAACGCCGGCGGCACAAGCAGCTATGCGTGGAGTTATGGAAGAATACAGTAATACAAGTAGATTTATTTTAACTTGCAATCAACCTAATTTAATCAGCTCTGCTATTCATAGTCGTTGCCAGCAGATGCATTTTCATAGCATTGATCAAACAGAATTCACTGCTAGGCTAGCTACTATTCTAGTTGAAGAAAATGTTGATTTTGATTTAGATACATTAGATACCTATGTTAAATTTACATATCCAGATTTGCGTAAGTGTATTAATTTTGTACAACAAAATGTAGTAGACGGACAATTAATTGGAGCCAACAATAGTGATGCAGGTGCAGCAGACTATAAGATTCAGATGGTTGAATTATTTAAGAAAGGTAAAATACAAGAAGCACGTAAGCTATTATGTGCCAGTGCTCGTCCTGAAGAAATAACTGAAATTTTTAGATGGATGTATGATAATTTAGATCTGTTTGGTAAAGATGAAGAAACAAAAGATCAAGCTGTATTAATTATTAAACAAGGGCTTGTTGATCACGCTATTATTGCTGATCCAGAAATAAATCTTGCTGCCACTTTAATTAAATTAGCTAGGCTACAATAGCGAAACCGCGTAACAATTTCTGATGCAGGTCTGGTATTGTGTACGCGGTTTTTTTAAATTTAATTAGGTATTATATCTTTATTCAGACTCCTTATATATTGATAAAATTTCTTTAACTACTGGATGACGTTCAATATCCCTAGCTTCAAAATGTGCCATAGCGATCATACGATACTCACCTCCTTGGCCGTATAAATTGCAAAATTCTAGCAAACCATTTTCATTAGGGCGATCAGCCTGATTTAGATCTCCTGTAACTACCATTCGACTACCATCACCTATACGGGTTAATAGCATTTTCATCTGTGAGGGTGTGGTGTTTTGCATTTCATCTGCGATGATAAATGCATTTTTAAAAGTGCGACCACGCATATAAGCTAGCGGTGATATTTCTATAACGCCATCTTCTAGCATTGTTGCAATTTCTTTCGGATGATAATATTCTTCAAATACATCCATAATGGGTCTTGTCCAAGGTGCCATTTTAGCATTTAGATCCCCTGGCAAGAATCCATGTTCTTCATCTACACTTACAGCTGGCCTGGTTACGATAATTTTACTAATCACCCCCTCTTTGTATAATTTAATGGCCATCTGGACACCCAGCATTGTTTTACCAGTACCTGCCGGTCCTATAGCAAAAACAATATATTTCTTGGGATTTTTTAGAAGTTCAAGGTAAGTTTCTTGTGCAAGATTCCTTGGAACTATCTGGACTTGTGGTTTTCTTTTTAGAAATGATTTAATTTCTATCAAGTTTGCACCGTGGTTTTGAAAACGCGGATCGCGTTGTTCTTTACGTTGTTCACGTTCTTTTTGTCGTGCTCTAGGCAATTTTAACCCCCTATTATTGAACGACCTGCATATGTAATTATTATCTAAATAAAAAAAGCAGCTCAAATGCCTATATTTGGTAAGGTTACTCTAGTCAGCTGAGTGACATAAATATAACAGTAAAGAGACTACCAATGCATGATATAATCGATGTTATTAAAAATTTAGAAACTCTAACCACCAACGATAGTGCGTTTAAGGTGTTAAAAGACTTTGAGCGTGTGATTGATGAACTTGATATATATGTATTCAAGAATTGGGAAAATGGAGAGTTAGTTACAGGACCAGATGTGGATAGATATTCTGTTATCTGTAAGTTTATGTGGCCATACGAAGATATGCCAGATCCAGACGGCGGCGCAAGATTAACCGACTACGGATGTAAAGTTGGATATAAAAAAGATCATGTACTAATTCCTAGAAAAATTTATAAACCTTCCGATTTTCGTCCCGGTACAAAGAAAGGCAAAATTGATGCACATCCAGTTTGGATTATTACAATTACTATGCCTAAGAAATTAATGCAAGATATATATCAAGGGTATTTAGATAAAGAAAATGCTGCTAATGCAGATCTAATGAGATATAATCAAAATACAGAATTAGATGAACAATCAGTAGCACAGGAGAATCCAGCAGATGAAACACAACCAGAAGCAGCAGTCCCACAATCCTAAATTATTTGAAGGGCTACGATCGGGAGATCTACAAGATATGATTGCCCCTGTGTTTACTATTGATCAATTTAAAAGTAAAATGGGCAAAGACCAAGATGTAGTTGTAATTGCATTTAAAGCTAAAGAAAAAATGCCGGCAATTGATCTTATGGAATTTATTGAAAAAGGATATAAATTTGTGCTTGATGCAGATATGAGCACAGGTGAGGAAAGAGATGGTCGTTATAGCGTATTTGTTGAATTAGAAAGAACCAGTTCTGTGCCCGAGCAAATCTTAGAACTGCTATCAGGTATAGGACAACTGACTAATTGCGAAGATTGGGATTTTAGATATTTTAAAGATGAAAATTTATACAAAGCAACTGTTGAGAACTTAACTGATCATATTCCACTAGACAACGAAAATTATTCTTCTAATATGCTAGCCATACGTACAGATAAAGTTTCAGAATTTTTTAATCAAGGTCCTATCCAAATTAAATTAGATGAAAATAATATTATTACATTTAATAGACCGTTCTCCGGAAATGTTGATGCTACGTTAATAGATATTGGCGACTATGAAAAAATAAAAAATAAAACACTTGGAAAAATTAGTTTAGACGAAACTAGTCAGAGCCAAACTTTATTTTTAAATAAATTCTTAGGTAATTATGAAATTACAAAAATAGAAAATAAATTCTTAATTAGAAACGGTGAGCAAGCTATGGTTATAGAAAAAAATAGGTGGTAATATGTGGTTGATGAATTTTTTACCTGATTGGATATTCCATACAATATTATTAACAGGCATTTTAGGATTACTTGCTAGTTTTGTTTTAAAAGTTATTCCGTTTTTTTCTATTTACAATTTGCCAATACAAGTTGGTGCAATATTACTAATTGTAATAGGTGTTTGGTTTGAAGGTGCAATGAGCAATCAAGCCGAATGGGAAGCTAAGGTTGCAGAACTGCAAATTAAGGTTGCAGAGGCAGAAGCAAAAAGTCAAGAAACCAAT
>Ga0114962_10002117_pt1 | contig 16794 bp, 11 predicted proteins | sample C_130820_MF_Meta_FD_87017 | JGI IMG/M metagenome (GOLD analysis project Ga0114962, IMG submission 87017) | Freshwater microbial communities from Lake Croche, Canada to study carbon cycling - C_130820_MF_MetaG | ecosystem: Environmental > Aquatic > Freshwater > Lake | place: Lake Croche, Canada...
ACGGCTTAGGACCTCACGGCACCAGACCGTCGACTATGCACAATGAGACCAAGCACGAGGAGTAGACCTACCCCACCGACAACAGCGACCTGACTGGCTTGCGCATGTTGCTGAACGACAATTCCGACCAATCCCCAGACCAACGTCCATCTGTAGGTATCAGTGGGCACAATCCACTTTGCTGCGGATGCTGCGAATCCCACGGCGAAGGCTGCAAAAATTGCGACGACTTTATCGGTTCGGTAACTAATGTTGAGGCCGTCGCTAAAGGTCACGGCAGTTGCCAAAGTTAACCAGCCGGCCAAAGCTCCTGAAGGGAGAGCCGTTGCAAAAAATTCACTTCGACTTCTTGGCGCAACCTTGCTCATTAAATGGCCCTGAACCAAAACGATGGCGAGGTTGCTGGCAACAACAACTAACAAGAGCGTGTTGTTAGTTTGCACCCTCACCCATAAGCCAGAGATGAAGAAACTTAACGCAAGCAGATGCGCACCAGCTCCCAGATCAAGGGTTGCTCGGCGCAGTAGCCACCAGGCAAAGTAGAGTCCGCTGACATAAATAGGTAACCAAATGGCAAATGCATAGGTTGCAGGAATGATTTTCGAAACCAAGCCCGGAGCAGAATCGTAATTGCCAACAAGACCAGATGAGATGCCAATCAGAACCAAAACTGCATCGAGGACATGAAACCTTCGTCTCACTCCAGCCGCGTCTCCAGCACTCATGACTACCATGTTATTTCACCGCGGGAACAGCTCTTGAAAGGCTGTTTCCCAAATCCAGCGAGACTCTACAGATCGAGACCTTCCGGGAATCGCGAACCACCCTTGAAGTTTCCATAGATCTGTCGTTCACCATCAGTAATGGCATCTACGAGTAAGTCTCCACCTACGAAGGCGCCCTTCCAAGAAGCTCCTAAGCCACCGAAGACTTCTTCACGGTCGCCACGCGAGCGAGGCTTATTCACGCCGAACTTGAATGCAGAAATCTCTTCGCGAACGCGCTTAGCGAAAGCTAGATCATCGGTGGCAACAGATGAAACCAAGTTGCCATTTGAGACATTCATAGCGGCAATGAATTCCGCTTCAGTGTCAACGAGTACAACGGAATCGATAGGGCCAAATGGCTCGGAATGATGAAGCGACCATGCACGAGGCGGCTCAAGAACAGTAGCTGGAGCTACATAAGCCGAAATGTCTTGCCCCGCAATGAAGCGCCCGTGAGCCAAGTCGCCTTCATAAAGCGGAATGCCACCTGTGTCGATTGCTTCATTGAACTGACTCCGGAGCTCAGCGGCCTTTGTCTTATGAATGACCGGGCCAAACTCAAAATCTGGCAACTCATCAGCATCATTTTCGACAGCAAGCGGATGCCCAAAGCGGAGACCCTTGAGAATCGGTAGGTACATCTCGAGGAACTCTGGAAACAGTCGGCGTTGCACAACATAACGGGGGTAAGCCGTACAGCGCTGCTTAGCGTACTCGAAGCCCTTGCGCAAGTGTGGCGCAAGGTTGTCCCAGTCGTTGAAGTCCCAAATTCCCCAGGCGTTGAGACCCTCTTGCTCCAGAATGTGCCGCTTGTTGAAGTCAGCTAGTCGCTCAAGCGTGGCGCGACCGTTCGAGCGACCACCAACGAAAGCAAATGCACCGAGCTCAGGGGATGAAACAAGCGCATCGCTGAGTTCCGCACCAACACCGCTGAGTAACGTCACTGGAAGGCCTGCGCGTGCCATGACTGCGTGTGCCAAGGTCAGCGAGTGGAATCCACCCTGGGATGGTGTCTTCGCAATGGCAGCATTACCGGCAAGCACCTGAACTAACTCGGCATGCACAAGAACACTGAGCGGATAGTTCCACGAAGCAATGTTTGATATCGGTCCGCTGAGTGGTCGGCGGCCATCCAACTGCCGCTCAATCTGTGACACGTACCATTCCACGCCATCGATGCAGCGATCCACATCTGCGCATGCTAGCTTCCATGGCTTACCAATTTCCCAGGCGAGCAAAAGCGCGATGGTGTCGCGAGCCTCGCGCAGTCCAGCAATGGCTGCAGTCACGCGCACCTTCCGCTCATCCAAGTCGACAAGACCCCAGTCGCGATGCTGACGAGACGCTGCAGCGACGGCATCAATTGCAGTCTGGTGGTCAACTTTCGGCGGACCAGGAATCAGCATCTGATCCACTGGGTTGGCATGGCTAGTCGATGTTCCAACGCTTTTCCATTGACCGTCAATAAGGTTGTTAATTCGATCAACCTCGAAGGCTTCTGGAGCAATCGCCCGAGCCTGCCCATAGACGGAGTCCCAGTCTGTTCCTTGCTTCACATGCAGTGTCATACGTCGATGATATGGGAAGCAGCCTCACAACGCTTGGCGAGCAACGCGTTGAGATACGACCGTTACATACAAACTCGATGTCTAGAAGTTGGCATCTTTCAAGCCGCCGAAAGAATTTCAGTGACGCTATAAAAAGTTGGCCCCTACACAATTTCTTGTGCAGGGGCCAACGCTTAGAGATTTAGTGCATGTCGTACATCTTGGCGTAAGCAGGATCATCTGCTGCGCTCTTTAGACGTGCAATCTTGTAGATAGTTAGACCGAAGAGACACTTAGCAAGAACGTCTGCCACGGTGTAACCAATCTGACGTCCAACGAATGATGAAGCTGGATCTGCATCCTTCATGATTACAGGAAGCAAGTACGAGATTGGGTAAACGCCCCAAGTTGCAATGAGAAGAAGGCGTAGACGCTTCACAGTTGCAGCAACTTCAGTTGGCTGCTTCTCAAGTGACTTGGTTAGTTCAACGAACAAGATGTAGAGAATGTATAGGAAAGGAATTGTGGAAAGCGCTCCCCAAATTTCCTTGGTGCCCATGTTCGTTGAGATTTCACCTGGGTAACCCAGAACAATCATCGCAGCCGAAGCTGGAACTAGACGGCTGATGAGTGACTTGCGCTCACCGGCTGGCAGGTTCAATACGGCGATGGTTTCCATCAGCAGTAGTGGAACAGTGAGTAACCAGTCCACGTAACGGTAAGCCTCGTTGAAGGATCCGCCGCTCTTTGCTGCGATGAATGAATCAAAGATTCTCCAGTAGTGGTACAGAGCGATCAAAGTAACAGTGCCGGAAATAACGACGGCCTGACGGTAACGCTCAAGAACACGTCCCTGGCTCAGGTAAAGGTACACAGTTGTGGCAAACATGCTTGCAAAACCCAACGAAAGCACGTTGTACACAGTGTTGAATTGATCCGCAGTCAGTGAACTGACCATGAACATTCCATCCATAAATTTCTACTCCTTTGTAGGATCAGGGCACTTAACCCTGAGTAATACAACCTTGTCGTGCCGCGGTTCACTCTGCAACCTGAACGGACCGTGTCGCAATCATGTTGCACAATCGTAATATTTCACTTTCAGTTCACGGGCTGGCAACTTTTTACCATTTCTGAGCCATTTTAGGCATCATGTACCGCGCAAAATCTAGCGTTAGTTATTCGCATCGATACGGGCTAACCAACATTCGCAACTCACCAGCAAGGTCTAGTTGAAGCTAACCTGTGGCGCAGCCCCAACGTTTCCGTAACGATGATTCGTGATTGAGATGCTCTGTTCTTGCAGCCAACGTGGCATCTCGACGCCAACGTTATCGGCAATCGATCGGACGTCAATCGACAATCCCAGCCGTAGCAACGCGACGTGAGGTGGGGTTTCACTGCTTAGCCAGCGAACTTTGCCGACCGCTGCTGAGCTGGCTGTGAGGCGTTCGAGCAATTCGTCTACGGACTCACTCTGACTGATCGTCACGCACAAGTCCGCCCGCTCCGACAACCACGTGACCACGTCAAGTTGCTCTTGTGAAGTCTCGGCATCAACGCGAACAATGCACCCACGTAAATGTGCAGTCAAACGAGAGAAATTTAATTCAGCGGCCATCTCGGAAGTCGCTACTGGTTGCATGAGATGGCGTGCCAGCCAGCGTTCTGCCTCGTGAATGAACTCGGAGGATTCACGCACATCCTCCCAAAGCCTCAACTGTTGCAGATAGTGAGGACCTCCCGCTTTCGCGGTCGGCCCGACACTGCTTTGTTTCCAACCCCCGAAAGGCTGTCGTCCAACAATGGCACCGGTAATGCCGCGATTGACATACAAGTTGCCAGCTTCAACTGTGGCAACCCACTCGGAACATTCGGCGTCGTCAAGCGACGCTATGCCTGCGGTCAAACCGAAAGAAGTTGAATTTTGCCACTTCACTGCCTGCGTGAAATTCTCAAACTTCATCACGCCAAGGACTGGGCCAAACCACTCATTCTGATGACTCCAAGATCCAGGTTGAACGCCCAACTTGATGCCGGCGCTCCATAAATATCCTGCGCTATCGAGCTGTCTAGGTTCTAATAGCCACTCCTCCCCTGCCTCGAGGTGAAGCAAAGCCCGGAGCAGGGCACCATCCGGCGGACGAATTATCGGACCATTTGTAGTTGCACGGTTAGTGCTTGGTCCGAAAGCCAGAGACTGCGCAGCATCTTTGAGTTGCGACCTAAAGATGGTGCTGTCGTAAATGCTAGCCTCCACAATCGCCAAACTCGCAGCGCTGCATTTCTGCCCAGCATGACCAAAAGCAGAAGCAATCAAATCCTTGACTGCAGTGTCAATGTCCGCACTTGCTGAGATAACAATGGAGTTCTTTCCACTGGTTTCTGCCATCAGGTTCAATTCAGGCTTCCAAGTTTTAAACATCAGGGCCGTTTCAAACGAACCCGTGAGAATGACGGATGCGATGCCCGGATGAGTCACCAGATGCTGACCAACCTGATCATCACGACATGGGACAAATTGCAGCACATTTTTCGGCACCCCAGCGCTCCAAAGAATCTGCGCGATTTCATAGGCCGTTGCGACAGTCTCTGGAGCAGGTTTAAGAATGACGCAGTTGCCTGCCACCAGAGCTGCACACACTCCACCTAAGGGAATGGCAAACGGGAAATTCCACGGCGGAACCACGAGCACAGTACCTAGTGCCTGAGAGTCCGGTGAAAGTGACTTAGCTTGTTCGGCGTAGTAGTTGGCGAAATCGATGGCCTCACTGATCTCAGCATCCGCCTCCAATATTGGTTTACCGCCGTCACGTGCCATGAGTGCAATGAGCGCAGAACGGCGTTGGGAAATGATGAGGGCTGCTTGATGCAGGAAGTGAGAGCGTTGCTCTGTGGCCAAGCCTGTCCATGCTGGCCATACGTCCCTAGATTGTTGAACCGCACGGTCCACGGCACTCATCGTTGCAACGTCGTATGTGTACCAGGCATTTCCATTGTCGCTCGGGTCAATTCCTTGTTCAACCTCTACTTCAGAATCCGAAGTGAAATCATGTACACCTAAAGGAATGTGTAAACCATGCGCGGAAGTCATGGCATCAAGTTGCGCACCAACTTCATCACGGAATCTGGAATCTGTTGGATCGCCGTCGGATGCATTTACAAATCCAGAACTGTCAGTGACTACAAGAGGTGCATGTCGCTTCGAAGCAGTGTCGACATCGTGACGCTGTCGAACAGCATCAACAAAACGTTCACATTGAGCATCGAATTGTCGCCCCGAAGTGCTCATATCAAACGATGCAGTCAGATAGTTCTCGGGTGAGGTATTTTCATCTAAGCGTCGGACGAGGTACGCCACTGCACTAGGAAAATCATGTCGATAACTCACTGGCGAATACAGAAGCACATTACCGAAATGCTCAGTCACAGCGAGGGCTTCACCATTTGCCATTCCTTCGAGCATCTCGATGTCGATTTGAGACTGAACTTCTCGTTCCTTTGCCACCGACATTGCCCATGCAAGATGAAACAGGTTATGACTAGCCACGCCGACTCTTACGGACTCGCAATTTTCGGGTCGCAGCAAAACATCCAGCATGCGCAAATAGCTCGCATCAACTTGGGCCTTTGTGGAAAATGGTGCAAGGTTCCAGCCGTGAATCTCAGTATCAGTGTGCTCCTGAGCCAGGTTTGCACCCTTAACGACGCGAATTTTGATGGAGGCACCGGTGTGTACATGCCGGGCGCGCGACCATTCGATGAGTCGCTGCAACTGTGCGTGGGAATCAGGCAGATACGCCTGTAGGACTATTCCCGCCGACAAGTGCTCAAACTCGAGTTCATCGAGTAGCTGTGTAAAGACGTCCACGGTAATACTGAGATCTTTGAACTCTTCCATGTCGAGGTTGACAAAGGTTCTATTCTTCATAGAACTGCGATAAATCTGGCGCAGATTGTGAGCCACTCGCTCCACGGATCCATCGTGATCAAAGACATTGATTTGACTCACAACCGCAGAAATCTTGACCGAGACGTAGTCAACCTCGGGCCTATCCATCATTTCCAAGATGGCCGCACAACGACGTTGAGCCTCCTGTTCCCCAAGAATCGCTTCGCCAAGTACGTTGACATTCAATTTGGCATGCGACCTAGCACGTTGCGAAATGTGTTCACTCAGGTCAGGACGTTCCCCAGGAAGAATGATTCCCTGGGCAGCTCGGCGAACTCGCCAACGAACTGCTGGCATAACAACCCAAGGCAGAAACTTGCCGACAGTCGTTGCCAAGCGAACTCCGAGGAAATCGACCAATCCAAGGCCATCGACTGTTGCATAACGCGTGGCTTCTTTCAGGGCACGAGCAGAGTGTTGCTGGTTGCGAATACGAATGACGCGATCGGTCAGCATCATGGTTAATTGAACAGCAGATTGATGATTGATCATGCGAGCAAAGCGCTTGCGGTTCGCTCTATCGCGTCTGGAGCGCTGGCGTTCAGCATTCGATATAAGTTGGACGGCTAGCGCAATACTGTCTTCCGTCAAACGGTCGAGGTCCTGGCCGGTCTGCAGTGAATCCATTTGAATGCATGCCTACTTTGAGATCTACAGCAACCTGCCTCATTGCATTTTGCCCACTGCAATTATCTTGCAGGACGCGCACGTGTCAGGCAGTTTCAGACAAGATTTCGCTCTGTACATCCGCCACAGTGGTCGTTAGGTCTCGAACAATCAATCCTGCTGCAAGAGCGCGACTTGTATCCAAAGCCAACATGCTCGCATGTTCACCTTGAGCCCACAGTGGGAAATCTTCGTCGGACTGTGCTGCCTCAGCAACCGGGATCCAATTGAGTTCGCATTCTGGTCCACCCACAGTGTTCACGACAGCCTGAAGCACATCTTCAAATCTCGCCCCACCACTTGGATTTGCCACATGGAATGCGCCAGTCAGCGCACTCTCCACGGCAGTCAAGGTGAACCGTGCCAGGTCACGCACATCAATGTACTGCAGCGGAGCCGAGCGCGGCTCCGGAGCATTCACTTGTCCGCCGCGCCCAATCCGAGCCACCCATTGCGTAAAACGATTTGTGTAGTCATCCGGTCCAATGACATAGGTGGGACGAATGATCAAAGGCTCGTGAAAGCGATTCGATGCCGACTGCTCGCACAAGACCTTGAGCGCACCGTAATGTTCCATCACTGGAACCGATGCAATGTCCAGAGTGGAGAGCTCTTCTGTCGATACCAGTTGAGCATCCTCATCGCTATGGGGTGGAAGGGCATCGTCATAGACCGACACTGTTGAGATCAGCACGTACTTACTTATCTGCGCACCTAGTTCATCCGCGACAGCATCGACTTCAGTAGGTCGGTAAGCGCAAACATCAATAACGACATCCCAGTCGACGCCAGACAGTCTGGACAGGTCAGTTAGTCGATCTCCCTGAATGTGAGTGGCCAACTCGGTTCCCGGTGGCACCGTCTCGCTCCGATGAAAAACACTGACCTCATGGCCGCGAGCAATAGCCTCACGCGTAATGGCCAAGCCAACAAAACGAGTCCCGCCAATGATGAGAACTTTCATTTGGTACCAAGAAAATCGAGTTCACGAAGTTTCTGCAACATGGCTGGATTCGAAGGCTCGACCATGTGGCTACCATCAGGGAATACGACGACAGGAATCGACTGCACACCTGCAATAGCGATCGCAGCATTCTTTAAGGCATCGTCGTGTTCAACATCAAGATAGTCAAAATCGACACCTAAATCGGTGAGTTGTCGCTTTGAGCGAATGCAATCGCCACACCAGTCTGCACCATACATCTGAATTCTTGAATTGTTCATGTTGCCTCCAAGCAATCCGCATTGCATCTGAGGTTACACCTGCAGAGTCTTTGGATGTTCATTTTCCCAACATGATTGTCTACGGACAGAAACCAAACTAGTCACAATCTCAGTTGCTCTGTAGTTAATCCTTGTCTGTGATAACTCCAGCTCTAATCAATTCGACTTTCAGCAACGGAGCGAGCTTTTTTGCCATTTCAATGTTGATGTGGGTGCTGTCAAATTTGACTGCAGTGTTGTCAATAATTGCTGGGCAGACGCCATTGAGGCAGAGCCACTTTGCCGGGACAACTAGGTGCGCCTTATGTCTCGAAGCAATCTGCCCTGCTGCGGCTAAGAATGCTAAGTCTGCAGAATTATTGCCAAAGCAACTTTGCAGATTTCCGTCACCGCGCACACATTCAATTGCTGGTGGCGTCAAGGGGGGCTCGAAAATGCTCACCACCTTGGGTGTCATGTGACTCAACCGCGCCAGGGATCGCTCGTAACCCTCAGTCCAGACGGTGAGTTTGGATTCACCAGGCTCTATCGCGGTCACATACCCAACTCCTTCAGAAACGAAAACAATGTCGGGGTGCAACTTTGCAAGCCGCCCAAAAACAACCTCACGGTGATTCACGCATTTGTTGTCCCGGTTGCCACTGTTTGTAGGAACAATGTCAGCGACTGGGCACGCATATCTAGTAAGAATTCTAAGACTCCATTTTTTTGAGTTGAGCGCTGCCGAGATTGCCGGGGCTATCGAAAGAGCAGTGGAGTCGCCGATAACGACTGCATGCTTGGCATTCGGGCTGTCAGAACCTAACACACAGCCACTGTTGGGATCAGCGTCGGAAGGGTTCAAGCATGCAGAGAATAGTGCTTTTTTCTCAGCAATCAACCCACTGACAGACGCGACTACCGCTTTCGGAGCCACCTTAAGTTTCAAGGCGGCTCCAAGTTTCTTCTGCCAATCCGCCTCAACCTGACTCATTGAGACCGATGTGGCTGAAGCCTTAAAAATGTCTTTGATTGCAGATTTTGGCACAAACTCTGATGCAGCTCTTGCATTTTGTTCCTGAACCTCAGCAATTTTCGGTAGCACTAACACGATAGACAACGCTAGGGCAGCCGCAAAGAACGCCTGCAAAGTGTGAGTCCAGGTTCGACGATTTGCAGCTCGCTTAGTCGCAACGTCCGCCGGTTTATCCAGATTGGCAACGGAGACCGTTGTGCCTCGTCGCCTACTTTTGGAACTTGATTGCTTACTTGCCATCTTTTGACTTGTAACTTTCGGCTTCCACTTAAATGAGTGAAATGGGCGTTCGACTAGGAAGTAAGTAGCGACTGCAAGCAGGAAGCTAAAGAGAATTGCAAGCGCTGTCTGCCACCAGTTGGTTAAGTACCCGAGATCTCTTGCAAATGTAAATACTGGCCAATGCCATAAATAAATGGCATAGGACAACAGACCCATGACTTGTAAAAATTTTGCCGAGATGAGCCGCAACACATAAGGCTGTTGCTCACCATGCCCAACTCCGAGCAACAGCGCAATCGAAAAGACTGGCACCCACAGCGTGTAACCAAAATTACTCGGGGTGACGAAGACCATAGACAACGAGAAGGTCACAGTCGCTACCCAGGACAGAAACTCTCTCGCACGGAACGTCAACTTTTCTAAGTAGCGCAGATTTATGGCAACAAGACCACCGAGTCCTAGCTCCCAAGCTCTGGCTGTGGTTGAAAAATATGTCGAGAGAGGTGACAAATAAAAAGAAACGAACATCCAGACGAAACTGATAAATGTGACGCTTCCCAGAACCACCGTCAGGCGAACACGCCACGGCAGTCGAGTCCCAAATATTTTGAGAACTGGCAAGCCAACGGCAAATGTGAAGAGCAGTGGCCACACAGAATAGAACTGTTCTTCAATGGAGAGTGACCAGTAGTGCTGAAGAGGCGAAGTCTTTGCCCCGAACTGAAAATAGTCTGTAGCTTGCGCCATAAAGTGCACATTCGCACCGAAGAAAGTTGCCCAAAGCGCATCCGAGGTGACGGCGGCAACCTGAACTGGATTAAATAAAAGTCTCGCCATTATTACAGTCGTCCAGGCAACGAAGAGACCCGCTGGGAGAATCCTCTGAGCTCGTCGAATGTAAAAGTTCTTGAGCGAAATTTGGCGGTGTGGAGACTTTCTCTTTTTCTTACGCTTTGTGCTGCCCGACCTCTTAGATTCAGGGCGGGCTGCAGATCGTTCATACTCCTTGGCCAGCAAGCCAGTAATCAAAAAGCCGGACACAACATAAAATGCGTCGACGAAGATAAAACCATTGCGAAGAAAAGGAATATTTGCGTGAGCCAACACGATGATGATGACACCTAGGCCTCGCAGGCCCGCAATATCAGGGCGGTATCTCAGCTTTACTTTGGTGTCTTGCGATGATTCCACTTCAGTCGACTCTTGACTTGCGATATCAATTGCCTGCATTGCCGCGAAATTCTCTCCGACCGTTGCTTCAGTGTCTGAAACAGCGGCGTTAACTTCGCTCAGGACTGGCTCAATCTTCACTGCTGGAAATTCCTTTAACCTGATGCTCTGAAAAGCATGAACCCCTGCGGGTAGGAACAATGTCCTAATGTTGTGAAGGGTACCATGCGCGCTGGAGTGCGGTATCTTTTGGGTGCGCTTCTTCAACACGTGCCCGTTGTAGACGCGCCAGCCACTTCCGCGCTCTTACTCGGCTAACGACCAAACTTTGGACAACGCGTAGCACTAGATTTGACGAGTACAAAGGAGCATTGCATGTCGCCCCAAGTGGAAGCACTCATCAACAATTCACTGCGTGGAGCTGTTGAGATTGACCGAGGACTGTACGGACTCAAATTCAGTCGCCTCCCGTCGAAATACTCTCACCACCATGATCACGATCAACTGACGCAGAAAGTTGCAAATCAAGGTTCTGGGGTCCGCCTTGAATTACTAACTGCCGCAACTCGAATAACACTGACTTACCGTTCAACTCGAGATGCGACACTGGACCGCTCGTTCTTGGGCGCGCCGAGTGTGATTACTCTGACCTGCGAAGGCTATTCACAGTCAATTGCCCACGACAACGGGGATTTGCGCATTTGGGATGGCCCGAGTCTCGCAGAAATTGCCCAAGGCGCAGATTCGGTTGCTACCTTCGACATCCCCCAAAGTACAGCAACTGAGCCCACAACAGAGCGCCTTGTAAAAATATGGCTTCCCCACAACTGCAACATTGAGATTGTTGACCTTAGCGCCAACGCACCGCTGAATCCTGCTCCCGCAATGCAGCCAAGATGGGTTCACTATGGGTCATCAATCAGTCACTGCCTTGAAGCAGAGGAACCCACCGGAGTGTGGCCAGTCGTTGCATCTCAACAATTGGGGCTCGATCTTTACAGTCTTGGCCTAGCGGGCTCTGCGAACATTGAACTCTTTGCGGCTCATGCGATCCGCGAGCTAGAGCCGCAACTCGTCACTCTAAAGCTCGGCATCAACACGGTCAATGGGCGACACTTAACCGTCCGAAGTTTTATTCCGGCCGTTCATTCATTCTTGGATGCGATTCGTGAGCAGCATCCATCAATTCCCATCGTGGTCATTTCTCCCATCATTTGCCCAGGACATGAAGACCTGCCCGGACCAACTCGTATCGGCGACGATGGTCGCGCCATTGGCTCAGAACTGTGTGACCTTGATTGGGTTGGCGACCTCACTTTGGTCAAGGTGCGTCAGCTGCTTTCCGAAATCGTGATTCGCCGCAATGATGCCCGGCTCTTTTACCTCGATGGACTGCAACTATTTGGCCCCAACGACCTGGACCTACTTCCAGATGGATTGCATCCGAATGCCGAAGGTTATCGACTCATTGGCGAGCGCTTCAGTGCTCTCTTACCAACACTTGTAGACGTGGCTGCCCTGTAGAACTGGTCCCCTGTTTTGGTGCAACTACTTGATTTTCAACAAGGACAACTTTGATGTGATCTGCTTACCAGAAGGAGTCGTGACAACAGCCTTAAATGCGTAAGTGGTACGACTCGCATAAGCAGTTCGTGCAACAAACAACCTGAATTGATTTAAAGAAGTTGGTTGGGATGTAGTTGCAAAGTAGGGATTGTGATCACTGCCTAGATACGTCCAAGTGCCATGGGTTGGCTTTTGGTAGAAACGCACACTGGTAAACGAGCCTGCGCCAGTTGAGGCCTGAATGCGGTATTGCCCGCTGTCGGTTGGGTTAACGACAACAGGACTCATCGAAATCGTTGAGGTTTCACTTTGTAGAACGCCATCATTTGGCTTGAAGACTCCCCAAGTTCCAGCTGGTAGTTGAACCTGCAACCGTGCAGAGTCTGTGTGGCCAGTAGCAGTTCCTTGCCCGAGCACCCGACTCCAATTAGACGTCGTCGTGCTTACCGGAACCTCTTGATTGGCATCAGAAGTTCCTGCATTGAAGGCGCAGACAAACTCTGTCCCGGTGACGGAATTGATTCGGCTAAAGACAAACAAGCCATTCCCAGCCGCACGAATTATCTGTTGACCATCACCAAAAGCATCGTTTGACGCTCTCAGCGTTGCTAGGTCAGCAATCGAAGTCTGCAAAGGATTCGTGGTGTCAAAGCTGCTTCCCGCGCCTATTGTTGAGCCACCAATTCGAGGTTCAGCCTTCCACTGCGAAACCTGAGTTGGGAAGAGATCTTGTCGTGCCACTTGATCTCCACCACCTTGAAGCCCAAATTCATCCCCGTAATAGACAGCAGGATTTCCACGCAATGTGAAGAGCAATGCGTGCGCCAAAGTATCGCGACTCAGTTGCAAACTCTTGCTACTTGTGGCTCGCCCGATAAAGGAACCTACCCGCCCCATGTCATGGTTACCCAAGAAAGTGATGAGCCCATCTGCATCGCTGCGCGATGTCGCATACACATCGTCGTTGTTGAAGACCGAAACTAGCCCGTCGCTCGCACCAGTATTAACAAAATTCAGCAACTGGTTTTGCAGCGGAAAATCCAAAACCTCATTAAACGATGCATTCTTAACCCAGTAGGACGTGCCACTGACGTTGGCGTCGTACACCTCTCCCCACATCGGGAAGTTAGTCTTGCCAGCATCCTTTGCGGCCTGGCGCATGGCAGGCAGGAATGCGCGCCAGAATTCCTTGTTGACATGTCGCGCAGTATCGACACGAAAACCATCGACACCTGTGTTGGTGATCCAATCGGCAAAAATTTTGATCATGCCATTGACGACAACTGGTGATTCCGTGAACAAATCGTCAAGGCCATAAAAGTCTCCAAGCAAACTTGACTCACCTTTAAAGGAACTGTTGCCGCGATTGTGGTAGTTGCGCACATCGTTCAACCAAGCCGGGCTCTTAACACGTGCGTCTGAGTTATTTAATAGCGGTGGATTGGGAAATGACCTGTAGGGATCCAACTGGCTTAGCGTTGGAAACTTGCTAGAACCTGCCAACTTGGACGCGCTAAAGACTTTGCCGGCCTTCGTCATGTAGGGCGAGAAGTATGTGTCTGAATAGCTTGTGCCGCCTGAAGAATAAATGACATCCCCAGTGTGGTTTGCCACAATGTCCAGAATTACGCCAAGACCCTGACCATGTGCCGCGGTTACAAAATCTTTAAACTCCTGCATACTCCCCAAATGGGGATCCACCTGATCAAAACCTGCACCCCAATAACCGTGGTAGCCAGCGCTACTGCCATCGGGAGCAACGGTTACTTGGCGAACAACTGGCGTGACCCAGATGGCCGTAAAACCAAGTGACTTGATGTAGCCAATCTTGCTCGTCAAGCCAGCAAGATCTCCACCATGGTAAAAACCTGTGGCACTTGGGTTGAATCCGTCTTTGCTAGCGCCCCCTGAAATGTAACCATGGTCATTTGCAGGATCTCCATTAGCAAAACGATCAAGCATCACGAAGTAAATCATCGGATGTTTAGCCATCTGGAATGCAGGTAGGTCTGCACGTGCAGACAATCCGCCACAAGTGATACCGAACACCGCTAGAGCCAACATCACTCTTCGCACTCGCTTCATCGACATTGACACATTCCTTTGCTCACGACCCGTGTAATCACCGTAGTACCTCTCTTGGCACACAAACTGCAAATTCTCTGCAGTTTTCCGTCAGTTTCTCTTGCAACAAGCGTGCTAACTTGAGGTATGGCCAACGCTGAAGAACTACCTGAAACAGTTTCCGAAACAGAGACGGGCAAAGCTGCATTCTTAGCCGCACTCGAAAAGAAGAAACAGAAGCAAACCGACTCGCGCCCATCCGGTAGCAGTACGGGCAAAGCAGCAGTCACAAAAGGTGGAGCTGCTGGATCACGTCGGCTGTACCAACGCCGCAGCGGCAGTTCCTGAACCATCCCATTCCTCTAATCGCGAGTAGATTATAGGAATGCTTTCATCGACTGGCGCCCTGAGTTCGCTACGTCACCGAAACTTTCGCCTACTTTTCGCCGCGAATCTCACATCCAACATCGGTAGTTGGGCCCAGCGAGTAGCACAAGACTGGCTGATACTTGAACTCACTCACAGTCCACGAGATCTGGGCATCGTCACTGGTCTTCAGTTTCTGCCTTCATTAGTACTCAGCGTGCATGGCGGACTGCTAGCCGACCGAGTCAATAAACGAAAACTACTCATCCTGACCAGCGTTTTGAGTTGTGCTTCATCGCTGCTTCTTGGGACTCTTGTTGTCACTGGCACAGTGCGTGTCTGGCATGTCATGGCACTTGCGCTTGCTCTGGGCGTGTTTGGTGCGCTGGAAGCTCCTGCACGACAAACTTTCAATTCCGAGCTTGTCTCTCCAGATGAATTGCGCAATGCGGTCAGCCTCAATGCAGCAAACTTCAACGGTGGTCGTCTCATTGGTCCCGCAGTCTCGGGCTTCCTTATCGCAAAGTTTCATACGGGTCCATCATTTTTCATCGACGCAGCCTCGTACGTGTTTGTAGTCATTGCGCTCTTGATGATGCGTGAATCGGAATTGCACATCGACGCTAAGAAAGTTTCGACTGGTACAGTCCGCGAGGCTGTGCAGTACGTGAAGAGCCGCCCAGACATTATGGGCATCATGTCGACTATGTTCTTTGTCGCGACCTTTGGATTGAACTTCCAGATGTTCAACGCACTTATGGCTACCACCGTCTTCGGCAAAGGGCCGGCAGAATTTGGTGGGCTAGGCAGCTTTGTAGCCATTGGCTCTCTCAGCGGTTCTATTATTTCGGCTCGCCTAAATCGCAAACATGGACCAAGGTTCATCATGCTTTTCGCCGTATTGTTCGGCTCGGGTGTCATGATGTTATCCCAGTCGCCGAGTTATTGGCTGTACTCGTGTTATCTGCCGATTTCAGGTGCCATGGCATTGACTACCTTGATTTCAGCAAATACCTACGTACAAACCACGACCGAGCCACACATTCGTGGACGCGTTATGGGCTTGTACCTCATGTTAGTTTTTGGCGGCACACCCGTAGGTGCTGTCCTTCTCGGCTGGACGTCAACTCATTTTGGTATTCGGGCGAGCATGCTTGGCTGTGGAATCATCACTGCCGTCGGGGTTATCGTGACCTATGTCATGCTGTCAGACAAGATGAAAACTCCAGAAGCGCACTGGCACCATCCACCTGATTTCGTTCTCACGTAGATTCGTAAAGTGACCAGACAGGCAAGTCAGAACCAGAATTGAGAAAAGAGAGACGAAGTGACGACAGATGTTCGGGTACAAGAACTCACGCATAGTGAATGGGAAAGACTTCGCTCTCTTCGCTTATCTTCCTTGGCCGACAGCCCGCACGCTTTTGGCGGAGATCATGCTGCTGAATCTGCGATGACTGCAGAAGCTTGGATCGATCGCATGGCCAACGTTCGATACTTTGCTGCTGTGGTCGAAAATGTCGATAGCGCGATTATGTCCGTTGAACAATTTGACGGCGACTTCGGCTCCAAAATTTGGCTAGGCGGCTGCTGGGTCGCCCCACAAGTTCGTGGCACAGGTGTCATGAAGGCCTTCATCAACTTCATCGACTCGGTTGCGACCGAACGAGGGTGGGAGCGCCAAGGGCTAGGGGTTTGGCATGACAACCACTTGGCAATCGCAGCCTACGAACGTTTAGGTTTCAAGATCATGGGTGACATGCAAGAAAGCACCCGCAAGCCTGGACTTTTCTACCAGCGCATGATCAGAGACACTGTCACATCTGTCTGACCCAGCTGATGCACTGAAGAGGTTGGATCTAGGTCGGTGAACTCGCCGAACCATGGTTGACGCATTGCGATAAGCACATCTCCCTAGACTTACACCTATGTCTAACGCCAACCAAGAGTCACCGATGATTGTCGCAAAGGGTCTAACTAAGACCTACGGAGATTTCACGGCAGTTGCAGGAATCGATTTCTCGGTCGCTCGTGGAGAGGCTTTTGGCCTTCTTGGACCAAATGGCGCGGGTAAGTCGACCACAATGCGCATGATCACCGCTACGCTGCTGCGTTCTGGTGGTGATCTCACCATTTTGGGCAAAGATCCCGATAAAGCCGGTCCGGAAATTCGAGCTCATCTTGGTGTGGTGCCTCAAGCAGACAATCTGGACACTGAGCTCAAAGTACATGAGA
>Ga0114962_10002118_pt1 | contig 16791 bp, 13 predicted proteins | sample C_130820_MF_Meta_FD_87017 | JGI IMG/M metagenome (GOLD analysis project Ga0114962, IMG submission 87017) | Freshwater microbial communities from Lake Croche, Canada to study carbon cycling - C_130820_MF_MetaG | ecosystem: Environmental > Aquatic > Freshwater > Lake | place: Lake Croche, Canada...
AGTCCGTATTGAAAAGTTATTACGACACCCGAAACATGGAAGATATTTTTAAATTAACGCGAAAATTAGAAACAGTAATGGGTATAAAACGCGAAGAAAAAGTTGCACTTGATTTTGTGGATCGCGTGATGAAAGATTATAATTTCTACACCAAAGATTTAAAAAATTAATCAAAAAAAAAGGCTTACGTGATGTAAACCTCTTCCTCTAATGTATATTCGATTAAATTACATCCGTTTCTTCTTTTGGATCCAAACCATATTTGTTTTCGCCTACTGTACCATTTGAAACAGACAAAACAAATAACCAAATCCACCCAATAATTGGTAACAAAACAAGTAAATACATCCAGCCGCTTTTGTTTACATCGTGTAAACGACGTACAAAAACCGCAAGAGAAGGAATAAATACTGCTAGGGAATAAATAATATTTAAAATACTCAAACTTTGATCCACAAATTGCGCAATTAACGCTAATCCAATTGAAATCAATGTGTTTATCAATGTAAACATCCAATACTCTGTTCTTCTTGCACGCCCACTAAAGTTAGCATACTGTTTAATTACTTTTAAATACCAATTCATATTTTTTTACTTTAAAATTTCTACAAATATATAATTATTTTAAAATCATGCACTTATGAAATAGTGATTTTTATTAACCGGTTTTCTTATAAATCTTCCCTTTGAAATTTTGAAAAAAGAATTGATGAGTTTGTTTTTTTAATGCAGATATTTGTCTGTTTCTTTTTGATAAAAAACCGCCATTACTAGCGATTTCATTATCAATATATTGTAGTCTTTTACTCCACCACAATTTTCTTATTTTCAATGGAAACTCCTTTTTCATCTACGATGTGCAGGATTAAAAATCCAGTACAGCGAAGTATTGTTTTTTTGTTTGTTTATTTTTAAAAAGTAAGGTGCAGGATTAAAAATCCAGCACAGCGTAAATCCAGCACAGCGGATTTTTAGGTTTTTTTGCTCTATTTCAATTCATTTTTTGAAGTGATTTGTTTTATAAATTCTCTTAATCCAATGACATCAATTTCGTTTGTTAAAGGATATTGATCTTCTTGTGCATTAACAATCCATTTATGAGTAGCTTGAATATCCTTACATGCTTCGTAGAATCCTCGGGAAAGTTTAGGTGCAGATGCTCGTTTTATTTCTACTGCCCATATTTCATTATCAGGTGTTTTGAGAACTAAATCAATTTCAATTTGTGTTGCTGTTCTGTAATAACTGATCTCCCATTGATCATTTAGTTGATTAATTATATTTTCTATGACAAACCCTTCCCAACTTGCACCAATTGAAGGATGTGACAGTAAATCTGTCATTTTGGGTAAACGTAATAATGTATGTAAAATTCCACTATCTCTTATGTATATTTTTGGTGACTTCACCAATCTTTTTTTAAGATTTCCAGACCAGGGTTGTAATTGTCTTACCATGTAAAAGTCTGTTAATACATCTATGTAATGTTTGATAGTTGTATGACTTAATTCTAAACTTCTACCTAACTCGCTATAATTAACTTGATTTCCATGGTAGTGCGCCAACATTTTCCAACAACGTTTTAAGTGTTCGGGGGATATCCCTACACCCATATTTGGTATATCTCTTTCTACATATGTTGTGATAAAGTCTGAGCGCCATTCCCAACTTTGCGCATCATTTTCATTCAAATAACTGTCTGGAAATCCTCCTCTCAACCAATTTTTTTCATAGTTAAAATCTTTTCCTTCCTTTTTTTCTAGCTCTTTAAAGGTGAAAGGAGTTAATTCTAAATATCGTATTCTTCCAGCTAATGATTCGGAGGATAATTGTAATAAATCTCTTGAAGCTGAACCTAATAATAAAAAATGACCGTTTTTTTCACCATTTCTTTTCCGTTCATCAACAATTCCTCTTATGATTCTAAATAAATCCGGTTTTCTTTGTACCTCATCTATAATTATTAATACGCTATCAAAACGTTTAAAATAGGATTCTGGGTCTGATAGTTTATTAAAGTCTGAATCCGATTCTAAGTCTAAATAGGTCGTCTGTTTATTCAGTTTTTTTGAGATTTCAAATGCTAATGTAGTTTTACCAACTTGTCTTGGTCCCAAAAGAGCAACAACTGGCATATTTGCTAATGCATTCTCTAATTTCCCAACGATATTTCTTTCTATCATTTTCTATTATTTGGATATAAATATACTAATAACCTTGTAAATTGAAAGCAAAAGTTTCAATTTGCAAGGTTATTATCGTTTTTACACAAAAAAAACCGCCATTGCTGACGGTTTCCGATCTGCTCTATTTATCCTTTATTGCAGCACAATCTTGTTGGATTGGATGTATACATTTTTAGCATCCAAATCTCAAATTGGTAGATACCCGCCGCACCAAGTGTTTTTAGTGGTATTTCGGTAGCGGTAGCCTTCTAGGACTTTGGTATCCGGAATTTCGATGTGTAAAACATCCGAGGTTAGGTTTAGATAGATGCTTATACTTGAAAGCTGGTTGGCGCTGAAACAAGTGGTAAGTTTGAATTTTATTTTTAAAATGCTGACTATATCGTAAATATAGTTTTTTACGGTGTTATTATTTTTTGTAGGTGTTATTTACGTAAAGTCAGTTATGTGCAGGATTAAAAATCCAACACAGCGAAAAATCTAGCAAAGCTGAAAACACAAAAGTTTCGAGTGTGGAAGAAAAAAGTCAATGTTGAGTTGAAAATTTCGACTAAGGAAGAAAAAAACAGTAATTTTTACGAGAATGAAATAATCCAATTTCTTTAATCAAATCCCGGACATTTTTCCCTATGATTTTGTTCCATTATTTATACTTTTGCTTACATTCAAAAATCTATGGAACTCAAAACTTTCAGATCTCTTTTTGCGAAACATCCAGCCATTGACGCAACTGCGAATCAACTTCAATACAGCGAATCCAAAGTACATTGGAAAGGGGTGGCAAATTCTGCTAGGGCTCTGTTTGCAACGCAATTAAGCGCACAAGTTCCAGGTCATCATTTATTTGTTTTACAAGATAAAGAAGAGGCTGCTTATTTTTTCAACGATGTAGAAAGTCTCTTCCCAGATGAAAAAAACAGCGTTTTTTACCCAGCATCCTACCGTAGTGCATATCATTTTGAAGAAACCGACAATGCGAATGTGGTTGCTCGAGCCGAAGTATTAGAGAAAATAAATAACGGCAATAATGCATGGATTGTAACTTATCCGCAAGCCTTATTTGAAAAAGTTCCAACACAACAAAAATTAACTGAAAACACTTTAAAAGTTCAAAAAGGTCAAAAGTATTCGCTCGATTTTATGAACGAATTATTGCTAGATTATGGCTTTGAACGGGTAGATTTTGTATACGAACCAGGGCAGTTTGCCATTCGTGGAGGGATTTTAGATGTTTTTTCCTTTGCCAATGACTATCCTTTCCGGATGGAGTTTTTTGGGGAAGAACTAGAATCGATAAGAACCTTTGATCCTGTAGACCAACTTTCAATTAGCACACATGATTTTTTTCATATCGTTCCAAACGTGCAAAAACAATTTATCCAACATGGTCTTGATACATTTTTAGGTTTTTTAGGGAAAAATGCAACCGTTTGGATATCCTCGATGGGAGAAATTATCCATCAATTAGACAAAGAATATGAAAAGGCCGTAAAAGCTTACGAAGGTTTAAATCATGCAACTATCAAACATTCATTACCTGGACAAATATACACCCATAAAACAGAATGGACACAACAAATCCAAAGCTATAATGTGGTAGAATGGGGTCCTGAGTTTCATTTCAAAGCAAGTTTCGAAGCGAGTTTTCAAGTGCATCAACAACCAACATTTAACAAGAATTTTGCGATGTTGCGTGACGATTTGATTGCACATAAAAAGGCAGGGTTTACCAATTTATTTTTCTCCAATCAGCCAAAACAAATCGATCGACTTTATTCTATTTTTGAAGATATTGGTGGCGAAGTAGATTTTATTCCGATGCCAATTGCTCTGCATGAAGGATTTATTCTTCCGGATTTGAAACTCGTTTGTTATACCGATCACCAAGTATTTGAGCGATACCATCGTTTTAAATTAAAAGAAGGTTTTTCCCAAGCAAAACAGGCAATCACCTTAAAAGAGATTTACGATTTACAAAAAGGGGATTATGTAACACATATTGACCATGGTGTTGGACAATTCTCTGGTTTACAAACCATTGATGTAAACGGAAAACCCCAAGAAGCCATCCGATTAGTATACCGAGATGGGGATGTTTTATATGTAAGTATTCACTCCTTACACCGTATTTCCAAATTTACAGGGAAAGATGGTATTGCACCTAAAATGAATAAATTAGGGACGCAAACGTGGGCAATTCTTAAAAACAAAACCAAGAAAAAAATCAAAGAAATCGCTTTTGATTTGATTCAATTATACGCCAAACGAAAAAGTCAACCAGGATTTGCCTATAGTCCAGATAATTATTTACAAACGGAGTTGGAAGCATCCTTCATGTACGAGGATACGCCAGATCAATTAAAAACCACACAAGCTATTAAAGAAGATATGGAATCTGCAACTCCGATGGACCGTTTGGTATGTGGAGATGTGGGTTTTGGTAAAACAGAATTAGCGATTCGTGCGGCATTCAAAGCTGTTTGTGATAGTAAACAAGTGGCAGTACTTGTACCTACTACGATACTTTCGCACCAACATTACCGTAGTTTTTCCAAACGTTTAGCAGATTTTCCTGTCAAAGTGGACTTCATCAATCGTTTTAAAAGCGCAAAAGAAGTAACAGCAACGCTTAAAAAAGTAGAAAATGGAGAAATCGACATCTTAATTGGTACCCATAAATTAATCGGTGAGAAAGTAAAGTTTAAAGATCTAGGCTTGATGATCATTGATGAAGAACAAAAGTTTGGAGTAGCTGTTAAAGATAAATTAAAGACATTAAAAACAACCGTCGACACACTTACTTTAACCGCAACACCTATCCCTAGAACACTGCAGTTCTCCTTGATGGGTGCACGTGATTTAAGTATCATAAATACACCTCCTCCAAACAGACAACCGGTACTAACAGAAATAGTTCAATTTAACGAAGAAACGATTCGCGATGCCATTGCGTATGAAGTTTCACGCGGAGGACAAGTATATTTTGTACATAATCGTTTGCAAAATATCAAAGAAGTTGCTGGTATGATTTGTCGCTTGTGTCCTGGCGTACGTGTAGCAATTGGTCACGGACAAATGGATGGAAAAGCGCTCGAAACGATTATGTTAGATTTTATTCAAGGTGAATACGATGTGTTATTAGCAACTACCATTATTGAATCCGGGATTGATATTTCCAATGCAAACACCATCATCATCAATAGCGCACAAAATTTTGGTTTGAGTGACTTGCACCAATTACGCGGTCGCGTAGGACGTTCCAACAAAAAAGCATTTTGTTATTTGATTGCACCAAAGTTTCACGAAATGACCACAGAAGCGCGTAAACGTTTGGAAGCATTGGTACAATTTTCGGATTTAGGCGCAGGATTTAACATCGCCATGAAGGACTTAGATATTCGTGGTGCTGGAAATTTATTAGGCGGAGAACAAAGTGGTTTTATATCCGATATTGGATTTGAAATGTATCAGAAAATTCTAAACGAAGCGATGGAAGAATTGCGGGAAACAGAATTTAAAGACTTGTACGCAGACCGAAATACGGATGACTTTGTACAGTTTGTAAAGGACTGTGTGATAGAAACCGATTTAGAAATCAGAATACCAGATGATTACGTAAACAATGTTGCTGAACGCTTAAGTTTATACCAAAAACTAGATAGTTTAGAGAATAAAGAAGCTCTCGAAAACTATTCCAAAAAATTAATTGATCGTTTTGGACCATTACCAAGAACTGTCAAAGAATTATTTCGTTCATTTGAATTACGCTGGTTAGCACAAGACATCGGCATCGAACGATTGGTTATCAAATCTGGGACAATGGTTTGTTATTTTATCGCAAATCCACAGTCCGCATTTTATGATTCTCCTGAATTTCAACGCGTATTATCCTACATTCAAACCAATCCGAGTGAATGTAAGTTGAGTGAAAAAAATGACCGATTACGTATGATTTATACCAACATACATACAATAGATCAAGCTGTAAAACGACTGATGGAAATAATTGGGTAATTATTGTTTGGCGAACGTCAAAATATATTTGGTAATCGATTCTTTTGTTTTAGCATCGATATTAGCGTATTCTTTTCCTGACATTGCATCAATCTCATGGTTCCAACGTTTTTCTCCAAATTTACCTGGAGCATGTAATGTATGACACTTAGCACAATTTGCAGCATATAATTTTTGTCCTTCTGCTAATTGTTCGGAGGTAATTCCAGGATATTTAGTTGCTTCTCTTGCAACATCCGCTTGCGAAATTGAAATAATTTTTGCGCCTCCACAGGCAAACAATAGTAATGTACTAGCGATGATTGTTACTTTTCTCATGGTATTTATTTACTTGTTTCGATCGTTTCTAAAAAAGCTTTCAAGTCTTTAACAAATGCTTTTTGAAGTGCTAATTCTTGTGGGTTAGTTGTTGATGTGCTTTGTGTTTCCACTGTTTCTATCATGTAATTTACGTTATTTGGTAAACCCATTTTTGCGTAATAATTACCCGTCGCATGTTGGTTTTTATAGACTTCTAATGCTTTGACTTGGATGGATATTGCTTGTTTGGACATGTAAATGGAGAATGAATTTAAAAGTGAAAGCGCATCGTATCCCTTCAAATTATTGTTTTTTAATAGATTAAGGTAAAATTCCAAATGTTCGATATTTCCATCTGCAGCATACACATTTGCTAATAATAAACGAATTGTCGGAGTTTGATCATTTTCGTACATTTTTATTGCTTCCACCGCTGCTTCATGGTTTACTTGATTTAAAGCAATGATTGCAGAAGAGATTACTTTATAGGATAACTCTTCCAATAAATGATCTTTCAATGCGATAGTAGCTTCCATTTGTGTTAAATTCTCTGCTAAAAAATTAACTGCTTGCGCGCGTACGGCTGAATTTTCATCCCGACGTAAAATTCCTTTAATTAGTTCTATACCGTTCTTTTTATTCTCTTCTGTTAAAAATGCAGCTTTTTCAATTGCAATTTCTCGGATTTTCCAAAAAGGATCTTTCAACGCATCTAAGATCATTAGCTGTCCTTTTGGTGTGTCATCCGCTGAACCACTAATTAATGCCAATTTGCGCGAAATATATTTTTTGCCTAAATAATACTGCTCAATAAACTGTTCTGTAGGTTTACTTTCCGTTACTTTCGTCAGTAATACCTGATCATAATCAAACAATACCAATTTCACTTTCCCATTTGCTGGAAAGATAAATTTTTCTTCTTGTTCGTCGATTTCTACCTTATAGATATGTTCACCTGCATCATCCCATACGGCAATTTTAACTGGTAAACGATACAAAGGCGTTAATTGTAAATCCTGTATTTGGTTTACAGTTACCACCACTTCTTTGTTTGCAACTGAAATATATTGTTCTACCGATAATTCTGGTATTCCAGAACTCAAAAACCATTGATTGAAAAACCATTGTAAATCTTGGCCTGTTATATCCTCAAACGCCATGCGTAAATGGTGAATTTCAGCTGCTTTAAACTTATTCGTCTGTAAATAGTTGCGTAGACCTGCAAAAAATGCTTCATCTCCTAAATAGTTGCGTAACATGTGTAATATGCGTCCTCCTTTGCTATACGAGTGTTTGTCAAACATTTCCTCGTCGTTATGATAGTGATACCAAATTAAATCGTGGTTTTCTCCCGCCTCATAGGTCTCCAGATATTCGCCGGTTTCCTCCTCATTTCCGTAATCCGCAACATCTAAACCATAACGGTACTCATCCCATAAATATTGGGAGTAATTTGCAAATGACTCATTTAAAGGTAGATTCGCCCATGATTCACAGGTAACTAGATCGCCAAACCAGTGGTGAAATAATTCATGTGCGACAATTGGATCGCTATTTTTATCCAATAATTCTCGGTCGGTACGGTATACAAAATCGCCAAAAATAACCGCACTTGTATTTTCCATAGCACCAGATACATAATCTCGTACTACAACTTGGTGGTATTTATCCCAAGGATATTCTACACCTGTCAATTTCGAGAAAAAGGCTATCATTTTAGGTGTTTCTCCAAAGAACTTTTTAGCAGAATTTTCCCATGCAGGTTCTACATAATAATTTACATCCATTTTACTGCCATCTGGACGCGTATAATGGTCTTTGACCACTTTATATTCCCCAATTGCCATCATAAATAAATAGGGTGCATGCGGTAATTCTTGTTTCCAATGATCGGTGCGAGTACCATCGGCATGCTTTGTAGAAGAGATTAATTTACCATTCGATAACGTGACATATTTATCCGCAACGGTAATCATCATTTCTTGGGAAGATTTTGCGTTAGGACTATCAATCGTTGGAAACCATACAGAGTTGTATTCTGTTTCCCCTTGTGTCCAAATTTGCGGCATGACATCTTTGATCTCTCCTGTAGGATTAATAAAAAACAATCCCTTATTGCTTTTTATGGCTTTACTCCCTTCTTCTTTTCGATCGTTTGGTTTCGCAACGTATTCTACCACAACTGTATACTTCTCATCGCGGGTATATGGTCTATCTAGTTGAATTCGAAGGACATCATTCGTATACGTGTAATTTACATTTTTATCTTTTACTTGCACCGACTTAATTTCCATACCTTGTGCATCTAGAAACAAACTATCGGAAGTGAAAAAATGCGGTTTTGCAGTAATGGTTGCTTTCCCATACATCCATGCTTTTTGCCAATCAAAACTTACCTCTAATTTGGTGTGAATTAGGTCGGTTAATAAGGTTCTACTTGCCTTATAAGGAAGTACGATGTCTTCCATAATCTCCCCTTCTATTTGACTATTTTCCGTAATTGGAGTTTCGTTTTCAGTTGGCTTATTTACCCCGCATGAAGCAAGAAAAATTGTAACTAAAAAAGTGAAAATTAGATAAGAAAAGCGTTGTTTATACATGATAATCTCGTTGAATGAAGTGTACAAATATATTACTAAAATAATAGAAATTTTAGAAGTTTTATTTATATCTTTACTTGTATAATTTCTCGTTATGAAATCAGTTGCTATACAATCTAAAAAGTTAGATATCATTACTAAAATAACATCTATTGATGATAACATTCTATTAGAAAAGATTTTACAATTAATTTTAACTCCTAGCTCTGAAAATAAAATCGACAAGGAAAAACAGGAAATTGTTACTGACCTAAAACAAGGTTTGAAAGAATTGAAAATGATTCAACAAGGAAAATTAAAGTCTACTCCTTTAAATGAATTTTTAAATGAGTTATAGTATTGAAACTATCCCTTCTTTCAAAAAGAGATTTAAAAAATTAGCAAAAAAATATCCTTCGTTAAAATCTGACTTAGAAAAGTTAGCATTACAACTTCAACAAAATCCGCTTTTAGGCGATCACCTCGGTAATAACTTTTATAAAGTTCGTATGGCGATTACTTCGAAAGCAAAAGGAAAATCTTCAGGAGCAAGAATTATTACACATATTAAAGTGATAGATTCGATTGTTTATTTAGTCACAATATTTGATAAATCCGAGCAAGGTAATATTTCAAGTTTTGAGTTAAATGAATTACTCAAAGAAATTTAATTTTTTTATTCATAATATTGTAATACTAATTCTTTACTATGACAAAACAAGGGTGGAAAATCGATGGTGAAAGTTTTGCTTCCACTGCAAATACTTCAGTAATTTGGGAAGACGCACACTTTTTTACCTTGCATGTTGACGACAAACAATTTCATGGCGAAATCGTTGAAAATGGCATGGAACAAGGATATTTAAAAGTAAAAATTAACCATCGTGAATTTCTAATTCAGAAAGTACGTGCTCTTGACACTTTAATCGCAGAATTAGGATTAGATAAAGAAAAAGTGCGTAAATTACACCAATTGAAATCCCCTATGCCAGGACGTGTAATAGCAATCGCTGTAAACATTGGGGATGAAATACAAGTCGGAGACGAACTACTTACACTCGAAGCCATGAAAATGGAAAATGTGTTGAAGTCGGATGGTACCGGTGTAGTAAAATCCATCGATATTCAATTACAAGAAGTCGTGGATAAAGGAAAAGTATTAATAACATTTGCATAAAATAGAACGAGTATGAGTGTAATGATGCCATTTAACCTGCAACAGTGGATTGAAGAAAACCGTGAATTATTGAAACCACCAATTAATAACAAAAACCTATACAAACAGGCAGGTGATTTCATCGTAATGATTGTTGGTGGACCAAACGCACGTAAAGATTACCACTATAACGAAAGTGAAGAGTTATTCTACCAATTAGAAGGAGACATGACTGTTTTCGCACAAATCGATGGTGAGAAAAAAGAAATTACCATCAAAGAGGGCGAAATGTTCTTGCTTCCTGCAAACATTCCACACAATCCTGTTCGACCAGAAAATACCATTGGTTTGGTAATAGAACGTGTGCGTAAAGGAACCGATTTATCAGATGGATTGTTTTGGTTTTGTGAATCTTGTAACAACCCACTTCACCATTATAGATTCCCATTGACAAACATTGAATCTGACTTCCTAGATCGTTTCAAAGACTTCTATTCCAATCTAGAATACAGAACGTGTAACAAATGTGGACATGTAATGGAAACGGATGAACGATATGTTTAATTAAGAATGATGTCCCGAAAGCTTTCGGGATATAAATTATGAATGGCCTCACGAAAGTGGGGCTTTTTTGTGAGATGTAAAAATGGGAGGTGTCCAATTGAAAATACTATTTTTCAATTATCTTCGTTTACCGTTTAAAATCAACCTTTTCCATTTATGGCTAAATTTCATTTTACTTTAATCTGTCTTTTTCTTTCATTAGTTAGTTCCGCTCAAATAACTAAAACTGTTATACTAGATTCATTGACACAAACACCGATTGCCTTTGTTCGCGTATCAATTCCAGGAAGCAATACCTACCAATTGAGTAACTCAAAAGGAGAAATCTCATTAGATTCATTATGGATGAAAAGCAATACGCTTTCCGTTTTTTGTTATGGATATGTGCGTAGAACCATCAGTAATAAACAAACAACGATTTATCTTTCCCCGACGTATAAAGAACTGAATGAATCTAAAGTAGTGATAGCAAAACGAAGGTATGGACACAAAAAATTAGGGGAAGAAGATCACCCAACTCCTAGAGATGTTAAAAGTGATCATGGTTTTAATATTTTAACAGGTAATAACGGAGAACTAAGGTCAGTTTGGATTCCCAATGAAAAATCATTGAAAGGTTATCTTGAAAAAGTAAATGTTTTTATACTTGCTATGGGTAATCCTTCTGCTTTCTTTCGCATACATTTTTATGCTTGTTCCAAATTAAAACTCGAACCAGGGGTAGAAATTACATCTCAAAATATCATTGCCACCGGAACAACAGGAAACGAATGGGTGACTGTGGATGTTTCCAGTTTGCGAATCCCACTATCTGAAAATGGAATTTTTGTAGGGATAGAATGGTTCGACAACGAAGTAAATACATCATACACTGACACCTTAACGTTTAAAATAAATTATGTAGATAGAGGAAAAGTAACGGAAAAAAGAGTCTTCAAAGGAAATGGTTGTGTAATAGGTCTACAGTACGATTCTTATAGAAATAATAAACATAAAAATTGGGATTTCAAAAATCAAAACTGGAGTGATATTTATATTCATAATGAAAATAGATTTTATAAACCTGATACGATGTTTAAGTTTTCTTATACACCAACTCCTGATAATCTTCATATTTCTGTCCCTTGTATCAACATCGATGTCAAATACATTAAACAAAAAAATGAATCTGAATTCGAGAATCCCAAAAAACGTAAACTAAACCGCATTGAAAAAGTGAAAGAAGATGAATTTCTATATCCTCAAAATACAATCAGTGAATTGTTTAGCTCATTAGAAAAAGCGATCGAAAAAAATGAATTAATTTATGTTCTTAAATACTTATGTGTCTATAAAGATGACCAATTGGATGATATACTCGATGACGTTAAACAATGGGAAGGGAAGCTATCTCCAAAAGATCAAGAATCTTGTTTAAAATGGATTAAACATTTCCAAGCAGGACTTACCGAAAAAAATATATCCTTCATAGAAGGAAATGAATACGTATTAAATGTGAATGGGGAAATGGTATATTTATTGCATGAAAAAGGGAAATGGAAACTCAACCCATATTCTTCTAGAATTTACAATACAAATTCTTCCCTAGAATAAAACTCCCGCCAAAAAGTGTAGTATTTTACAAAAAGTCGTACGAAAAAGTGTGAAATTCAACAGAAAGTCGTACGACTTTTTGTAACTGAACTAGGAAATACTTTCAAAATCACACAATAATTTCATCTTTACGGTAGTTAAATGTATTTTCGTACTAGTGAAGTTCGCTCGAAAAATTCTACTGGTTCTCTCTCTAATCCTCTTCCAATACCTCGCGTTTGGACAAGAGTCGAACTTGCGTAGAAAAACGTTTTTTCCAAACGCCTCTCCCCAACTACTAGATACTTTCACCGTATATCCAACTACCGTTAAGGTATTTATGCATGGAACACTACTTCCAAAAGAGCACTACGAAATTAATCCCACAACTGGAACGATTACCTTTTTACAGATTCCAAACGATAGTGTTCTTGTAGAATTCCGTGTCCTACCGATACAGTTATCCAAAACGTATAAAGTCCGAGATACCAACCAAATTTATAGTGTGAAGAAAGGAGAGTACGATAAATTTTTACAAACCCAAAAACAAACCTATGATGATGTTTTTGGCTCTTCAGGACTCAAAAAATCAGGGAGTATTTCTAGAGGTTTGTCCTTTGGAAATAACCAAAATGTATCCTTAAATTCGACCTTAAACTTGGAATTATCGGGAGATATTGCACCAAATTTGAAGATTTTAGCATCGGTAACCGATAAAAACATTCCGATGCAACCGGAAGGAAATACAAGCAAACTCCAAGAATTTGATCAAGTATTTATTCAAATTTATAACGATAAATTCAAACTCATCGCTGGGGATTTCTGGATCAACAAACCACCAGGCTATTTTTTAACCTACAAAAAAAGAGGTCAGGGGGTTAGTACCGAATACCAATGGAACAATGCGACAGGTGGAACATGGAAAACCAGCGCTGCCGTTGGATTATCCAAAGGAAAATATGCACGACAAATTATTCCAGGAATTGAAGGAAATCAAGGTCCATACAGACTAAAAGGCAACGAAAACGAACCTTTCATTGTTGTGTTATCCGGTACGGAAAAAGTATATATCGATGGTCGTCTGTTAAGCCGCGGACAAGAAAATGATTATATGATCAATTACAACACCGCAGAAGTAACATTCACAAGTAGAAATAACATCACCAAAGATGCGCGAATTGTCGTTGAGTTTCAATATTCCGACCAAAATTTTGCGCGTTCATTAGCGACGGCAAACATAGCCTACCAAAAGAATAAGTTCAGTTTTTGGTTAAACACCTACACCGAACAAGACGCTAAAAACCAAACCTTACAACAAAGTTTGTCGGATCCACAAAAACTGCTGCTTGCATCTGTAGGGGATAGCCTGCAACTCGCGAATACCTTGAGTATTGATTCCATCGGGTTCTTGGAAAACCAAAACATGTATCGGAAAATAGATTCGCTAGGCTATTCGAATGTGTTGGTTTATTCCATCGATCCAAAACAAGCATACAATCAATGTACCTTTACCTACGTCGGAACAAACAAAGGAAACTATGTATTTGAAAAATTTAATGCTTTAGGGAAAATTTTTCATTGGGTTGCTCCTATCAATGGACAAGCCCAAGGAGATTATGAACCAATACGTTTGCTCATTACCCCTAAACAAAAACAATTTGTTGCTACGGGAGTTTCCTACAAATTCTCTCCAAAAAATAGTATCGAAAGCGAATTTGCAAGCAGTAAAAATGACCAAAATACCTTCTCCCAATTGGATAAAGGTAACGATATAGGTATTAGTAATCATACAAAATTTAACAACGAAGTTTTTATTGGAAAAGACAGTTTAAGTAACTGGAAACTAAAAAATAAGGCAGAATTAGAATTTTTATCCACCCATTTTTCACCCATTGAAATTTACCGCTCTGCAGAATTTGACCGCGATTGGAACACCCGAAACAAAGGTTTTACCGGACAACAACTTTCCACTTCCTTAGCAACCACTATTGAACATCGTAAAAAAGGGAATATTGGATTAGAAGCCACACGCTATGCAATTGGTGCGAATTATCTAGGAAAAAAGGCTGTTTTTGCAGGTAAATGGAAATCCCATGGAATAGATGCAGATTGGACAAGTAGTTATTTAGAAAGTCAAACCAAACAAACCACAAATTCCTACATAAGACATAAAGCAACGATTACAAAACAACTAGGAAAACTAAAAATAGGATACAAAGACGACCAAGAAGATAATCGTTTTTCCACCGCAACTCTTTTTAATCCTGCAAGTTATTCCTTTTTTGATTACCAAGTATTTTTAGCAAACGCAGATTCTTCGCGCTTAAACTACAAACTATTTTACCGTGAACGTTATGATAAACGCTCCGACAGTGCTAGACTTACTCCCGTTGCAAAAGCACGTACATTCGGGTCAGAAATTTCTTTTCTTTCCCAAAAAAACCAACGCTTAAATTTTATCTTGAATTACCGGGAACTCGTCATTTCAAATTCTAAATTAATCAATCAAACTCCTGAAAACACCTTATTAGGCAGATTAGATTACGATCTTAATCTATGGAAAGGGGTTTTAACGTGGAATTCCTTTTACGAAATAGGAAGTGGATTAGAACTCAAAAAAGAATTTTTATATATCAAAGTCAACGACGGACAAGGAGTGTACACATGGATCGATTACAACCAAGATGGCATCAAAGATTTAAATGAATTTGAAATCGCACAATTTGTCGATCAAGCTAGCTATATTCGGGTATTTACGCCCAGTAATAATTATGTCAAAACCTATAGTAATGAGTTGAATCAAGGACTATTTTTGAAACCAGAAAAAATTTGGCAAAATACAACAGGACTAAAGAAAATAGTTGGTCTATTTTCAGACCAATTACGCATGCGTATCAATCGTAAAACAAATCATTTCGATGGAAGTACGTATTTCAATCCGTTTATCTTTCAAATTTCCGACACGTCCTTAATTAGTACCAACTATAATTTGCGTAACACCCTCTATTTTAACCGTACTAGTTCCATCATTGGTGGAGAATATATCTATCAAGACAATCAAACCAAAACACTTTTAGCAACCGGATTTGATGCGCGCAATCAACGCTACCATGAACTCAATCTTCGCTGGAACATAAAACGAGTAATATTAATCGAAATCAATTTCCAACAAGGAACGAAAGATGTGAAAGCAGATTATACTACTGGAAGGAACTTCTTTTTGCAGTATCACCAGTTGAAACCAATGATTAGTTACCAACCTTCTACCACAACTCGTTTCACCCTTGAATCACGATTTTCGAATAAAAATGCAATTTCAGGCGAATATGCCTATGTAAAAGAACTTACCCTTCGCAGTAAATACAACCAAGTAGAAAAAGGAAGTTTACAAGCGAGTTTTTCCCTTTTACAAATTGATTTTCAGGGAAACGCAAGTTCGGCTGTCGGATTTGAATTGCTAGAAGCTCTCAAACCAGGAAACAACGCCACGTGGAATGTTGGTTACCAACGAAATGTTTCCAAAAAACTCCAAATCTCGATACAATATACTGGAAGAAAATCCGAAAGTAGTCGCATGATACATACCGGAGGAATGGAAGTGAGGGCGTATTTTTAAAGGTTATTAAAACGTAAATCTCTACCTAAATTAAACTCCTAAATCGTTTGTAATTTCGCCAAGGCTTTTGGCGAAATTGGAGTTTCCTCTGTTTTTAATTCCGACACGGCTAGTGGCGGAATTAAATTATCTTCGTTTTCTAATTGGGCAACGGCCCGTTTCCCAATTGTAAGTGATTGATATTCTGTATAAAATTGAACAATTGTCTTTAAATTCCTATCCGAAAATCCTTTCGCATCACTCAATTCATTCTTTAAATCAACTGCCAAACGTGGGATGACTCCTTTTCCCCAACCTTCTTGTTGTTGTCGTTCGTGAATCATTTTACCAATATCCCAATAAGTAGCCAACATCTCGGCATTTACTGTTTGAAATACTTTCGTTTGTCCTTGTCGAACTCGTGCTTTGATGCCTCCTAATAGGTCCTTATAGTTTGTTAATTCATTACGCATATCTCTAATTTAGTGAAATAGATAAAATTAATTGTAACGAAATAGATAAAATTTTAATGAATTATTTTCTTTTTTAGTCGCATATTTCATACTGGGGGTATGGAAGTTAGGGCGTATTTTTAACTATTCTTTCTCTTTTTTTTCGAGTAACCATATTATTCTTCCTAATAAACGGGAACAGTTTCTTGGCAATATTTTATGAAAATCAAAAAAATTCTTGTTTATCTTGTTTTCACTAGTGTCCGACAAAAGTTTTCTATCAGTGATGAAAACTTATAGATTATAAGCAGTTTAGCGTTTTAGAAGGAAGATAGACTTATTTTTTGTAATTCATTTTCATCGCCCTTAAAAA
>Ga0114962_10002122_pt1 | contig 16790 bp, 24 predicted proteins | sample C_130820_MF_Meta_FD_87017 | JGI IMG/M metagenome (GOLD analysis project Ga0114962, IMG submission 87017) | Freshwater microbial communities from Lake Croche, Canada to study carbon cycling - C_130820_MF_MetaG | ecosystem: Environmental > Aquatic > Freshwater > Lake | place: Lake Croche, Canada...
ACAAGTTTAGGCGGATGCTTGAAAAGTATATTGGCAGGTGAAGTGTCCGAGGATGAGGTAATGTTTATTGTAACACGTACCGATGCACCTGACTATGAAAAATTTGTTGGTGTAGTCAAGATGTATTATGCACAAGGTAATCCAGGAGCACTGCATTCTGAAAGATATGAAATAGATGACCATGAATTAGAAGATGTTTTATTGTTAGCGGAACGTCTTTGGTATCATGGTAAGATTCATCAACCTAGAACATTTGTAGGTGGTAGCGGCATAATTGGTTATCAACATCCATTTCAAATTGGTGGTGAATTGTGGTGGCAAGTTGTTCCTACAAATAGTAATAGTGCACCTATAGTAGTTGAAGCTTACGAAAAATACAAAATGTTAGATATCTTAACAAAAGATGCATGAATATATTGATCCTAGAATTTGGTTTTGTGAGAGAGAATTATTATATCCTCCTAAACATTTTGTAACAACAAAGGCTAAACTTACCGAAGAATCAAAGCAATGGGTATTAGATACGTTATCTGGTAGATTTGCGGTTACCCAAAATAATGATAACCTGTTTGATGATATGTTTGATTCTATTGGAATAGTGTCTTTTGAAGACCCTAGGGAAGCAATGATATTTGAGTTGAAGTGGTCATAAAATTTTCAAGTGTCTTGTTAAGTTATTAAATAATAGTAACTTATACAGGAGACTTATTATGAGTTTTACACGACATGTAGGTATGCACGGTGATCGCAAAGTAGCGGTTGTATTTCGTGAAGTACCCGGAGAAGAACATATGTGCTTGGTAGCATTTACCGAAGTACTTAATCAACACATTCACGATCCATTAATTGCTTGTATTGAAAGTGATATTGGACAAAATAGTGAGAGTTTAGCAGATGCATTAAACCGCACCTATACTAAAGATGGTAGACCAATATTACAAACACTTCATAATGAAGGTCAATTAAAGAAGGTTAATACCGAGCAAATCATAATGACCCCTCAACCTAACACAAGAATTAAACTTAGTGAATTAAATTCAATTCTTGATGAAATGAAAAAAGGTGAAGATGCTGTTCGTAGATTAGCAGAAATGGACAAGAGTCGCGGAATGCAAGATCCAGCGGATGTAGTTCGTAGAATGCGCGGACCTCAAACACCATCCACAGTACAACCAACTGGTGATGTATTAGGTGATCAGGCATTAGCACAACAACGTTTGCAACAAGCACAACGTATGGAAACAGAGGCTAAAGGTTTGTTAGCAGAAGCACAACGATTAACTGATGAGGCAAAGAGTTTAGATCCAGGTTTATCAAAGCCAACTAAAAAAGTTGCTAAAACAGTCGCTAAAACAGTAAAAGCAACTAAAACTACAAAGCCAAAAGTTAGTGTATAATGTCACCAGAATTCATTGTGAAATGGGAACATATTCTTGAAGATGTTGAAAAAAATAAAATACCAGTTCAGTTTATTAAAAAACTTGTAATCAAACTTGAAGGTAAAAAACAACAAACAATAAACATTCAAAAGTTTATTGAACAAGGATTAGATCCCGAACAAATAGAAGATGTTGTAAGTCGCAAACTTGATGAACTTGACGACCAAATTATAAGTGTAGAATTTGTACTTGATGTTCAAAGTATTGCCGATACAGTGCAACCAGAAACAGATAGAATTTTAGGAAAGTTATAAAAGTTGCCCTTCGGGGCAACTTACCATTACTACTTGAATATTTTTATTGAATTTGATAGACTTAAAAATTATGAAACAATACTTAGAATTATTACAAGATATTTTAGATAACGGAGAAACAAAAGATGACAGAACTGGCGTTGGCACTATTAGTGTGTTTGGACGTAGTGTTCGCTTTGATTTGCGTAGGGGCTTTCCAGCCGTCACTACCAAAAAACTAGCATGGCGAGCCTGTAAAGGTGAACTACTTTGGTTCATTGAAGGCTCAGGTGATGAACGTAGATTAGCAGAAATTACACATGGTGAAACAGGTGGAGTTACAATATGGACACCAAATGCATATGCTCCCTATTGGAGAGATAAAGCAAAGTTTCACGGTGACTTAGGTAGAGTCTACGGCGTACAATGGCGGAAGTGGAACAAGTATACACTTAAAAGGTCTATTGATACAGTTGAACATGAAAATAATGCTGTTACACATTTTGATGCTAAGTTAACAACAGAACCAGTTGACCAATTAGCAAATCTCATAGAAGGACTTAAACGAGATCCTAATGGGCGCAGGCATATATTAAATGCTTGGAACGTGGGCGAGTTAGAAGAAATGGCTTTGCCACCTTGCCACGTTATGAGTCAATTTTATGTAAACAAAAATAAAGAATTAAGTTGCCATATGTATCAACGTAGTGTTGATGTGTTTTTAGGATTACCATTCAATATTGCAAGTTATGCATTATTAACTCATATGATTGCACAAGTATGTGATTTGAAAGTTGGTGAACTTATTATAAGTATGGGTGATACACACATCTACCAAACTCATTTAGAACAGGTAAAAGAACAATTGCAACGGGAACCGATGGCACTACCTACATTATTTTTAACACATACTATTAAAGATATTGATAAGTTCACTATGAATGATATTCAATTAGAAAATTATAAATCACATGACCAAATCATTGCAAAAATGGCAGTCTGATGAGGAACAATCAACAATAGAATATGTTGTACATAAAATTAGAATGGGCGATGTGGAAGACCCGGATCTATTTGTAGCAAGTCCTATATATGAGTGGCAACAAACTGATGCTGGTAAATATGTTATGGAAAACAGTTTCCCGACTGCAATGTGGGTTCGTTCTGTGGACCAGATGACGTATGGATACTTATATTCAATAAAGGCATATTTTACTCCTAAACAATTGACATTTTTCAAATTGAAATTTGAATAAATAATTGAATGTGGATAGTTGAACTTTTGCCCGATTGGGTACTTCATTTAATATTGTTAGCCGGTATTGTGGGAACAACTGCCGGCTTTGTGTTGGGAATGATTCCTGTAATAAAGCAGTATATTATCCCAATACGTGTTATAAGCATAATATTAGTAGTTTTTGGATTGTTTTTAGAAGGTGCATTGTTTGATAATCAAACATGGATATTACGTGTAAAAGAAGTTGAAGCAAAACTAGCGATAGCAGAAGCTGAATCAGCAAAAGCAAATAATAAAATAACTGAAAAATCTAATACTCAGAACAACAAACAAAAAGAGAAAACTGTTATTGTTAAGCAGTATATAGACCGTGAAGTTAAAAGATATGATAATCAATGTGTAATCCCTAACGAATTTGTTAAAGCACATAATGATTCAGCGGAAAGAGCAAAATGAAATATCTATCAATATTACTAATTGTATTGTTATCTGCATGTTCTACAGCGGTTCCTGTAACTGCTAAATTTCCAGATGCTCCTGGTAAAGGTTCTATGGAAAGATGTACTGACCTAGTGAAGTTACAAGACGGGGTAAAATTGAGTGATGTTTCTAAAACTATTTCAATCAATTATGAGACATATTATAGTTGTGCTGTAAAAGCGGATACCTGGCAAGAATGGTATCAGATACAGAAAAACATTTACGAAAAAGCGGGTAAGTAACGGTTTAAGTTCCCTAGTCTTTGATAAATACATTTAAGACTTGGAATTTTCACATGACACAAGAAATAATTAATGTAGGTACCACAGCAAACGACGGGCAAGGTGACCCGTTACGTGTTGCGTTTGAGAAAGTAAATAATAACTTTACTCAATTATTCGGTACCGGATTTTCTACTGTAGAAAGTATAACTTTCGGAAACACTACTCAAGAATTATTTTCTATAGATGCTAATCTATTCACAGAGGGAACGTTTCAGATTAACTCAGTTGATCCTAATAGTCAATCAAGTCAAAATATCATAATAGTTAGCGCAATTCAAAATGATTTGTCAAATGTAAAATATACTGGACAAAGTTCAATAACTTTTGGTGACTATGTTAGTAATTATAGTATGGATGTAGTATCAGGAAATGTAGTATTATATTCAACCCCGTTTGTAACTGGACAATTAAATCATTTTATTGCATATCAGGTTATATTGAATCAATATATTCCTGGTGTTAATCTTGGTTTACAACAAGGTGGAAATATACTTGGCACAGAAAATCTACAACCATTAACCACACAACAGCCATGAGAGCAAGAGAATTTATAAACGAACAAAGTAATTTACCACAAAGAATTACTAACCCATTGCCTATCTCATGGGTAATACCAGAGTTACAAAATCAAAATGCATACTTGCAATATAGATTTGCTGTAGCATTGGCAGGAGCAAAAGCTGCACGTAATGGTGATATACCTAGAATGGAAAAAGATTCTGTTTGGGGAGAAAATCAAATTGTATCTGGTTATATGAATCCCGAAGAATCAGCCGATATTGATTTTGCCTTAGCAGAAATGGGTCTTAGTGGTAAAGAACAAGTAACATCTACTAAGAGTGAAGAAACAACTGATACTGGTATAACTAGCCCACTTAAAGCCTTCAAAGGATATCCAAAATGAGAGCAAACGAATTCATCACGGAGGTTAAAAAGGGAAAATTACATCCGGATCAATCATCTGCAATGGGAATGATACATAAATTTGCAGGAACTGCTGATAGAATTTATGATTTAAATCGTGCTATGATGGCAGTAGCATCTAGTGATGGAAAAAACTTTACCCATCCTCCTGAGGAAGAAAGTTGGATAGGTAGAAGCAATATGGCAGCACCTTATACTAAAGTAGAACATGATATGTTACATCATGCATATAAATCAATAGGTACTCCTATAGAATCTGCTTTAAGTGATGAACGTACTGAGCCAGAAGATACAAACAAAGTTAGCCCACATAAACCCTTCAAGGGCTATCCAAAATAAAATAATTAAACGCCGTTAAACAAGAATAAGTAATTCTATAAATTTATAGGAAAACTAAAAAATGATTGATATTAACAACACACTTGACCTAGTCAAACTAAAATTCTATAATGAATGGTTATATACTGCTCATATATATGATGAGGGACTTAGTCCCATGCATGATTCACTAACTAAACAAATATTAGAAAAATATATTGACCCTTTAAATATTCCTAAAGATGCAACTATATTAGATTTAGGTTGTGGCCCTGGATATTTCTTAGATGGTATGAAAACAAGAGGATACACTAATTTGACTGGTGTGACTTTGAGTCCCGGAGATATTTCAATATGTGAATCAAACGGTCATACTGTCAAAAAATTTGATTTGAGTTTCTTGCCTCAAGCACAGGGGTACCATGATGAAAGTGTAGATTTTATATTTTTACGTCATGCATTAGAACATAGCCCATATCCTATCTTTAGTTTAATGGAATATAATCGTGTTCTTAAACAATTTGGTAAGATTTATATTGAAGTCCCTGCACCCGATTGTGACCGTAAACATGAATATAATTTAAATCATTATAGTATTTTAGGTGAAAATCAATTGGCTGCACTATTAGTACGTACAGGATTCAATATTGAACTATTTAATAATTTAGAATTTGATATTAATACAATAAATCCTGAAACAAACGAACCAGTTGTAGCCAGAGAGCATTTTTATTGTATTGTGGCTACTAAACAAAGACCACTAGACATTAAGTAATCTCAAGCACTCTTCGGAGTGCTTTTTAATAATATTCCTAAGTTACCCATATAAATACTTGTTATGAGTAACGTAACATCGCTAGTAAAGAATCCCTATACCAAAACAGTTTTTAAAACTGATAAAGAACTACAGGATTTTATCAAATGCTGTGATCCGGATACAGGTCATCTATATTTTATGGATAACTTCTTTATGATACAACACCCAACACGGGGTAGTATGGTTTATCATCCGTGGGACTATCAAAAAAGATTAATCAATACATATCATCAATATCGTTTTTCAATCAGTTTGATGCCACGACAATCTGGTAAATCAACATCAGCGGCTGGCTACTTACTTTGGTATGCTATGTTTGTACCAGATAGTACAATATTAATTGCCGCTCACAAATATACAGGTGCTCAGGAGATTATGCAACGTATTCGTTATGCATATGAAAACTGTCCTGACCATATTAAAGCAGGAGTCACAACATATAATAAAGGCTCATTAGACTTTGAGAATGGTAGTCGTATCGTTAGTGCAACAACTACTGAGAACACTGGTCGTGGTATGTCTATTACATTGTTATACTTAGACGAGTTTGCATTCGTAAGACCTAGTATCGCTAAAGAATTTTGGACATCTATTACTCCAACATTAAGTACTGGTGGTAAAGCAATTATCACAAGCACACCCAATAGTGATGAAGATCAATTTGCATTCATTTGGAAGGGTGCTAACAAAACAGAAGATGAATTTGGCAACACAACTGATTTAGGCATTAATGGATTCAGAGCATATAGAGCACATTGGACAGAACAACCTGGTCGTGATGAACAGTGGGCTAAAGAGATGCAGGCACAACTAGGCGATGATAGATTTAGACGAGAGATTGGTTGTGAATTTATTATTGCTGATGAAACATTAATTAATCCAAGTACATTAATTGATATGGAGGGTATTGAACCTATCAGCCGTATGGGACAAGTTCGTTGGTATGATACTCCTAAAAAGGGAAATATATACGCTGTTGGATTGGATCCAAGTTTAGGTACAGGTAGAGATCCATGTGCTATTCAAATATTTGAAGCAAACACTACAAGACAGATAGGTGAATGGAAACATAATAAAACAGATATCCCCACACAAATTAAATTGTTGGCTCAGATTACAAAATATATTGCAGAAATTACAAATGAACCTAACAATATCTATTATTCTATTGAAAATAATAGTATAGGTGAAGCCTCTTTAATATCATTAAATGAATATGGAGAATCAAATATTCAGGGAATCTTTCTAAGTGAACCGGGCAAAAAACGTAAGGGTTTTAATACTTCACATAAAACTAAACTTGCGGCCTGCGCCAAATTCAAGTCTTTGATAGAAAGTAAAAGATTACAGGTAAATAGTCGTAGTCTTATCACAGAATTAAAGGCTTTTGTAGCGAGTGGTGACAGTTACAAAGCCAAAATAGGGGATACTGATGATTTAGTTATGTCATCATTATTAGTTGTACGTATGTTACAGACGTTAAGTGACTATCATTTTGACTTAGAGACTCAGATTAGAGACCATGATGATGTTATTGCTCCCTTGCCCTTCTTCGCCGTTCTTGGCTAATCTGATAAATACTTTATGGCTATCAATACAGAAACATTATACCGTAGACTTTACGACAATTTATCAAGTAAAGGATATAATCCTAAATCAGAAAGTGCCCTAACCGGCAAAGAAGTTGTACCTGAAGAAGCGGATTTTATAGAATTTGACTTTGACAAGGGTGAAGGAACTATTCCTGTAACCGTTTCAGTTGATAAAAGGAATGACCGTTATAGTTTAACATTATATTATACAGATGATGTAACTGAAAACGGAACCGACGAATGGTATAAATTACAAAAAGATATCAGATATACTGCACAGTTATGCGGTATCAATAGTTTCGTTTTACGAAACAGAAACCACTTAAAACCTGACATGCAGAAAAGGGAATATATGAGAAAACAAGAACAAATCGCAGAAGGATATTATCCAATGGGTAAAAAAGCAAGTTACAGTGATAATGTACCTGCTGTTAAAATTATTTTACAACATACTCGTCAAATTGAAGAGGGTGAGCAACGTTATCGTAATATTGCAAAGATATTTGTTGAGAATCAAAATGGTGAACGTTTCTTAATTCCTACAACAAAGCCAGGATTAGCAAGAGTATTTGCAAGACATATTAGTGAAGGTGGTACACCTTATGATGACCGTGGACAACATATATCTAGTTTAGTTGAAGAATATTCAAAGATGGCAGGATTTGTTCGTGCAACTCGTGGTCATCAGTTTAATGAATCAGCACTAAAATTAGTTGAATCAGGTATTAATCATTATCAGTCATTACGTGAATCATTAAGTCGTATGACTGGACGTAGAGGTTATAATAATTATTTTGAATCATGGACACCTCCTTTAATGGAAGATGATTCAGATACAAGTAACCTAAATGAATTATTTGTACAAGAAACATTAGATCCAAGAATTGAAAGTGTGATGCCGATACTTAGTAAATTACAAAAGAACATTAGTGAAATGTCTGAAGTTGTAGCATTAGAAGAATGGGCTGATAGTTTATTAGAAGCACCTGGTGCAGAGACATTAGCGCATAATCAATCAACAGAGAAACAAAATTTAAAAGCATTTGGTTTAGCAGAAGGCACTAGAACTGGTGATCCAGTATATATAGAAGGGTGTGAATGGAATGATGTTGTTAAATGGTTGGTTAAAAACGTAGGACCGTTGACTAAGAAAAATCCAAACTATGCTCAAGGATATGAGGGTCGTGGTTGGATTCTGTACCCTACAAATCGTACAGATGAAGAAGGCTTAGAAGTTCTTGAATTAAGTGCTGATACAAAATTAGCCAATAAACAAGTATTAGCAAAATCAATTCAAATGGCTTGCTCTGGACAACAAGGTGTGGCAGAAGGTCGTCTAACAAACTTTGATAACTTGTCTGATGCTGAACTAATTCGTCTTGCTCATCGTGGTTATATTAGTGGAAATTTAGAATATAATCATGATGGTCACCTAGTCAATAGAGATGAAATAATTCGTTTGTTAAAAGCCACAGACGACAGCGCAGAAGAAAATGACGATGATTTCATGGAACAAGGCATGGCGGAAGGTACTATATACGATATGGGTAAAGAGTATGGCGCACCTGCCTCACCAAGACGTCCACTACCAAGTGGTGGTAGTATGCCAAGAAAACATGATGACGATCCAGACTTTATGGATCCAGACCAACGCAGACTACGTGCTGACCAGGCACGTGTTAAAAAAGCACAAGACGAGTATCACGCTAAGAAGAATCAAGGTATGACGGAAAGCGATACTACAGTACAACCAGCCGTGCAGATTATTAACGACTTTGATGAAGTAGTTGACAAGTTTGATACAGTGCCAAAAGGATTCAGAGATGCATTACGTAGTAGTGAGTTTGATGCTGTTCAATGGCTTGCAGATATAATGAAAAACGATCCCGACTTTGATATAACCACTATTGAAAAAATAGTTTTACAACCTGGTGTATATGGCCCGGATGAACATGTAATTGATGTCACCGAGTATTTGGATAACTTAGATGAAGCCATAGCGGAAGATTCACAAATTAATGAAATGCCTGATACCCAATTCCATGAAGATGAATTTGCAGGAGACTTTAAAACAGGTCCTGCAGGTCAATGGCGTAACAAAGGTCCTAAGGCCAATAAGCCAGCAACTATTGGTGATTTGGTAGGTGAAAGCGAAAGTGTTGATAACAATGAATCTGCTATTGCAGAAGGGCAAGATGATTTGGAAGCAATGCTAAGAATCGTTAAAAGATAAAGGGCAAATAAGTTCTTAAAAACCTCACTAAAAAGGTGAGGTTTGCCATAACAGGCATAAATACTATTGACATAGGTAGAAAGATTTGCTAAACTCACTACTTACGTTAGTTACACATAGGGTGTAACGAATACTCAAAGAGACCATCTCAATTTATTATAAGGAAAATTTATTATGGCATCATTAGCAGAAATTCGTGCTCGTATCGCGGCACAAGAAAACAAATCAAACAACAAGGGCAACGGCGCCCAATCTGATAACGCAATCTACCCCCACTGGAATATGGACGAAGGCACAACAGCCGCAATTCGTTTCTTACCAGATGGCGATCCAAAGAATGACTTCTTCTGGGTAGAACGTCAAATCATTAAACTACCATTCAATGGTGTTAAGGGTGATACAAATGTAAAACAAGTTGTAGTACAAGTTCCATGCGTAGAAATGTATGGTGACAACTGTCCTGTTCTTGCCGAAGTTCGTCCTTGGTATAAAGATGAAAGTTTAAAAGAAATGGCTAACAAATATTGGAAGAAACGTAGTTATGTCTTTCAAGGTTTTGTTCGTCAAAGCCCATTAGGTGATGATAAGGTTCCTGCGAATCCTATTCGTAGATTTATCATTAGTCCACAAATCATTCCAATCATTAAGGCTGGTTTAATGGATCCTGAAATTTTAGAAATCCCAACACACTTTACACGTGGTCTTGACTTTAACATTAAGAAAACAAGTAAAGGCGGTTATGCTGATTACTCAACAAGTAATTGGGCACGCCGTGAAACTGCATTGACAGATGCCGAGCAGGCAGCGATTGAGGCACATGGTTTATTCAAATTAACTGATTTCTTACCAAAGAAACCAAGTGAGGCTGAACTACGTGTTATCAAAGAAATGTTTGAGGCAAGTGTTGAAGGTCGTCCATATGACACAGAAAAGTGGGGAGCATATTATCGTCCATTCGGTATTGAAGCACCTGCAGGAGCAACCGCGAATAAACATACTGCGCCTACTGAAACTAGCGCACCCGCAACCGCACCCGTAGCAGAATCTTCAGCACCATGGAGTGAAGATGAAACAGAATCAACTTCAAGTGTTACAATTCCAAAAGCAAACGTAAGTAGCGATAAAGCACAAGACATTCTAGCAATGATTCGTGCCCGTCAGAATAAGTCTGCTTAATAGGTATCAAGGGGCTTAGGCCCCTTCCAAAGGAGAATACCATGACATTACCAGACGAAAGATACCGTGCTATGAAGCAAGGTAAAAAATTATTAGAGGAACTATGCGATCCAGGTAAAACACCTAGAGTGCCTAGTTTAATCAGAGACAGAGCAAGAGCCGCATTACGTCACTTCCCTCAAGATTGGGATATTGATATGATTGCAGAGAAATGCCCTGATATCATTGATAAAAATAACGCCCCGTATTATTATACAGGCATGAAAAACATTGGAGATAAAATTGGCTAAACCATTTGATGTAAGTAAATTTAGAAAAGAAATAACTAAGTCTATTGAAGGACTTAGTATTGGATTCAACGATCCAACTGATTGGATAAGCACAGGTAACTATGCTTTAAACTATCTCATCAGTGGGGATTTTAATAAAGGCGTACCATTAGGTAAGGTAACTGTATTCGCAGGAGAATCAGGTTCAGGTAAGTCTTTCATATGTTCAGGTAACTTAGTTAGACACGCACAAGAACAAGGAATCTTTGTAGTCTTAATTGACAGCGAGAATGCACTTGACGAGGCTTGGCTACATGCCTTAGGAGTAAGTACAGACGAAAGTAAGTTACTTAAACTTAACATGGCTATGATTGATGAAGTAGGTAAGACTATTTCTATGTTTGTAAAAGATTACAAAGCATTGCCAGAAACAGACCGACCAAAAGTCTTATTCGTAGTTGATAGTTTAGGTATGCTATTGACTCCAACTGATGTTAATCAATTTGAAGCAGGTGATATGAAAGGTGACATGGGTCGCAAGCCTAAAGCACTAGCTGCACTTGTTCGTAATTGTGTTAATATGTTCGGTAACTTAGGCATCGGCATGGTAGCAACTAATCACACATACGCAAGTCAAGATATGTTTGATCCAGATGATAAAGTGTCTGGTGGACAAGGCTTTGTTTATGCAAGTAGTATTCTAGTTGCTATGAAGAAACTAAAACTAAAAGAAGACGAGGACGGCAACAAAATTACTGATGTGCGAGGTATTCGTGCGGCATGTAAGATTATGAAAACTCGTTATGCAAAACCTTTTGAATCAGTTCAGGTTAAGATTCCTTATGAAACAGGCATGAGTCCATACTCAGGTATGCTTGATATGATTGAGAAGGCTGAACTTGTTAAGAAAGAAGGCAACTCATTAGTTTATACAACACTTGATGGTGAAATCATTAAGAAATTTCGTAAAGCATGGGAAGCAAATACTGACGGATGTTTAGATACAGTTATGTCTGAGTATACTCTAAAAACAGAAGGAAAGATAAGTAATGTAACACCTGCGGAGGAGGTTACAGAATGAGTTTAGATTTTGTTTCAGAAGTATGGGACGCATTACGTTCTCATATTGATTTAAATGAGAGAACAGATGCGGCAGATAGTTTAATGAATCTATTGATTGACAACAACTATGAACCCGAAGATATCAAGGAAGCTTTTAGGGGAGATAAAGATTTGCTTAGTGCATTAAAATATTACCTAGAACAACATGATGTTGACGAAGAAGTAGAAGAAGATGAAGAAGACCAAGACGAAGACTGGGACTAAATGAATTGGTATACAAAAGTCTCACAAGACTTATCTAAAATACCTGATTTCATCTTCCATATGGAGGCTGAGTTAGTAAATGCAAAATCTGAGGTAAAAATATATGGCAATGTTGAAAAGAACATTGCTAATTTACCTGGTGTTACTGAACAACGTTTTAATCAACTACAAGAAATTGAGGCGGTGTTAAACTACCTCAATATTCAACTACGTAGAATTAGACAGAGACATTATAAGAAATACCTTGAAGCATATAATCGTGCATTGACTAGCCGTGATGCTGAAAAGTATGCCGAAGCAGAAGATGAAGTTATTGATATGGAAACTATCATAAATGAAGTAGCATTACTAAGAAATAAATGGTTAGGGATTATGAAAGGTCTTGACGCTAAACAATGGCAAATGGGTCATATAGTTCGGCTAAGAACTGCTGGTATGGAAGATATAGTAGTAAGTTAAGGTAAACCTCATATTGACAACAGTATGAGGTTTTTGTTATATTATACTAATGTCATATCAATATAAAGGCAATGGCCGTATTCAATTAACAGGAAATAATATGTCAAAATGGAGTGGAATACTCGCACAACCAAATACAATTTATACAGGTCCGCAAATTTCAATAAATGGAAATACATCACCACAATATGGAAATATAACTATAAACAACTCAGTAAGTTATGATTCATATTTAAATCAAAACATAACACGTTATGAGATTATTGAATCTAAACAAGATATTATAGCATTGAGTACTTGTTGGAATAGAATTAGAAATAATCAATCAATAGACCCTACTTATATTTCAATTGGTATTATTACTAGCATGATAGATGATACATTATTTTCACAAGTTAATGAAGATGATATTTCCTATGCTAATATAATCCGTGATTATTATATTAAAAAAATAACTGTACTTGCATTAAAAAATGTTGAACTATCATCCTTTAGAAAAGAATTAAAAGAACTAGTGAACTCTGATGGTAAAAAGTTTAAAGAAACTATTATTCCATTAGTGTATCGTCTACCTGAATTTTATGAATATGATTTAGCATTTGAAGACCTTATTTTTAATCACAATCGTGAATTGAAGAATTTTAATCATACGGATACTATAGAACTAACTATGGACTTGTCATTAGTAAAAACTTTTAAAGTAAACAACAAACGACAAAAACGTAAAGAATATTGGTTTAAGGATATAGATAATAATCTTGTCACTTACTTTATTGATGCATCTAATCCTCTGATAGGTCTTTTAGATAAATTAGTAGAAAATGATATCACGGTTACTGGTAAGTTTAAAAAACGTGACAGAGACGGTCATGAATTTATCAAAATGCATAGTTTAAAATTCAGTTGACAATAAATCATTTTGGGTATATAATATAGTCTTATTCAGTTGATTAAAGGAGTTCAAATGCTTAACGAAAAACAAATTTTAACACTAGTTTCAAATGTGTTGCAAAAAAGCAACATTGCTAGTTTTACATCAGGTTGCTTGTTTGTCAAATGTGACGAAAATGAAGCCCGCAAAGTGTTTCATACATTAAGCAAAGAATTTGGTCTAGGAACAGTTGAAGTCAATGGTCCTATTCAGGGCGAATACGCATTTGATATTTGACATCAAATCGTTTCGGGTATATAATATAGTATTGTTTAGTTAATAAAGGGAGTAGCAATGTCAAGTACAGTTCGCATTTTGTCAGGTTTATATCGTAACAAGCCAGTTGTAAATCAAACATTCACACTAGTGAAGGGTTTTCAAACAGGCTCTAAAGGTGGTTACATTACGGTAAAGAATGAAGGTCAATTCAATATTGATATTGAAGATGTGCGAGTTTTAGTTGATGGTCATGATAGTTTTCAATTTATTGGATCTGAAATAAATGATGTTGTAGAACCTGTAGTTGAACAAAAAGAATCTGAAACAGATGCAATGGATCGCATTGCTAGTCGTTTTAGTGTATTAGATGAAATGTCTAAGGCATGTATCGCAGGTGATATTCGTGCTATGATTGTTTCAGGACCTCCCGGAGTTGGTAAGTCACATGGTGTGACTCAACAAATGGAAAAGGCAAGTATGTTTGACAAGATTGCAGGAAAGCGTCCTCGCTTTGAAGTTGTCAAAGGTGCAATGTCAGGTATTGGTTTATTTGCAATATTATACAAATACTCTGATAGTAAAAACGTATTAGTGTTTGATGATTGTGATGTGTGGGAAGACCCTGATGCATTGAACGTGTTGAAAGGTGCATTGGATTCAGGTAAAACACGTAGAATCAGTTGGAATAAAGATTCACGTTTATTGCGTGAAGACGGTATCCCTAACAGTTTCAACTTTAATGGTTCTGTGATTTTTATCACTAACTTAAACTTTGCTGACCGTCGTAGTGCTAAAATCAAGGCTCACTTGGATGCATTACAAAGTCGTTGTCATTATCTTGACCTGACTATTAACAGCGAACGTGACAAAATGTTGCGTATCAAACAAGTTCACCGTGATGCTGATGGTGGTTTGTTTTCTGATTATGATTTTAATCAGGAACAATGTGACACTATTATTGAGTTCATGTGGGACAATCATAGCAAATTGCGTGAAGTATCTTTGCGTATGGCATTGAAGATTGCTGACTTAGTTAAGATTAGTCCTAATTGGAAGAATCTTGCACAAGCAACTTGTATGAAAAGTTAATCAACCTTAAACACTTAGGAGTTATATTATGTATGAACTAATTTTCACTATTGTAATGTTAGTTGATGGTCGTGTTGGTTTGAATCAAACTACACTAGAAAAATTTGATACAGAACAATCCTGTAAGGCTGTATTAGTATTAGCACACCAAGAATTACTTAAGACTGCCGCACAGTCAAAGACTGTTCCTGGTATTCTTGTTTGTAGACAAACAATTTAATCGGAGCATACTATGTTTGAAATATGGGACGGTGATTTATATCTATTTTCAGTATCTGATGAGGATGATGCATATCTTCTAGGTGAAGAAGGATATAAAGTTATAAAACTAGTGTAATATTCCTTAAAAGGTTAAGGGGAACTATGTTCCCCTTTTTTGCCTTTATGTTTGTGATTTCTACCTTATTAGTGTAGAATACTATTATGAAATATACTCAACTTGATTTAATTGCTTCCTTTATGTTAGCCGAAATTCGGTTAAGCAATTATGATAATCAGTTTATCAGTAATCTGTTATTGTATATTGCAAGGAATAATGTAATAACTTCCAATCAGGATAGGTTATTCAAGCGGGTGTCCAAAAAATATGAAAGACAGTTTAAGCAACATAAAATAAATGTTGATGAGGTACTTACATTACCGTGGGGTTGTAAAGTTATACCTAGTTTACCTGAGTATACAAATGCATCAATATTAATCAATGATGATAACATCATTGTAAGAGCACCATACAAAAAAGACTTTATTAGTGCGTTGAGAAAGAATCCAATCTATGGTTTGAAATGGGAAAAGGATCGCCGTCAATATGAAATGAAGTTTAGTTTAGTTACATTAAAAAGAGTATTATCATTGTGCGTGGATCATTATGAAGATATAAACTTTTCCCCTGAAGTGACGCAAATTGTAGAATCTCTTAGCAGGTTTGACGATGCTAAATATTGGGATCCGACACTTACATTAAAAAATGATAAACTCTATATTTTGGCCTGCACAGAATATCTGTATGAGGCTATAAAAGATATCCCATTAGATTTGTCATTAAAAACGATTGCAACTATAGTAAGTTATGGAATCCGTGTTGATGATTCTGTTAAGGAATATTTCTATCAAAATAACAGTAAAGAAAAAGTAGAATTTGCATCAGCATTCATTACAACATTTGAAGGTAGTTTACTTCCTATTATGTTTGAATGGTTAAAGGAATTTGGATGTGAGACAGTAGGTGAATTTAACTTATTCACTACCAATAAAGCAGAATGGAGAGAAGGATATATTACTAGTTTAGAAAAACTACAAATGAAACATGTTACATCCAGTGAAATAAGAAATCTACAGGGTGAAGATGTTACTATTATCGCATCTAGAGGATCTGCAACAATCATAGCAGATAAACCATTAAAACTATTTAAGTTTGTAAAATGTGTGAACTCAGAACCAGTTAACTTAGGACCAAAATGAAAGAATGTAAATTAATAATTAAAGATGAGGTAAATGTAAAACTGGAGGGACTAGAATTATCTGATAGAAAAACATTGATGAAGATGTTTGAATATGAAAAGCCCGGTGCTAGATTTCAACCTGCTGTAAGATTAGGTCGTTGGAATGGCAAAGTAAGTTACTTTAGTTTAGGTGGTACTACCTACGTTAATCTATTACCTGAAATTTTGCCCTTACTTGACCAAGCCGGATATGATATTGAGTTAGAAGATTTACGAACATATCAAACAACTTTCAACTTTAATCAAGTTACTGAAAATACATTTG
>Ga0114962_10002123_pt1 | contig 16787 bp, 15 predicted proteins | sample C_130820_MF_Meta_FD_87017 | JGI IMG/M metagenome (GOLD analysis project Ga0114962, IMG submission 87017) | Freshwater microbial communities from Lake Croche, Canada to study carbon cycling - C_130820_MF_MetaG | ecosystem: Environmental > Aquatic > Freshwater > Lake | place: Lake Croche, Canada...
GCTGAGTTAAATCTTTGCACATGAGCGTCAGTAAGTGGCGATCATCTACGCCGCGGATTTTTCGAATGGTTTGCACGGCCTGAGGATTATCAAGTTGACAGACCAAGGCGTAGCTCGAATCGGTTGGGATGGCTAGAACACCTCCTTTGGACAAAGCCAAGGCCGCCGCGCTCAACAAGCGCTCTTGAGGGTGGGTTGGATGAATCTCTAGGTATTGTGCTGACATAAAGAGAAGCCAATGGAGTTTCAATTGAAGCTGAATTATCAACCCGACCAATCGTGCAGACCAAGACTTGGCTGAGCTTTGCTCAAAAAACGACATCCCAAGCGGGTCTTTAACTGTTTAATCAAAGCGGTCTGTTTAGGCTACATTAATAGGCAGTAAGAGGTATTGGAGAAAAGGTTTGAATTGTCAAAGCAAAAGGACTCGCTTAAGAGCGGTTTTAAACAGCGAGGCGTGTTTTTTTCCGGCATCCGTTTTTGATCCCTTGTCGGCCAGAATGGCCGAGCAATTGGGGTTTGAATTGGGCATGTTGGCAGGTTCGGTTGCTTCCTGGCACGTACTTGGCGCCCCCGATCATGTCGTTTTGACCTTGAGTGAACTTGCAGAAACGGCGCACCGCATTTGCAGAGCCAGTGAAATTTCATTGTTGGTTGACGCAGACCATGGGTTTGGAAATGCTTTGAATGTAAGGCGAACAGTTCAAGAGCTTGAGGACGCTGGTGTCAGTGGCTTGACCATCGAAGATACAGAGTTGCCGCAAATATTTTCCAAGCCCGCTAAAGGCTTGATTGATCCCTTGGAGGCGAGGGGGAAGTTTCAAGCGGCACTTCAAGCCAGAAACGACCCTACGCTTTGTGTATTTGCCAGAACAACGGCTCTCACAGCATTGCCCTTAGAGCAGGCCTTGGAGAGAATCGAGCTGTATGCAACGCTCAAAGTGGATGGTCTTTTTTTGGTAGGTGTTCAAAACTGGGAACAACTTAAAGCCGTAAGGGCACTCACGAGCTTGCCGCTGTTGCTGGGAAGTACGCCCAAAGAGATGAAGGATCCCAAAGCGTTGTCGAGTTTAAACGTCAAAGTTGCCTTGCAAGGTCACTCCCCATACACCGCAGCGATTCAAGCCACTTATGAGGAGCTCAAAAGACTGCGTGAGAGTACAAGTACTTTGAAAGCGCCCGAGATAGAGAGAGAAAGATTATTGAGCACGTTGACCAAAGACGCTGATTATGAAAATTGGATAAAAACTTACCTCCATTCGCCCAAATGAATCCCTCCATCTTTAAAAACTTCTATAGTTCTGTAGCAAGCTTTATTTTGTGCATTCAAAGTTTAAGCAGTGCAATGGCACAAAACTGGCCTACGGGGCCCATACACATGATTGTGCCGTTTCAAGCCGGGGGATCGACCGATTTTTTGGCAAGAACGCTAGCGCAGCGTTTTTCTGAACGCGTTCAACAAACGGTGATCGTTGAAAACAGGCCCGGCGCCAATGGAACCGTTGGTGCTAGTTATGTTGCAAAGTCTTTTGGAGATGGTTTGAATTTGTTGCTTGTGCAAGCGGGTTTTGCATCCAATGCCAGTCTCTATAAAAGCAATACATTTGATCCTGTGAAGGACCTCACGCCCGTGTCGTTGTTGGCCTCAGGGCCATTGGTGCTGACTGTAAATGTGAATTTACCAGTTAAAAATGTAAAAGAGCTGATTGCGCTCGCAAAAGCCAAGCCTGGTGAGATTAATTTTGGATCTGCCGGAACTGGGTCTTTGCCCCATTTGGCGCCTGAGCTATTCAACTTAATGGCCGGCACCAAAATGACACACATTCCCTACAAGGGTTCTGGCCCTGCTTTGAATGACGTGATTGGCGGCCAAGTGCCGGTGTATTACATGAATTTGGTCTTGAGCTTGCCTTATTTAAAGGCCGGTAAATTAAAGGCTTTGGCCGTCACGAGTCCAACGCGCTCCCCCGTTGCGCCAGAAATTCCAACTCTGGCAGAATCGGGCTTGGCAGGTTACGACATGTCGACCTGGTACGGCATTTTGGTATCGTCTAAAACCCCAAAAGGGATTGTAAATAAAATCAGTCAAGACTTGGCTGCAGTCTTGCACGAAAGTGCCATGACAGAAAAATTCTACTCAGATGGTGTCTCCGTGGTGGCAGGTTCGCCAGAGCAATTTCAGGAATTTTTGTTGCATGAAACTTTGAAGTTCGCAAAAATCATTCAGTCAGCAGGCATCAAGGCCAGTGATTGATGTAAAAAAATGCGTGCTTTAAAGTCAGTCGTCCATTTTTAACTTCAACTGGCGCATGAGTTGAGCAATGTATTCATCAGTTTTCTGACATTGAGGATCAACTCACTTGGCGTCATGCCTATGGGCCCCAAGCCCTCTTGTTGCATGACATCTGCGGCGCTGGCATGCACTTGAACGCCCAAACAAGTGGCTTGCCAAAGACCAAGTGAGTGCTTAATGCCTTGAGCAGCCAAGGCGGCGATGCACCCCGTTAAAACGTCACCCATGCCGCCCACGGCCATGCCTGGGTTGCCCTGAATGCAGGTTTGAATTTCTTGGTCAGGTCCATGTATCAGTGTGTGGTGCCCTTTTAGAACAACTGTGCAACGGGTCATTTGGACCAAATCCTTGATGGCTTGGTTTCGATCAAGTTGCACCTCTTGAACGCTTCGAGAGAGTAGGCGTGCCGCTTCACCTGGATGAGGCGTTAAGGTCGTCGAACCAATTCGATTCCTCAAATGTTGAAGGATATCCGCGTGTGTTGCCAAAATGTTCAATGCGTCCGCATCGATGATCAAGGGGCCATTCCAGTCCAAGCACGCTGATAGCCACCGCTTTGCAAGCGCTCCTTGGCCCAAGCCGGGTCCTATGGCGATCACATCAGGGCGGATCGATGCGATCGCGTCCTTGGCTGTTGTGGTGTTGGCATCATGGACCATCAGTTCGGGTTGATCGCTCATCAGGTGTGCGCTGGCGGAATCAAACATCATTAAAATGGTCCAGCCCGCACCACTATAGAGACATGCCTTGGCCGACAAAGTCAGCGCACCCGCCATGCCAACTGCGCCGCCCACTAGCAAAACTTTTCCGCAGTCACCTTTGTGCGCTGTCTGACTGCGCTTGAGTACATTAATCAAATAAAGCGCGTCAAGGATGTTCATTGCGGATCCAAGTGTTTCAGGTGTTTTCTAATTTCGCCTTGAATTTAAGTACTTGCTCTAGCGTATTTTCACCAGTTTGATGGGGCGGGTAGACGGGCCAAAGTTCTGAATGGGGCAGCAGTTCTTTTAAGGCCCAGGACGCAGAGATGGTGTGACGTGTATCGGCGCCAGACATGATGAGAGATGGCGTTTGAATACCCATTAATTCATCCCCCGATGCCCCACTTGGCATCGTATCAGTAAAGATATTGTCTCGGCTTTGTTCACAAATGGAGATGTACGCATTCAAATCCATTTTTAAAAGAGACTTGGCAAATTCGGGGTCGTGCACAGATGGGGAACCCCAGGGTCCGATTTCTGGATCCATCCAAAAATTCTCGCCTTTGGGAGCACGATCAATAACGGCTTGCATGCCATGAGCTTTGACAAAATCAATATGGCGTTGAAAAAAAGACGTTCCTTTTCGCTTCCACAAAAAACCACCCACTGGCCAATGCAGCAAAAGACCTTTACACGCATTTGGATGCCGGGTGGCGAATGCTGTTGCAAGGGATGCGCCCATGCAGCACCCTAAAACGTAGGCGCTTTCAAAGCCTGCTAAGTCAAGCAGGGCTTTGGCCTCTTTTACGTAAAGATCCCATGACAAGGGCTCAATTCTTCCGCTCGATAGGCCAGACTCGCGCCTGTCGTAGGCAATGGTTGTGAAGTGTTTAGAAAGGGTGGCAAGACCATCCATTTCTTTCCAAGCCTCTTTGCCTGCGAGGGCCGTCCATCTCGACATGACAGATCTCCAGCCACCTGGCGCAAACATCAGCAACGCAGGTCCTTGTCCTTGTATTTGATAGTTGACTGATATTCCGTTGATGTTTGCAAAAGGCACGGCCGATCTCCTAAAAAAATGAATGTGAACGATAAGTGTGTGTAAGAGAGACTTGTGCTCAATATTTTAAAGGCGGCAAGTTTAAATACATGCCCCACAGCTTGAGTGAAAATGTATGTTGCTGCTTCATGGCCATCAGTCTAAGCGATTAAGTAAGGCAATCAAAAAAAGCATCGATCAGGGAAAATTTATTTTCTCTGATAATTTGACCATGCACACCCCATACCGCAAATGGCAATGAGTGCAATGCCCATGCTGGCCCAAAAGTCGGGTATGTGTTGAAAGACGAGCCAGCCCAAAAGGGTGGCAAAAGCAATACCGCTATAAAGGTAGGGCGTGATGCTCGAAGCAGAGGCTCGAGCATAGGCCAAGATTAAGAGATAGTGACCCAAAGTGCCGCTCAGGCCAATTAAAATCATCAAGCTCAATTGGAATGTGCTGATATCAGTGGTCCACCAGCCAAAGACCAAGCATGTTGCAAAAGCTGTCCCAATCCAGCCTGTAAAGAACTGCATGCTCAATGGGTTTTCAGTTTTTGCCATGAAACTCGTCAGAATCTGAAAGAAAGCGTAAATGACCACCATGCAAATCGGGTACAGCGCAGCATGAAGTGGGACGTCCCCACCAGGGCGAACAATCAAGAGCGCCCCCAAGAATCCACCGATGATCAACAGCCAGCGAAAAACAGAGACGTGTTCCTTCATGAAAAATTTGGCTAAAACAGTCACAAGCAAGGGCGTTAACATGCCAATGGCAGTGAACTCGGCAAGAGGAATATGCTCTAAACTTTTAAAACCAAAAAAACTGCAACCAAACAGCAACAAGCCCCTGAGAAGTTGGAGTGCAAAACGGTTGGTTTTAAATAAGCCCAGTCCCTCTTTGGGCAACAAAAAAGCAGTGGTTGCCAAGGCTTGAAAAGCATACCTGAACCAAAGCACCATCAAAAGCGGCACACTCGTGAGTACCACTTTGTTGGTGGTATCAAGAACAGCAATGCAACCCATGGCCAAGACGGCAAATAAAATACTCATGGGGTTGGTTTTTTGCATGGCTATGAAGAGTTGAAGTCAACAAAAGTTGTTAACTTGATTGGCAAGATCATTGAATTCGATCTTCAAGCAATTCCCAAATGGGTGTGAGTTTACCCGGTAGCCAAGGCAGGCCACCCAGATCAATGCGGCTCTCCGCAGGGCTGTGAAAGTCGCTGCCTCTAGAGGCGGCTAAATCAAACTCAAGTGACATGTCTGCATACTTGACATACTCATCTGGGGTGTGACTGCCGGTCACGACCTCAACGGCTTGTCCACCATGGGTTTTAAATTCGCTAAAAAAAGCAAACTCCTCTGTAGGCGTAAAACCGTATCGCCCTGGATGGGCGATCACCGCAATTCCGCCACATTCTCGAATCCACGTGACAGCATCTTTAAGATGGGCCCATCTGTGTTCTACAAATCCAGGTTTGCCTTCGGTCAGAAAGCGTCTAAAGACTTCATTGGTGTCTGTGCAGACACCGCTTTCAACCAAAAAACGCGCAAAGTGTGTGCGAGAAATCAACTCTAAATTTCCAGCAAATTGAAGTGCGCCTTCAAACGCGCCAGCAATGCCTACTTTTTCTAGTTGCGCAGACATTTCCTGCGCACGTTGCTCGCGCCCACCCCGAGTGGCTTTAAGTCCTTCAATAAGCAAGGGTTGGGCGGTATCAAATCCAAGGCCAACAATATGAACGGTTTTGTGCGCGAAGGTGACAGATATTTCAACGCCACTCAAATAGGGCAGTTCAAGGGATTGAGCTGCATCAAGAGCGGCCGCTTGACCACCGATTTCGTCGTGGTCAGTCAAAGCCCAAAGCTCCACCCCATTGGTCTTTGCTCTGTGTGCCAGTGCTTTAGGCGTGAGTGTGCCGTCTGATACAACAGAATGGCAATGAAGGTCAGCATTTAGGATTGAATTCACCAGTGGATTGTAATCTCGTTTGTTGAAAAAAGGGTGCTGAAAAAGAGCACCTTGCAAAGGGTTATCTTTAGCGTGTTCTCGCCTAGTGGGGGGCAAGACGTTAGGCAGGAGAATCAAATTGAATGAACAGTTTGAGTTTTTCCTCTCCGCGCCATGTGTCAATCTCCAATTTATAGGCCAAACAGGCCTTTGGTTCAAGGGGCGCTTTGCGCCCAAACCAAATGCCATCAATTGACAAATCACCAAGCCTTAACTTTAAAGACAAGTGATGCTCACCCACAATTCGTTGTTCAAGCACTTGCATGTCATCCATGAAAATAGGTGCCAAGAAGCCTTGTCCCCAAACCGTGGATTTAATTTTTTTTGCGACCTCTAACTGGCAGTTGCCAGGCCCAAGACTGCCATCGATGAACATCTCTTGGCTTAAATCTTGTGGACTTAAAAGCTCAAGTGCTGTTTCTTGAAAAGCCATTTCAAACAAAGCGAGTTGATCCTCTTCAATGCTACAGCCTGCAGCCATGGCGTGTCCACCAAATTGAACGATCAAATCGGGGTAGCGCTTGCTCATCAAATCCAAAGCATCGCGCAGATGAAAACCAGTTATCGATCTGCCTGAGCCTTTGAGCAAATGTGCTTTGCCTGGCGCAGAGCTGTTTGCAAACACAAAGGTGGGCCTGTGATAATGATCTTTGAGTCGTGAGGCCACGATGCCGATCACCCCTTCGTGAAAATCAGGATCAAAAATACAAAGTGCTGCCGGTGCAGTTTCGGTTTCGTCTAGCAGGGTCATTGCAATTTCAAGTGCTTGCTCCTTCATCTCAAGCTCGATGTTTTTACGGTCTTTGTTGATTTCATCCAAGGTTTGCGCCAATTGCTGGGCTTTTGTGCCTTCGTTTGTGATTAAGCACTCAATGCCTAAAGTCATATCTGATAGCCTGCCCGCAGCATTGATTCTTGGACCAATCGAAAAACCCAGGTCTTGGCTGGAGAGTTGTGCATGCTCCTTGGCGCACACAGCAATCAGAGCTTTAAGGCCCAAAGGCATTTGACCCCTTCGAATTCGCTCTAGGCCTTGGTGAACGAGGCGGCGGTTGTTCAGATCAAGGCTCACTACGTCTGCAACGCTTCCAAGTGCGACAAGTGGCAAGAGTTGGTCAAGCTTGGGCTCTTGGCGGGTCTGTGCACTGAAAAAGCCTCTTGATCTCAACTCAGCACGCAAGCTGAGCAAGACATAAAACATCACGCCTACACCAGCCAAATGTTTGCTTTCAAAATGACATCCTGCTTGGTTGGGGTTGACAATGACATCTGCTTCGGGCAAAGAGCTCCCCGGCAAATGGTGATCGGTGATGATCACCTCCAGGCCAAGGTCCTTGGCTATTTTGACGCCCTCAATGCTTGCAATGCCGTTGTCCACAGTGATCAATATGTCAGCCTGGGTGCTTTTGACTCGACGAGCAATGTTAGGGGTCAAGCCATATCCATCGTTGAGCCTATCTGGAACTAAAAAATCGACAAATTTCGCTCCCAGGAGCTTAAGCCCTGTCATCGCAACAGCACAAGCCGTTGCCCCATCGCAATCGTAATCGGCAACAATACAGATCCTCTTTTGCGCTTGAATGGCATTGGCCAGTAATTTGGCGGCTTGGGCGTTGCCTTTTAAATGCGTAGGTGGGATCAAGTGTCTAAGGGAGAGGTCCAGTTCTTGAGCATGCTCAACCCCTCTTGAAGAGAAAAGTCGGGCCAATAAAGGATGTTCACCAGCTTGCTCTAACGATTTGGCAATTTCTGTATCGATTTTACGAGCAATGAGTTTCATGACAAGAGTTGTAGGGTGCTTCTTTCCCCCTTGAGTCTTTGCTTGAGGGAGTTCAAGTAGAGATGTATCCGTCCCTTTTCTTGAGCGTTCCAAATTTTAAAGCCCAGTTGCCCGCAAAGTATGATTTGGAGCTGAGGACGATGGGCAAGGGGTTTGAAAAACAATTCATCAATCTGTTTTAAGCCTTGAAACCATGTATTTATATCATGATTCTGCATGGGTTTGGTGAGCTCGTGAATGCATAAAATTTGCATTTCTGTGTTTTGAAAGAGTTCATGCTCATGGTGCTCAGTGGCGCACACCAGTTCCAACGAGTCCCAAGATGCTGGTGCGATTCCGGTTCCCGAGAACCAAATCGAATTGACCGTATTTTGAGCGGATGGATGAGCCGGGTGATCGTACAAAAACATTTGTACCTCGCTTTGCAGTCTTCGGAGCAACTGAATGCTGGGCTCAAGTGAAGGGTCTGTATTGGCCATGTCTTTTTTGGACACGCCAATGAGCCAAGGCAGAACATCATCGTTCATGGCTTTACTCAAAGATGCGCTCGGTAGATTTATAAAGTGTTTTGAACGCGCAATCCAGGCATCTTTTTTGTAAGCAAATAACTCGATGCCTTCGCTTAAAAATAAGGGGGCAAGTTTTTCTCTAAGTGTTTCGCTACTGTGAAGGTCGATATCGTAAGGGCCGTTGAGCATGACGTGACCACCTCCAACTCTCCAATGGCAAAGGTGCACCACCGCAAACCCCTGCGCTTCATCCATAGGGGGTGAACTGATCAGGTCTGCTGCACCTTCATACGTGTAGTGATAGGCCAGTGCACCCCTTGCAAAAAGGCCATCTTTGAAGGGTGAATCCAAGGCATAAGAAAAGGCTTTGTCAAAGGATGAGCTTAAATGGGTCTCCTCGCAGGCGTGAAAGGATTCGGGGGCGGCTTTGAGCAGCAAATGCCTCAATCCAAGGAGTTCGACCCCTTTGAGGCTGGATTGTAGGATTTGATTTTGAGCGTATGCGGGCTCCAGTAGGGCGTGATCAATTAAAATGGTGAGCTTGTCATTGCTTATTTTCTCAAACAAGTTAGAAATTGAAGATTTTTGTGCGATTTTCATCATGCTATTGTGAACGATGAGACAATAGAGTCCAACAAGATGTTCAAAATATCCTCACTTCCCTTTGAGTGTCGTTTAGGCTGGCGGTATACGCGAGCTAGGCGCGGCTCTCGCAAAAATACTTTCATCTCCTTCATCTCAGGCGTATCGATGTTTGGCATCGCCCTTGGTGTGGCGGCTTTGATCATTGTTTTGAGTGTGATGAATGGTTTTCAAAAAGAAGTCAGGGATCGCATGTTGTCTGTGGTCTCCCATGTGGAAATTATGTCATCCCAAGATGCCTCTTTGGAGGGTTGGCAGTCACTGCAAGCCGACTTGGCTCAAAATTCCGATGTTTTAGGTTCAGCGCCTTACGTGAGCGAGCAAGCCTTGTTGGTCAAAGGAGAGTTGATGCGAGGCTCCTTGATCAGAGGCATAGATCCACAACAAGAATACAAGGTGGCTGAGTTTGCAACTCAACTGCCAGATCAAATGACATCTCAATTGCAGAAGGGCCGATTTGGGGTTATTTTGGGCGAGGAATTGGCTTATGCCATGAACGTCCAAGTGGGGGGTGCCGTTGTGGTCCTGTCTCCTGGGGGGCAGTTCTCTCCAGCAGGCATGTTGCCTCGCATGAAACAATTGCGCGTCATTGGCTTGTTCAAGTCTGGTCATTATGAGTTTGACGCCTCTTTGGTGCTTTTGCATATTGAGGATGCCAAAGCCTTGTTCAGATTGAGTGGACCCAATGGTTTGCGAGTCAAGTTGCACAAACCTCAGCAGGCCAGAAATTTCTCACAAGAGCTTCAATCTCAGCTTGGAAGTGCCTATACAGTCAGTGATTGGACTCGCCAAAACAAGACATGGTTTGCCGCTGTTCAGGTTGAAAAAAGAATGATGTTTATCATATTGACTTTGATTGTTGCGGTTGCTGCATTTAATTTGGTGAGTACATTGGTCATGACAGTTACGGATAAATTGGCTGACATTGCAATCATGAGAACCTTGGGAGCAACACCTGCATCCATCATGTTCATCTTCATGATCCAAGGCTCCTTGGTGGGGGTGATAGGTACCTTCCTTGGCTTTGTCGGGGGCACGCTTGTCGCATTGAACATTGATGTGATCGTGCCTTTTATTGAAAATTTGCTGGGAGCGCATTTCTTGCCCAAGGACATTTACTTTATTTCAAGCATGCCCAGTGACCCCCAAACTGCTGATATTGCGCCCATTGTGATCATCTCACTTTGCATGTCTTTCCTGGCGACACTTTATCCGAGTTGGCGAGCAAGTCGAGTCAATCCGGCTGAGGCTTTAAGGTATGAGTGACGCCAATTTGAAAGTTATTCTTCAAGCTCGAGCAGTCTCTAAGCGCTTTGACGATGGGTTGCTAGATGTGAGTGTTTTGAAAGATGTCAATTTAAGTTTGGGCCGAGCTGAAAGTCTTGCCATTGTGGGCGCTTCAGGATCGGGTAAAAGTACCTTGCTTCATATTTTGGGTGGGCTAGATCATGCCAGCCAAGGAGAGGTGCATTTGATGGGGCACTCCTTGTCTACTCTCACACCAAGTCAAATGGGATTGTTGCGTAACACGCATCTGGGATTTGTGTATCAATTTCATCATTTGTTGCCAGAGCTCAATGCTTGGGAAAATGTAGCCATGCCTTTGTGGATAAGGCGCGAGTCCTCCCAGAGCAGTCATGCTCAGGCGCGACAATTGTTGACCCAGCTCGGGCTTTCTCAAAGGCTTGCGCATCGCCCCTCTGAGTTATCGGGGGGTGAACGACAAAGAGTTGCAATTGCCAGAGCGCTCGTGACCAAACCGGCTTGTGTGTTGGCGGATGAGCCCACCGGGAACTTGGACAGGCAAACAGCCAAGGAGGTCTTTGAATTGATGCTGTCCATGTCAAAATCGATACAGACTTCTTTTATTGTGGTGACCCATGATCCTGAGTTGGCCGCCCTTTGTGATTCGGTCATGCACTTAAAGGACGGTCATTTGTCGTGCTTGTCAAGTGGCCATTGAGTGCTGGGACCTGTCCTTCAAAGCATGATGGAGTTGATCGATTCACATTGCCATTTGGATGCCTTGGAGTTTGAGCCAGATCGTCTTGAGGTTCGGCAAGCAGCTAGGCTTTTGGGCGTCAGTGCATGTGTGATCCCTGCCGTTGAGAAAGCGAATTTTCAAGCGGTCAAGAAATTGGCTCATCAAACTCAAGATTTTTACGCTTTGGGCATTCATCCCTTGTGCACACCTCATTGCAAAGAGGGTGATTTAGAGGATCTTCACCAAGAGATCAAAGTCAATTTGGATGACTTTAGATTGGTCGCAGTTGGCGAGATTGGTCTAGACGCTTGGGTGTCCACGCTCAACTGGCCAATGCAGCTGCATTATTACAAAGCGCAGTTGAAACTTGCCAAACATTTTCAGCTGCCCGTGATCTTGCATGTCAGAAAGTCAGCCGATGATTTGCTAAAGGGGCTGCGTGAAATACAAGTATCTGGTGGTATTGCGCATGCCTTTACGGGCAGTTTGCAACAAGCTCAGAAATTTATAGACATGGGATTTTGTTTGGGTTTTGGTGGCGCGATCAGTTTTGAGCGGGCCAATCGATTGCGCAGCTTGCTCAAACGCTTGCCCCTGAGCGCTATTGTGCTTGAGACGGACTCGCCTGACATTGCACCGAAATGGATTTATGTCCAAGCAAAAGAGCGAGCGAATGGACGCCTCCAAGCGAGGAATGACCCGACGCATTTGCCACAAATTGCCCAAGTCGTTGCAGACATCAAAGGCATTCATTTGAAAGATTTGGCATCTATTTCTTCACAAAATGTTCATCGTGTCCTTTCACGAATGCAAGTGCACACAAAAAGCAATATTTACAAAACTTAAAAAAAGGCCTTGGTTTTGAAAAGAAAATCAAATTTACCCGATGTGAATTTCTCTGAGCATGCGGGCGTACGCTACCTTCATTTGGGCAGTGAATGGGTCCAGGGATCCATGCGTTTAGACAGTCCTTTTGAGATTCATCTTGAGTATGTTCAGCGAATGATGGCATGGCTCTTGTTGATGGAGCCTGAAACCATTGCGAGCCGTCATTGCATGCAGTTGGGCCTTGGTGCAGGGACCCTGACGAAGTTTTGCTTTAAAAAAATGAAAGTAAAAACCACAGCCATAGAAATCAACCCACAAGTCGTTGCTGCCTGTAGGTTGTGGTTCAAGGTGCCCCATGACACGAAACTTTTATCGGTTATTTTGGGCGATGCCAAGGAAGTGGTTGAGCACGAGTTGTGGCGTGGCCGGATCGATTCCTTGCAAGTTGATTTGTACGACCAAGAGGCCGCCGCCCCCGTGCTTGACAGCTATGATTTTTATAGAAATTGTAGTCTTCTCTTGACACATGATGGTGTCATGAGTGTTAATTTATTTGGTAAGAATAGTCAATATGATAAAAGTCTATTGCAAATTAAAGAGGCCTTCAAAGGGGGTTCGGTGTGGTGTTTTAAGCCCACCAAAGAAGGCAATACGGTTGTCATGGCTCAAAAGACTTGCATCGAACACACCAAGGCATGTTTGATTGAGCGCGCAGAGCACATCAGGGCCTTATTTGGTTTGCCTGCAAATAAATGGCTGAAAGTTCTAAGTCAGTTGTAGTTGGTAATAACCCTAGGTTTTTGTTTATGATAGATAATAGATTTGTTAGATCGCGCTTTATTAGGGTATTCCACTAGTGAAGTTCTTGAGCCTTAGCTCACAATTCGCCATCCGTAAGATTTGTCAAGGAGAATATTTGTGAATATTAAGAGTCAAAAAGACTTTTTCTCAGGGCTGATGTTCCTGATCATTGGTGGAGGTTTCGCTTTTGGTGCGACCTCTTATTCTGTTGGAACTGCCGCGAGGATGGGCCCAGGCTACTTTCCTTTGCTTTTAGGCGTACTTTTAGCGATCCTTGGCGCATTTGTTTTGTTTTTCTCGCTTGTCGTAGAAAGACCAGACCATGATCCAGTTGGATCGTTTGCTTGGGGGCCGATTTTGTATGTTCTTGGAGCGAATATTTCCTTTGGAATACTGCTCGTAGGCCTGCCAAGCATTGGCTTGCCTTCCTCGGGCCTGTTCGTTTCGATCTTTGTGCTGACACTCATTGCCAGTAAAGCAGGTGACAAATTCATCCTTTATGAGGTGCTGATTTTGGGTGCAATTTTGTCTCTCATTTGTTACTTGGCATTCATTTTGTTGCTCAAGTTGCAAATGCCCATGTGGCCTGTCTACATTACTGGTTGAGGAGTAGAAAACAATGGATTTAATGTCAAACCTCGCACTAGGTTTTAGTGTTGCTGCAACTCCTCTTAATTTGGTTTACTGTTTCATTGGTTGCTTGTTAGGTACTTTGATTGGCGTTTTGCCAGGCGTTGGACCCGTTGCGACCATTGCGATGTTGTTGCCTGCAACTTATGCGCTGCCACCTGTGGCCGCCTTGATCATGTTGGCGGGTATTTATTACGGTGCCCAGTACGGTGGTTCAACCACCGCTATTTTGGTGAATTTGCCTGGCGAGGCTTCCTCAGTGGTGACCACCATTGACGGCTACCAAATGGCCAGAAGAGGTCGAGCAGGTCCTGCCTTGGCCGCTGCGGGCTTGGGTTCATTCTTTGCAGGATGCGTGGGCACGATGATTTTGGCGGCTTTCGCACCCCCCTTGACCGAATTGGCATTCAAATTTGGACCTGCCGAATACTTCTCATTGATGGTATTGGGCTTGATCGGTGCGGTGGTTTTGGCCTCAGGCTCCTTGATCAAGGCGGTTGCCATGATTATTTTGGGTCTCTTGATGGGCTTGATCGGTACCGATGTGAACTCCGGCGTTGCACGCTTTAGCTTTGATATTCCGGAATTGACCGATGGTGTTGGCTTTGTTGTGATTGCGATGGGTGTGTTTGGATACGGCGAGATCATCTCCAACCTGTCCTTGCCTGAAGAAGATCGCGAAGTGTTCACCTCCGGCGTTACAGGCTTGTTCCCCACGGCTGAGGACTTTAAGAACATGATCCCTGCTGTACTGAGAGGTACGGCTTTGGGCTCTATTCTTGGCGTGTTACCTGGTGGTGGTGCGTTATTGGCGGCTTTTGCGGCTTACACGGTCGAGAAAAAGACCAAGTTGCGCCCAGGTGAAGTGCCTTTTGGTCAAGGTAACATCCGCGGTGTGGCTGCCCCTGAGTCTGCAAACAATGCAGGTGCCCAAACTTCTTTCATTCCATTGCTGACATTGGGTATCCCCCCAAATGCAGTGATGGCTTTGATGGTGGGTGCGATGACGATTCACAATGTTCAGCCTGGTCCACAGGTGATGACGAGCAACCCGGAATTGTTCTGGGGTTTGATTGCATCCATGTGGTTAGGTAACTTGATGTTGATCATCTTGAATCTGCCACTCATTGGAATGTGGATCAAGTTATTGACCGTGCCATATCGCTTCTTGTTCCCTGCGATCATTTTGTTCTGTGCAGTCGGTGTTTACTCAACCAACAACAATTCATTCGATATTTGGATGGTGGCTGTGTTTGGTTTCATCGGCTATGTGTTTGTGAAACTTGGCTGCGAGCCACAACCACTTTTGCTGGGCTTTATTTTGGGCCCAATGATGGAAGAGAACTTGCGACGCGCATTGCTCTTGTCAAGGGGTGACTGGACCGTGTTTGTGACACGTCCATTGTCTGGCAGTTTGCTTTTTGTGGCTTTGATCTTGTTGGTGATTGTGTTATTGCCTTCCGTCAAGTCCAAGCGAGAAGAGGCTTTCGTGGAAGAGTGATGAATTGAGATTTGCTTGAATGGTGACCCCCTTGTAAATGTGGGTCATCAATTCAGTCAACTGATAAACGGGAACCCTACTCTTACAAAATAAGAGTGGGGTTTTTTTTGAGTAATTTTTTTAAATAAAACCATGTCAAAGTCAACATCAGCAAAACTTTTTCTCTCAATCTCGGTCATTTATTTGAGCTTGGGCGTTTTTGCACAAACGCCTTATCCCAGCAAGCCGATCAACTTTATCGTGCCTTATGGCGCGGGTGGGGGAGCAGATTCACGCAGTCGACAAATTGCCCAAGGCATGAGCGTGCTTTTAAAGCAAACCATTGTGGTTGAGAACAAGGCAGGAGCCGGGGGCAATATTGGTACAGAGTTCATTGCGCGTGCAGCGCCCGATGGATACGTCATCGGCATGGGCAATTTTGCACCTTTGGCGGTCAACAAAACCTTGTTTGGGAATTTGCGCTACGACCCTGAAGTCGATCTCACCCCGATTGTGTTGATTGAAAAAGGTCCTTTGGTTTTGTCCGTCAACCCGAGTTCAAGTTTCAAGACGGTTCAAGATATTGTGGCTGCTGCCAAAGCCAAGCCTGGCGAGTTGACATTTGCATCTGGCGGTATTGGGGGATCTCATCAGCTATCGGCTGAACTTTTTAAGCAAAGCACAGATATTGACATGATTCATGTGCCCTATAAAAGTGGATCTGCGGGTTTGATGGACTTGATGGCAGGCAATGTGAACATGATGTTTGATCAAATGTATTCTGCCATGCCAAGCATCAAGTCAGCCAAGCTTCGTCCCATTGCGATCACCAGTGAAAAGCGCTCCCCCCTTTTGCCCGACGTGCCAAGTTTTGCTGAGATTGGCTTGCCCAAGGTCAAAGTTTTGAATTGGCAGGGTTTGGTTGCGCCCAAGGGAACACCCAAAGCAATCATTGACAAACTGAATGCTGCTGCCAATGAGGTTTTAAAGGATCCTAAACTCAGGGGCTTGATGCTCGAACAAGGCAACGAAATGGGTGGAGGTTCACCTGAGGAGTTCACCTCCTTGATCAAGTCAGAGGCAGCCAAGTGGAGTGTGGTCGTTAAAGCGGCCAATATCAAGCCCGAATAAGCCCCTCACCTTGACTGGCCCGCACAGCCCTTGACCTTGACCTTGATCTTTGGGTTTGTGTTCCAAGGGTCTTTTTATATCACGCCCGTAAATCAGTGGTACGACTTGTTGACAATCTCTAAATTGATGCGTAAATTGTCGCTCCAAATCAACGCTGGTTATGTGTATGCCATTTTGGGCGCGATTGCCTTTAGCGGCAAGGGCGTTTTGATCAAGCTCAGTTACTTGTACAAGGTCGATGCAATGACCTTGATCATGTACAGAATGTTATTTTCTTTGCCCTTGTTTCTCTGCATGGCAATTTATGCGGAACGACGTACCAGACGACAAGGCCATTTCTTGCGCAAAATCGACATCCTTGGCGTCATGGCCTTGGGTTTCATTGGGTACTATTTGTCTAGCTATTTGGATTTTCTGGGTTTGCAATTTGTGTCTGTCAGTCTTGAGCGGCTGATCCTTTATTTGAACCCCACCATGGTGCTGCTCTTGGGCTGGATTTTGTACAAGCGTCAAGTGACCCTGAAGCGTTTCATTGCCATGGCTGTCAGTTACTCCGGAGTCCTTTTGGTGTTTGGCCATGAGATGCTGTCAGCGGGCCCGGATGTGCTCAAAGGGTCGGCGTTGGTCTTTTTAAGTGCCTTGACCTATGCATGTTATTTGATTTTTAGTGAGCACATGCTTAAAAAAATGGACTCCTTAAGGCTCGTCGGATGGGCGAGCACAGTGGCTTGTTTGTGTTGCATTGCTCAATTTTTTCTTTTTAGACCCATAGAGATGCTACACGTGGATTCTGCGGTTTTAGGGTATTCTGTATTGAATGCGTTGCTTTGCACGGTCGCCCCCATTTTGTTTGTCATGCGTGCCATTGAGCGATTGGGCCCCTCTTTGACTTCGCAAATCGGTATGATAGGACCCATGTCCACGATGTTGATGGGCTACTGGTTTTTAAATGAACC
>Ga0114962_10002124_pt1 | contig 16780 bp, 24 predicted proteins | sample C_130820_MF_Meta_FD_87017 | JGI IMG/M metagenome (GOLD analysis project Ga0114962, IMG submission 87017) | Freshwater microbial communities from Lake Croche, Canada to study carbon cycling - C_130820_MF_MetaG | ecosystem: Environmental > Aquatic > Freshwater > Lake | place: Lake Croche, Canada...
CCACTCAGGCCGTATCAAGACATCTGCTCTCAACCTCTGGGAGTATGACGGCAAGTGTATCACCAAGGTCGCAGAGTATATCGTCTGGCCGTTCGCCAACGCTGAAGACCCTAATGTCTGGGCAAAGACTGGGACTATCATAAGAACACCCATACAGAACAACGGTAAATACTATAAGACACATCGCTTCTTCCTAGACAACATGCCCTTTGACACTCTTGATACATACCCTGATGCCAAAGAAAGCTTAGAGAAGCACGGCATCGTTGAGTATGACTGAACTGTAAAAAATGCCCTAGTGGCTTTTTTTATAGGTTTGTCTTTGGTTTGTCTTTACGCACGGCGACAGCACATGAAGCTGAGCCAAGTCTTGGGCTTGGTCTCTGTCTCGTAGTTGGGACTATCAATCTTACGGCAGGTCTCATCGTGGTAGTAGAGACCATCAGCGTCCCGCTTGATGTAGCCGAGGCGGAATGCCTTTTCAATAGCATCATTGACTTCTTGCTCGTGTTGAGCCTTGAGAGCCTCCTTCTTCTCATGAACGAGGCGAGCCATGAGCATGTCGCAGATGAGGTTGCTGTGGATGTGGGGAGGAACGCTGGAAGGCATGTTCTCTGTATGTATGCTTGGTGTGGGGACTTGCCTTTAAGGGGGGTCGCCGTTTCAATTTTTATTTCAAGTTGGAAAACCCCCATTCAAGTTGGAAAACCCCCAACAGAGACAAAAAACCCTAGGGGTGTTTTGTCTTTGTTTTTGTCTTATAGGTTTGTCTCTGGTTTCTTAGAAGTCCTCGCCGAATAGCATGGAAGAAGCGTCCATGTGCATGCCCCACATCTCTGCGAAAGCCTGCTCGCAGGTCGCACTGCTGTAGTAGTTCTCTGTGGGGTGGAGAGACAGAATCGCCCAGTAGGGCGTAGGCTCGCCTGGCGTTGAAGAGATGTAGTCCTCGGCGTAGGCCTTCATCTCCGCCTGAAGGTCAAGGATGAGTTCGTTGTCGCTGTCAAAGACATTGCGACCGCCACCACCCACATACGACTCGGCATACATCTCGCAGACCATGGAGAGACCCTCAACGATGGCCACGGCAATGTCCTTGCAGTAGTGGTCGTCCGTGATGATGTTCTTCACCCAGTCGGCGGAGATGGTCTCAAAGAGGGTCTTGCACTCCTTATTGACACAGGCAGTGAGCATGTCCTCGGCCTTTGAGACAAGCTTGTCAAGACCCATGGCCTTGGCCTTGGAGATGCTCCCACGGAAGTCGGCTGTCGCCTTGGAGAAGGCCTCAGAGAACTTCGTCTCATGCTCGGCCTTGAGGACGGCGACCTCGGCCTGGTCGGCCTGCTTGAAGACACGCTTGCTGATGCTGGCCATTTGTCTCTTGTTGCTCTGGATTCAGGGCTGATGGTGGGACTTGATTTTTGGGGGGTTCGCCGTTTCAATTTTTATTTCAAGTTGGAAAACCCCCCACGCATCCAAGTTGGAAAACCCCCCAACTTTAAGGCTCTGGCTGTGGCGTGGTCTTCTCTATGTCAAGACTCGCCGTTACTTCTTTGCCACAGCAGTTGCTTCTTACCCTTCTGTGGTTGACTGCTCCCACGACTGCCGTGAAGACAGAGATGACCAAGCCAACTAGAGCAACAACATTCATGGAGTCGTTGTCCATCTACAAGAGACAACATTATTCTTTGAGAACAGAGTAAGACCACTGCGGAGTGTCTCCCTTCCAGTGCGACTGGACATCCTGCCAGGGCATCGCACTGGACACCTTTTCTATGACTGCATCCTCTAACGCCTGCTTCTCTTCTTTACTCAGCTTCATCTGCTCTGAGATTGTATTGACTGCTCTCTTCAGATGCTTCTCTTCATATATCTCTTCGGCTATTTCATAGAGGCCATAATCTGTCTTGTTCCCCTTCTCTGGGTCAGCCTGTTCTTCGTAATAGTCTAAGATGGCTTTGCTGTTCTCCTCGGTTCTAGCCCAGTCTGTAACAATCTTGACAGCCTTTTCCAGAGCATCTAGTCTCTGCTGTCTGAAGGTCTTGGGCTTGAGAGGTGGCTTGGGGGCTGACTTGGGTGGAGGTGGGGGACGATGCTTTTCTATCAACTCTTCCAGAGGTTGCTGAGTCTCTAGGTTAAGACCTTTACGGAGTTCTGTAATCCTGTCGTATGTCTCTTTACGCTTCTTTATCATCATGTCGTGTAAATATCCTCCTTCCACATAGTCTCTTTCTAAATCTCTGGTCAAGGTGTCCATCTGTTCTTCTTCAAGTTTAGCTAGTTCTTTCTTGTTCAAGTGCTTGGCAGGGTCTGCCTCTAAAGATGCCTCTAACTCATCTAACTCTTTATTCGCCTTCTCCAGTCCATATCTCTTATAGTAGTCATCATCCGTGCTTTCAAGATATGCGATAAGCTCTTTCTTCTCTTGTATCTTGTGCCGTATCTTTCTTACTTCATCACTCACTTTCTCTGGGTATATTTTCTTTGGGAGACCACGAAGACGGTCAATCTCTTGATAGATTTCTTCTACTCTCTCATCCTCATCTGGTGGAAGCCCATCCTCTTCCTCTCGCTTCTCCTCAAGAGCATATGCCTCATCCTGTAAGTCTTTTATCTTATCTGGGATGCTCTTCTCGTAGGCGTAAGAGACACCCACTGTAGCCAACTTAGCCTTAGTGATTAAGTCCATCTAATCTACTGGTATAAAGTTTTTCTTATTGCAGCAAAAGAAAAGGGTTCACGACGACCCTCCACTGACTTGATGTCTGGGACATGCTTCGGAACAGAGTCCACAGTCTTCTCTGACACGACTGGCTCTGGCTTAGGCTTGAGAGGCTTGTCCTGCTTCTTGTCGGTGTCTAACATCTTCTTGATGCTTTCCTTCTGACCAGGATACTGGACTGAGATGGCTGAGTCGCCGGTCTCTAGGTTTCTGATGTTGTCGTTGTTGTTATACTTCTCTGGCTTACCTGTAGCAGATATGTCTTTACGAGGCTTAGCTTCTGGAATAGCTTCTGGGTCATCCAAGACAATCTTGGGATTCTTCTTACTGGGCAAGAAGGGAACATCAATCTTGGTAGTGACATTCTGCTCAGGACTAGGAGGCATCGCTGAGACCGCATTGACGGCCTGAGGCTTCGCACCATCTATGGGCTTGACATCCTCTCTGGCTGGCTTGACAGCTAGAGGGTCTGGGATGGCCTCCTTCGCATCAACAGCCTCACTCTTGACCTTCTTCGCACGAGGCTTACGAGGCTTCGGGTCGGGAAGACCCTTGGCCTTGGCCTCCTCACGCATGGCCTTGGTCTTGGCACGACCCTCATGAAGACGCTTCAGTAGTGCAGCTTTGGCCTCAGGAGACATTGGCATTCTATATTAAGAGGTTGTTTTATTTTTATTTAGTGCGTTCAGAAAAGACTGACGGTTCGCCTCCACAGCCAACCAACGCTGTTTAGAAACCTTAAGAGGCATCTCCATCACCTCCTGCGTCACGATGTATGGCAACGCCTCCTGGACTGTCTGAGGAATCCTCGGAGCAGTGTCCTGGACTAACTTATCTTTGTAAGAGGTGTGTCCAGACTGTCTCATAAGTTCAATGATGTCGTTATACTCCTTAGAGTTAGGGGCTACTGCTCCACCCTCTGGACAGACTATCTTATAGGCTTCTCCAAAGTTGAGTGGCATTCTGTTAGAGTATAGTTTTTATGCGGGACCTATCGCCACATACTGGCACTGTGTTGCAAAGGGTAAACCTGGCTCGTTAAGACCAAGAGATGTAAAGCCATTCACTTGTCTATCTACTACAGACCACCAAGAAGGGACATTACCGTATGTAAGAGATGTAAGGAATATAAGAGGAGCTTGGCCAAAGTTGGGTGTGAAACTAGCTGTTGAGTAGAAGGGATAAGTGCGATTACCATTCGTTATACCCCAAGTTATTCTGAAACCAGCTATAACAAAAGTTCCCCACTGCTGTCCATAGCTTCCGTTTGAAGGCGGATAAGGAGTCATCCCCAGACCTGTAAGATTCGTAGCGTTGATGAGAGGCGTAGTCATCACATTAGCCGTTATAGATGCCGTTGAGATAAGCCCTGCGGACAGAGTGCTTGTATTAGTAGTCTTGAGCTGAGTCGCTCCTAAGACGAACAAGTCTCCTTGGTTTGATATGATGCTTCTAATGTTCAGACTATCAGCTTGGATGTCTCTCTGGACAGACAAGCTATTACCATCCAGAGGTGGGTTCAAGACTGTCTGACCGATGAAGACTCCTAGAGACCCAAGCTGACCACCATTGGTCGCCAGACGCACCGTCTGAGAGACTGCAGCACTGTTCGTCACTGACAGAGTCCCTGTCGTAATAGAAGAAGCTGAGAAGTTGGGCTGTGTCACTGTATTGACAACCAGAGATGATACTGTAAGAGTGCTGGTCACTATTCCTGGATAGATGCCGACAGGGACATTCTTAGGTCCTTGGATACTTGAGATAGTAGAAATCTTTCCTGCGAGTATCGTTCCATAGACATCTAGTGTATTCACTATACTGACTATACCGCTGAACCCTGTATCTAGATAGATATTAGGCGAGTGGACTCCCAGACCTTGGACTGCGGTTATATCCATGAACCCTACTCCATTGATATTATCAAGTTCTATATAGTTTCCACCATTACCTGATGCAGCCATAGTAAGACTGGAAGTCCCCACCTGAAGACCTCCAGGATAGACTGGCTCCCACTGAGAGAAGCCTTGGATGCCCAGACCTGTCGCACCATCTGAGTTCGCCAAGTTGATAGGGTCGCTCACTGTTCTTACCGCACGAGAATTAGCTGGGATGATGGTGCTAGTATAGATAGTGCTTCCAGGCACATGAGTGTAGTCCAGAGCGTTTGTTAGAGTGAAGATAGTGTTCGTGGCTTGACCCAGTGTGCTGAATTGAAGCTGGGATGTGCCATTAATGGTTTGGAAGACTGTAGGGTTTATGCCACCATATTGCCTGGCCATAGCTAGACCAGCAATACCAGTTCCCAGACCTGCTGCACCTAGACCCACACTCAGTGCATTAGCACCTAATGCTCCAACAATACCTCCTACTATACCTCCAAGACCTAAGTCCAACTTGGGAGACACAGTTGCATTAAAGACCATGGTAGAGACAAAAATCTCTTTGAGCGTTGCCGTGATAGAGCTGATGTCTTTAGAAGAAATCGTAGAGGCGACAACGCCACCACCTGCTGTGATGAGCGTTGAGATGTTGGCAACGCCAGCTGAGAACACGCCAGTAGATACATTTTGCATGTTGGCGTTGCCGGCCGTGAGCGTGGAAACGCCAATAGTGCTAATCAGGGCGTTGTTGAGCAAACTGAAAGTTGAAACCGCCAGCGTTGACGCATTGACTATCTGTGCCGTGATACTGCTGAAGGTCGCCTTCTCAACACCTATCGTGCTTCCAAAGAAACTGCTCGTGTTTATAACCGCTGAGTTGAGAGTGTTTCCATAGACTGTGCTGGCTCTAAGAGTATCTACATTAAAGTTGGCTATATCTGTAAGACTTGATACGGTAAGAGTAGAGACTGTTGCTCTGGAGGTTTTTATATCTCCAGTCGTGAAGAGTCCTGTGTCTAGTGTTACACTGAATGGAACTGCTCCCTGATGTAAGTATCCTGCTGCACCAGTGTTCGCCAGAGGGTTGGTGACCTGCTGTCCAAATATCTGTAATCCAGCCAGAGCCAAATCATCATAGACTGTGTGGTTCTGTGTCGCAACTGTTAGATAGTCTGAGTCTGCTCCCTTGGTCGGCACAGCATGAGAGACATTCTGTGTCAGTTGCGTAGCGGTTACAGCACCACCAGATGCTCTGTTGAAGCTCACCTCTCCGTAGTCAGCGTTAGGCAGAGTGCCAGAAGATGCCAAGAGGACACCGCCACTAGGTGCTGCAGTAAGACTAGAGACAGTGATGTTCGCAGGAGGCGATGTGGGGTTCAAGGCAGACAGCCAGAGAGGTGTGTTAGGATTAGCATAGTCTCCAGTGAAGAGAGTGTTGCCCTGGTTGTAGGCCATCTACAAGAGGTGATATAATTTAAGATATACCATAGAGCTGGTTGGGCTGGAGCTTGGTCAAGAACATGTGACCGTTGATGTTGTCCAAGACTATCCACTGATAGTCAGAGGTCGCCATCTTATACCAGGCAATCTTCTCTGTCATCTTCATCGTCGTCGGTAAGTGTCCCTGTAGATAGTCCTTGATGTTCCGCTCTACCTCTGACGAGCTGTTCATGCGTCCCAAGAAGACCCAGTTGATGTTAGAGCGAGCCATCTTGTTAATCATAGTCGCTGTCTGTGCACAGATGATTGAGCTGATTCTGCTGTTACGATAGATACACATTAGACGCTTCATCTCTGGGTCTTCTCTCTTGTCTGGCACATCGTCAATGATGGCGAAGAACTCATAGTGGTTCTTGGTGGCGTGGTTGATTCTATACATCTCCTTTAAGACCTCTGGGTGGTAGAAGTCAGAGGTGACACAGGTCTTCTTCAACATGTCGTAGGCATCTGAGTTGAGTGAGTTAGACATGAGGACTGATATGTGGTTCTTGAAGTGAGTCTTGTAGAGATAGTTCAAGATAGTGGTCTTGCCAGAGCGTGTTGAGCCACACAAGACGAACGAGACACCGAACTTAGGGTTCGGCAGTTCAATAGAAGCGATGTTCAAGACAGGGATGACCACGCCTCCAACCCTCTGGATGTTCGCCTCCTTGATATAGTTCCCCGACTGATGCTCTCCCTTGCTCTTGACTGAGTCCTCTGAGTCTGATGAAGATGAGGAGTCCATACTCTAATAGGGCAATATTTTATATTGTCTTATTAGATGCCGAACGAGATTCCTGGCTTTCTTCAAGACTTCATGTCTCACCGTGCACATCTGAGTAAAAAGGATATGACTAGTCCTGCCGTCAAGAAGTCTGAGAGTCTCAAGCCAGCCAAGGGCAAGGCCGATATAGATATGGCCATAGACGGCATCATAGACAAGAAGCCCAAGAACAAGGTCGTCAAAGAGTTCTTCCAGAACCGGTGCGATGAGATGAGCAAGACTAAGATGAACTAGCCTTACATCTGGAACAGAGTGGTGGTGTCCTGTTCTTACAATTCACAGACTTGCTCACCCATCTTAGATTCGATGCCTGGTTGTTCTTTCTGTCTCTGTCTATGTGGTCTATGACCAAGTTCTCTTCGGTGGGTCCTGGAAGAAACCTCTCAGCGATGAGCTGATGAACCTTTCTGTGCTTCCCTAGTATATCTACACGATAGTAGCCTCTTCTATCATCTTGTAGCTTGAGTATCTTACCTGTCAGATGATTCATTACTAATCCATCATCTGAAACAGAATACATGTCGTTCAGAGCGAGCCACATCTGGAGTAGCCTTAGATAAAAAAAGTGTCGCCGGGACTGTGTAAAAGGGATAGTCCCAATGGCTCTGAACCTCACTCACTATGAAAAGGTCTATCAGAACAAGTTCAAGGAGGCCTTAAAGAAGTCTAGAGACTTGATTGATGCTCTTGTAGGTCGTCCTCCAGATATGCCTCTTGACTATATCACAGCAATTACCATCAAGAACATAGATGCTCCCAAACCTTATTACGACGAGGTCTGTCGTTTCATAGGAAGTATGATGTTCAGTAGTGGATACTGGCACTCTTACAAGATACGGACGCTAAGAGATGGCCTCCTCTCTGTAAGACATGAGATTTCCATCATGACCGATGCTCAGAAGCAAGACCATCTATGGGACGAGCATGAGAAGCTTGAAGACCCTAGGACTTGGGGTGAGAGTGATGAAGACGAGTCATCGGATGATGAGACAACGGCAAAAAGTGAAACGGCGACCCCCCACCTTGGGTAAGTCCCCCAGCTCAGAATGACAGAGAACGACAAGCCTAACTGCGAATGCCCCTTCTGTCCGCTCGTTGATGCCAACCTCCAGACCTGCGACCTCTACATAAAGATTAAAGATGATGGCGAGAACCTCAGCTGTGGGGGCATCAGTCAGAAGGACTATGTCCATCTGAGCGACCACCTCTTCATCATCTCTGTGCTTGCTCGGAACAACGCCAAGTTGCCCATCGGCAAGCATCTTGACCTATCAGACAAAGAGAACGGCAGATACAGTTGCTGGGTCAGCCGTCCGCAGGAAGACATCTTCAGCATCTGCTTCCACACTCTTCACAAGCCTCTTGACATGGACTAATCAAAAAAAGTTGAAACCTATAAACCCCCCTTTTTTCAGTCCCAACGCACACAATGGCCGACCTTACCTTCTACAACGCCAAGCACGCACACGACCTGGACTTCGCCATCAAGAGAGCCACGAGTCTCATCAACGATGTCTGTAACAGAGACTCTTGTCGTGCCACACAGATTCGGAACACTCTTGATATTGGAGACACACCTCCAGAGAAGGCGAAACGCATGCATGACCTGATACAACAGGTCATGTTCAGCAGTGGCTATTACTGCGACATCAGGATGGAGCATAAGCACGATGGTTGCTATGACCTCATAACCGTCATCATAAAGATGACACCTGAAGAGAAGGCAGAGAACCATCATATCCCTGAGGCTCTTCGGTCAGGCCAAGTTGATATTTCTGGCGACCCCCAGAGCATGGACTAGACCCCCAAAAAAGTGAAACCTATAAACCCCCCTTTTTTCAGTCCGAATGGCTTACTATGGTCATGACTGTGAGATGGAGCATCTCTATACCCTAGAGTTCGCAATGCAAGACAATATGAAGAAGCGGTATGTCTTCAAGATAGTAGAGTTTGGTAAGATGGGCTGGGTGTCCTGTCGTATGATAGAGATACACGACATCTATCCCGATGGGATAAGACACTCTATAGACTATTACACTCCAGAGATTCACGATGGGAAAGGGCATATGATGTCGTATCTGTATAAGGCCAGATACAACAAGAAGAACTTACACCTGAACATCTTCCTGGGAGCTAAAGACGCTCACTGTGCGACACTCTTCTTGCGGACACCTTGCTTTACTTGCCTTGAGGGAACGCTCCAGAGCCAAAGGTCCCACGCTCCGCAGGAGTCGCACTAGACTGAACACGAGACATCTGGCCACCTAGACCAGGATTGACATCCTTCCCGAGACCACGGACTATCCCATCCACGATGGGAGGCTGGACACGGCGAGCAAGACCACCTATTATACCATCCATGAGCGTGCCACCACCATGCTTTTTTTCTCCTGTGGCTCTCGTCTCCTTGCGGTCTGAGTCTAGGTGCTTGGAGCTACTCATAGAAGCCATTCTACTTAGAAGAGTTATATTTTAATCTAATTTAATTTATGCTTTAGAAGTATAAGATGAACAGTGACCTCACAGAGTCCGTCCAGGCTTCTATAAGACCCGGAGAGATGAAAGATACATACTACTACGGTGAGACGAACCTCACCAAGCAGGCCTATCCTTCTGTCGTCAACACTCGTTTCGTCCAGCAGTTCACGAATCTCGGAGCAGGAAGCTCTCAATTCGTCATCTCTCCCCAGGGTGGAGTCTCTGACATCATCTGTCAGTTCCAGACATCTACCGGCACATACACGGCCTGTGCCTTGAACCAGGGCTGGGGCTACGCCCTCATCAATCGTCTTTCAGTCCGCTACGGTTCTTCCGCTCAGTATTTCTGGTCAGGTGCACAGATGTTCTTACAGAACATGCTTGACTGCGAGAACACGACGAAGGCCAACACGCTTGCAGCTCTTGGTGGCAACGCCGTAGCCGGCTCGGCGTGTGCTGGTGCGTTCGCCTATGTCTACCTCAAGCTCCCCCACAACTCTGTCCGTGCCTCAGGCAAGCCTCTTCCCTTTAGCTCCGACTTGTTAGTGCAACCTATCGTAGTCACGGTAGAACTCTTTGCCCCTAACCAAATCTTGATTCAGCAGACAGGTGGCTCAATCTCTGGTGCACCTTCTCTCCTCGCCTCAGCCGTCCTCCAGGTCAAGCAGGAGATGCTCACGGACAGCTCAGACCTTCTTGCTCGCCGTGTAGATATGAACTCACACGCTTACACCTTCCCGCTCCCATACTTCTGCCAGCAAGAGACGCAGGTCTCTATCCCAGGGTCAGCGGATGGCAAGAACAGCGTGAATCTTACAGGATTCCGTGCTGGTGAGGTAAAGAACATCGTTCTCTGGCTCACGCCAGTCGCTGGCAACGAAGGCACGCCAGGCTCAGGTGCTTACAACCCTCTCACATGGCAACTCATGAACGATGTTGAACTCACCTACAACGGCGAGGTCTTCTCACGCTTTGATGCCGGCTCTGCCCAGATATGGAACTTGACGACAGATGAGAAGCAGGCCTCTTTCTCACAGGTCAACTACACGCCTTCTGCAGCTGCAGGCACGACCACGACAGTCGCCTCTTACTGGGTTGATTGCCCCTTCGCCCAGGTCGCCAAGCCCTATGACCGTTGCTCTGACCTCGTTCATGGAAAGCCCATTCTTAACGCCGTCGTCAATCTTAGATTCACATCTCCTGCGGTCAGCACGGCCTACACGCTCCACGCCATGTATCTCTACAACGCCTCTCTTCTTTGCTCAAGAGGCTCTGCGGAGTATATCTTCTAAGGGGGGAGTCTTATAACAAAAATATAGTGACACAGAAGTGCCTTTATATTTTTGTCTTTGTGTTAGAGAGGTTATGTTGAGAAGGCCTTGTCCATCTTGTCAATACCGGCCTCCTTGTCATAGATGACTTCTAGCTCTTTCGGCTTCTCAGCCTCATTATCGCTCACGCACTGTGGGCATCCAGACGCATTCCGACAGCATCTCAGCACCGCAGAATCATAGTCAGGCGAGTTTATCCCCTCAAGGTCATCCTCAAACTGCTCTTTGAGTGAGGCAAGAAGGTCAGGGAAGTCAATGGTGTTGAGAATAGCACGATACAGAGACGACTCGCATCCAACATTCTCTAAGCTGAGAAGGTCGCAGGTCTCATCCTCAAGGTTCTTGATGTTGCTTGTGATACGGAGCAGATACTCCTTGTCTTCATCCATCTCATACTTCTCTGAGATGGCCGAGTGAATCCAGCACTGAAGACTGTCGGTCTCGTAGAACTGGGGCATGGTTGGCGTGGGACATGACTTAAGTTGGCTCACGGGAATCAACTTTTTTTCAACTTTTACATCACAGAGAAAACAGACAAGGGGGTTATAGGGCTTCCAACCGCTTCTCGGCCTTTGTGTAAAAGGATGTATCCTTCTCTATTCCGATGGCTGTGCGTCCCATGGCGAACGCCGTGAAGACTGAGTTCCCAGACCCAAAGGTCGGGTCTAAGACCGTGCCTCCAGGCGGACAGTATCTTTCAATCAAGAAGCGGTAAAGGTCTTCAGGCTTCTCTGTGGGATGTCCGCCCTTTGTTGAAGATGTCTTGTTCTTGATGACTGATAAGACACATCTCTTGCCTGTGTTGTCTTTGACCTCCTTAGTCCTCTTGGTTCCATATTGTGTTGATGTATCTTCCTTTCTGGTTCTGGGTCCTGACTGCTTGAAGTCTCCAGTAATATCCTTCCGCTCATAGAACGCCCCAGCCTTGCTGAAGATGTATATCATCTCATGAGACCGCATCGGCATCTTGTTGGCTGATAAGAAAGACACTCCTCTCTGCTTGTCCCAGACCAAGTCATATCTGAACTCGTCTGGATTGCTCTGGAACAGCTCAAACCCGAACTTGGTGGTGCAGAAGTGGATGGTCGGACTATGCTCTGACTTCCTAATACGCTTGACCTGTTCCCAGAAGGCTTCTAGGTCTATCTTTACATCCCAGGCACATCCAGAGTTAGAAGGTCCTTTCACATTACGGCCAAAGGGTGTCGCACCTTTCTGTGCAGCGAGAACCCCATACGGCAGGTCGCAGATAATCAAATCCACAGATTTCTCAGGCAGTCCCTTCATCACCTCTAGGCAGTCGCCGTTATACAGAGTAAGCTCAGTCATATACTGTAGAAAAGATTCTTTTCCAGAGCAGATGGGTTGGTCTGCGTTAGAGATTGTTATAATGGCCTCTGTAGTTGTTAGTCTATATCATTTACTAGTCCATAGTAGATGAAGCTTCTCTCCGTCAGCCCTGCTGGAGACGGCATGCACAAGTATAAGGCAGTCTTTGAGAAAGAAGGACGCAACAAGACCACCAAGTTCGGAGCCTCTGGTATGGACGACTACACTAAGACACACGATGAGGAGCAGAGAGCCAGATACATTGCGAGACACAACAGAGGCCGAGAGAACTGGTCTGACCCAACCTCAGCTGGAGCTTTGTCTCGCTACTTGCTCTGGGGCGAATCCACCAGCATGGTCAAGAATCTTCAGGCTTATAGGCGTAGATTTAATCTATAGAACAGTATATGGGCGAACTTCTTTACACCGCAGACGCTAAAGACCAGGGCAAGGCACTTGATGAGTGTGTAGAGTGGGCGAAGACAAGATTCCAACTTGTCTCTATCATCTGGAAAGAAGAGTTAGAAGGTAAGCATGTTTTTACTATCCACTACATAGATGTCCAGTCTGCCGATAATAGCAATCCCGACCTTCAAAAGAGCTAGACTCATATCCAGTCTCACCCTCAAGTTTCTCAGAGAATCCGCTTACCCTCCTTACCTCATCAAGCTCTTTGTCGCCTCAGAGGAAGAGGCCGAAGAATACCGAACGCATGTCCCCAGACTCCTATACTACGACATCGTCGTTGGTGTCCCGGGTCTTAAAGAGCAGAGGAAGTTCATCAGCAACTACTTTGACGAAGACCAGATTATCGTCCAGATGGATGATGATGTCAAGAACATCAAGACGAACCCCTTTATGAGTTTTATAGACCTTGTGTTAAAGGGTGTTCATGCGGTTGAGAACGCAGTTGGTCTGTGGGGAGTCATGCCCAACGACGATGGACGCAAGATGAAGGAAGAGACGACCATCCATCTGGCACACATCCTCGGCTCTTTCTTCATCTGTAAGAATCACAGAGAAGTTGAAGTCAAGACAGACGACAAAGAAGACTTTGAACGCACTATCTTATACTTCCAGCTCTATGGAGCAGTGGCCAGATACAAGGGAGCAGGAGTGCTGACAGATTACCAGAAGACTCCTGGCGGTCTTCAGCAAGAAGGCAGAGCAGAGAGACAGCGAGAGAGTATCCGCTACATGCTAGAGACATACCCTGGATATGTAACCGCTGTCAATAAGTCTAAGGGTGAAGACATAACCCTGAACTGGCGAGCGATTTAATTCTAACTCTTAGATATATGACATCTCTTCAAGAACTAGATGCTTCAGCGTTCCAACCTCTGTTAGAACACTTGAGCAAGAAGAGCATAGCTATGAACAAGTATCGTAAGAACTCTGGACTTGGACGCTCCGTCACCTTTGGGATGGTCAGGAAACGCAGTCTAGCTCCTGACCTTGGGCGGAACTCCTGGCTAGACCCGAGACTCCACTATCTGCTCATGAAGTTCGCCTTGACCAACTTGCCTCCAGACTTCACCTTCACATCTATCCAAGTCAATGAGTCTTACATGTGCGAGGCTCACTTTGACAAGAACAACCGAGGAAACTCTTACATCGTTGGCTTTGGTCCTTACACTGGTGGAGAGCTTGTGTTAAAGGGGAATGGTGATACGGACTACAACATCAGGCATCGTCCCATGCTCTTTGATGGCTCTAAGGTTGAACACTTCACCAGAGAGTTCACAGGCAAGAGATACAGTCTAGTCTTTCACACTCTCATACCTCCTCTCAAGTTCCCCATGGTCAGACAGCTCTCAGATTACGAGGCAGTGGTCAAAGATGGTGTCTGGGTCATCGCTTGGTATAAGCCAGGAGAACCAACCGTCTATCTCAGCAAGAAGAACGGTTTACCCCACCCCTTAAAGGGCAGGAAGAAGGAGAAACCGGCGAAACCGCTAGTAGAAGACTCTGGAATGTCAGAAGCACAGAACTTTATGATACAACACATCAAGGATAGAGAAGAGGAAGAGAATCTATGGGATGAAGAGGAAGAGGAATAGAGTTTAGAAATCTAGGCGGTCTGGGAAGTCCCTTGACCCCCACACACAAAAAAGGAAATGTGTGTGGGGGGCTAAAAGAGTTTCCCAACCCTATGGTATAACCGAATGGACTCTGCCTATTGGTTTCTATCTGAAAAGGGACAGAAGGAAGTTTCAAGACTATCTACTCTTATCTCTAGACAAAGAGACATCATTAAGACAGAGGAAGCGGTTCAGAGTCAGAAGGGAGATACTTATATCTGTAAGAGGGCAAAGGTTACTCTAGAGATGTATGATGTTAAGCTCAGGAACGCTGAGGATGAGTATAAGAAGCTCATAGCTAAGTATGAAGCGTGTATAGCTCTTCAAGAACAAATCATCTATGAAGAGACTCATAAGAAGAGTCCTACTACTATAAGAGCAGAGACAGAAATAGAATCTCTCCAGAGAAGGCTAGATGCATTCATGAAGTCCCAAGTTTCATCCAGGCCGTCCCTGGAAACCTTGGAGACCCCCCACACAAAAAAGGAAATGTGTGTGGAGGGGTCAGAGGACTTGGCAACCGCAGACCTATCCGATTGGAAGCAACTCCAGAAGGTAGAGGAACACCTAGCACTTCTAAGAGTTGGGAGACCAGCTACGAACTATGCTCTAGCACCTAATAACACAGAGTATGGGTTAGTCTCTGACTTGAGTAAGAAGAAGCAAGTTAAAACTACTCTGAAAAATAAGACAGATGGAGACCTATTACTCAAAGAACAGAGAACGCCGTCTGAAGTTGACCAAGGAGTATTACCAGAGACACAGAGCAGAGAAGTTGGCGTATCAGAAAGAGTATTGTGCCAAGAGGAAGGCATCTGGATGGATTCCAAAAAAGTATCCGAGGAAGTCCAGAGCTAAACCGCCAGCGTTGCCGACAACGCCAAAGGTCATTTTAACGCCAATCCCTGACGACCCAGAAATCTTAGCGTTGCCAGCAACGCCTCCAACGCCATGGAGAGCCAATGGGCGTTGCCGACCCAAGGCAACGCCCTTTGTGTGGAAAGAGGCTTCTTTTTCTATGACTCTGAAGTAGATGTATGAATCCGTTGGCGACTTTATCTTGAGAGCAACTCCGGCAGAGAAGGAACAGATGACCAAGGCTCTCCAGAGTGTAAAGCTTGAACCTCTCAACTTAGCATCATTCTTTGACCCAGAGCTTACAGACAAGGATACGATTCACTCCTATGTCCCAGAGTATGAGAAGTTGCTCCAGAGATTCAAAGACACTCCCTTTAACATGATGGAGGTGGGCATCCAGAGAGGAGGGAGCATCCTGGCGTGGCTCAAGGCCTTCCCCAAGGCGACAGTCGTTGGAGTGGATTGCCAGAAGACTGTCAGTATCACTGGATGTGAGAGATACTCTGAACTTATCACCAACGCCTATGACGATGAGTTCATGACTCTGATACAACCAAAGAGTCTAGACTTCATCATAGACGATGGCTCTCATGCCTATAACGACATCCGCTTCGCCTGTGAGAACTACCCCAAGCTCTTGAAGTCTGGAGGCATCTTGGTGATTGAGGACATCCCAGATGTCAAGTGGATTCCCAAGTTGCGTGCTTTGGCCACGGCTCAGGGATGCTACACAGAGGTCATAGACCTCAGAGAGAAGAAGGGCAGATGGGACGATGTCTTACTGGTCATCAGGAAGTCCTGGGCTGGTCCGACAGGGTCAGCCTAAAGAATTTATTATGTATGTAGATAGATAGAATGAGTCAGCAAACCCTGCTCACCTACGAACGGTCTCTCGCAACGCTAAGGAAGGGTCTAGGAGTTCAAGAAGGTCTTGAATTCCTAGAGAATAGTGCCAGAGTCATCAACTGGATAGACACATCTAAGTATAAGCCCAACTCTAGGAAGGTCTTGTATATCGCCATCTGTTCTACTCTGAAGTCGAAGAACTTGTATCCGACGACCTGGCCTATCTATAAGGAGAGGGTGGATGCCCTGAACCGTCAGGTGTCAGAGGGGAATGTAGAGCAGGCCTTGACGGCAGAGGAGCAAGAGAAGTTCGTGGGGTGGCCTGCTATTCTGAACGCAGTAGAGGAGAAGATATTCCCTGCGGTGTGCGACCTCGCCAGCTTCCAAGACTATCTCATCGTCAGTCTCTACACTCTCATGCCTCCTCTGCGTCTGGACTACGCTGAGATGAAGGTGGTCAAGGAAGAGCCGGCAACGCTAGAAGGCAACTACCTCATCATGAACAAGAAGCCATACTTCCTTCTTACACAATACAAGACGGTTCGTCGCTACGGCAACCAACGCTTAGAGATTCCCAAGAAGCTGGTGGGCATCCTCAAGGAGTGGAGAGCGATGCAGGATACAGACTATCTCTTGGTCAGTCCTGCCTCTAACAATCCTATGCCTCCTTGGGAACTTGGACAGACGATTACCAGAGTGTTTGAGAAGCACTTGGGTAAGTCTGTGGGCGTGAATGTCTTGCGACACTCTTACATCACATGGATGCGTAAGGATGAGCTTGCTCCTAAGAAGTCTAACGAGCTGGCCAAGGCGATGCTCCACTCGGCTGGCATGTCTCAGTTCTACAGACGGACTTAAGAGATGAACCGCCAGGTGAAGAAGTTATTGAGGTCAAAGGTGTTCAATACTCCTGGGGCAGTTGGAGTTCCAGTTGTAAAGCTATTAGTAATTCTTAGATTTATGACATCACCTGCTACAAGATAGTAAGTAGC
>Ga0114962_10002125_pt1 | contig 16770 bp, 13 predicted proteins | sample C_130820_MF_Meta_FD_87017 | JGI IMG/M metagenome (GOLD analysis project Ga0114962, IMG submission 87017) | Freshwater microbial communities from Lake Croche, Canada to study carbon cycling - C_130820_MF_MetaG | ecosystem: Environmental > Aquatic > Freshwater > Lake | place: Lake Croche, Canada...
CCTATTAAACAACAATGTTGATTATTCTCATTAAATACAGATTTCAATTTCAATAAAACTTTTTTAAGTTACTTAATTCATAATTTCAACTTAGCTCAATTAAAATAATGATTTAACATTTTCAATAATTTTATTAAGGTTACCAGCATCTTGACCACCGGCAGTTGCTAAGTTTTTTTGTCCACCGCCTCCGCCTTTTATCATCGGTGCAATAATTTCTTTGATAATTTTTCCGGCATCAAATTTTCCTGCAGCCACCAAACTATCGGAAATACCTACCAATACTTGAGGTTTCCCTCCAATATTTGCCATTAACAAAACTAGATGATCTTCAATTTTTGGCTTAATGTCAAAATACAATTTCTTTAAAGCATCTGGATTTGAAACTTCAACTTCAGCTCCTATAAATTCTAAACCGTTTATAGTTTGAATTTGATTTAACAGTTCATTTCTTATACCTTCTAATATTTTGTTTTCTAGGTGTTCAGCAGTTTTTTTAAGATCTGCATTTTCTTGAAACAAATTGCTAACAGATTTAAGTATATCCTTTGGATTTTTAAAACTGGCTTTTATTGCTTTAAGTGTAGATATTTGATCGATGAGATAGTTTTCAGCTGGCTTTCCGCAAACTGCTTCTACCCTTCTTACCCCTGCTGCTACTGCAGATTCAGAAGTAATGGTGAAATAACCCAATTCACCAGTTGATGCAACGTGTGTACCTCCGCAAAGTTCTGTTGAAAACTGTTTGTCCATAACAACTACTCTTACCAAGTCGCCATATTTTTCTCCAAACAAAGCCATTGCGCCGAGTTCTAAAGCCTCATCTTTTGGCATTTCACGAATTACTACTGGTATATTTTCTCTAATTTTTTGGTTAACGATTGATTCTATTGTTGCGATTTCTTCATCAGACATTTTGGCAAAATGAGAGAAATCGAAACGTAGGGTTTCGTCATTTACCATAGAGCCTTTTTGAGCAACATGGTTTCCTAAAACCTGCCTTAACGCTGCATGAAGCAAATGTGTGGCAGAATGGTGCAATGTTGTGGCTTTCCGCAATGATGTATTGATTTTTGCAACTACATTGAGTTCGGGTTCGTGCGGAAAATCGGGCATTATGTGCAAACTGAGGTTATTTTCCTTTTTGGTATCAACAACTGAGTAAGACTTTTCGCCAATTACAATCCAACCTTTATCACCTGTTTGTCCTCCGCTTTCTGCATAAAAAGGGGTTTCTTTCAAAACCACTTGAAAGCTTTGTTTTCCTTTTTCTTTTACTTTTCGATATTTTACAATGGATGTATTGATTTCTGTTTGATTGTAACCTACAAAACTTGTAGCATTTGTATCTTCCAATACAATCCAATCATCAGAATCTATAGCTGTTGCTGCTCTGCTTCTAGATTTTTGGCGAAGCATTTCCTCCTCAAAACCTGCCTCATCAACGTCAAATCCATTTTCACGGGCAATCAATCGAGTTAAATCTATTGGAAATCCATAAGTATCCAACAATTCAAACGCTGAAGAACCTTTAATGGTTTTATCTTCTATTTCTGGTTGGATTAATTCACCAATTTTCTTTAATCCCTTGTCTAGCGTATTTAAAAATGATAATTCCTCTTCTTTAACCACTTTGGTTACGAAATCTATTTGTTGGATCAATTCTGGAAAAACATCTTTAAACTGTTCGGCAAGTTGAGGCATAAGTGCAAACAACAAGGGCTGTTTGTAATCGAGATAAGAGAAATAATACCTTACCGCTCTTCTAAGAATTCGTCTGATTACATAGCCAGCACCTGTATTAGCCGGCAATTGTCCATCAGCAATGGTAAATGCAATGGCACGAATATGATCTGCAATTACTCTAAAAGCAATATCTTTTTTGGAATCAGTAAATTGATATTGTTTTCCAGTTATTTTTTCTGTTGTAGCAATTGTTCCGGTAAACAAATCGGTGTCATAATTTGATTGTTTTCCTTGTAAAACCCTAACTAGGCGTTCTAGCCCCATTCCAGTATCAACATGTTTTGCAGGAAGTGGCTCTAAAGTTCCGTTTTTTAATCTATTGAATTGGATGAATACATTGTTCCAAATTTCTATAACTTGAGGATGATCGGCATTTACCAATGATGCTCCTGGAATTAATAATTTTTCTTCTTCTGAACGGCAATCTACATGTATTTCAGAGCAAGGTCCGCAAGGTCCGGTATCACCCATTTCCCAGAAATTGTCTTTCTTTTTACCCAATAAAATACGATCTTCTGCAACCCATTTCCGCCATTCTATTAAAGCTTCTTCGTCTTTGGGGATATTTTCAGCTACATCTCCTTCAAATATGGTGATGTATAATTTATCGGGTGAAATACCATAAATTTCTGTAAGCAATTTCCAACTCCATTCGATGGCTTCTTTTTTAAAATAATCACCAAAACTCCAATTGCCCAACATTTCAAACATGGTGTGGTGGTAGGTATCTACTCCTACTTCTTCCAAATCGTTGTGTTTACCACTTACACGAAGGCATTTTTGGGTATCAGTTACGCGTGAATAAGGAGATACGCGGTTGCCCAAAAAGAAATCTTTAAAGGGATTCATTCCAGCATTTGTAAACAAAAGTGTTGGATCATTTTTGATAACTATTGGTGCCGAGGGAACAATTTGGTGTTGATGAGAAGCAAAAAATGATAAAAAATGATGTCTAATTTCTGCAGAAGTCATATCTTAAATTCGTTTATTTTATAGCTAATTTTGCCAAGCAATAGGCTATATTTGTGTCTAAACAATTAAATTGATAGCAAAAATACATTATTTCAACGGGGTATTTAGCCACAATACTTATTTGAACAATGAAATTAAGCATATCTTCTTTACCATTAACCATAGTACGCTACCAATAATTGGGAGTTATGAAGAAAGAAAAATATTATTATAATCCACAGACCTTAAGGTATGAGCGATTGGTATTGCCTTGGCACCAAAAGCTGTTTCGTATTATAGGTTTTATTGCTGCCGCAATAGTTTCTGCATTATTGATTGTTTCCGTTGCATTTCAATATTTTGATTCCCCTAAAGAGAAGTTGTTGCGCCTTCAATATGATCAATCTAAACAACAAATGGTGTTTCTTCAAAAAAAGACACAAGAATTGGATCGTAGATTGAGAGAACTTGAAACCAAAGACAATGAAGTTTATCGTTCTATTTTTGAAGCAGATCCAATCCCTGATAGTGCCCGTCAAAAACAAAGCGAAAAAGAACAACAAGCACGGATTATAGCTTCAATGGACGGTGATGAATTAATCAATTCAATCATCAATACACTAAATTCGATGGTTACCCGCAGCCGACATCAAGAAGATTCTTATACAGAAATAGAAGGAATGATCAAGGATAAAGAAAAATTATTGGCTGCAACTCCTGCAATTCAACCTGTTGGAAACAAAAACCTTAGAAGACTTGCATCATTTTTTGGAACTCGAATAGACCCATTGTATAAAACCCCTAAGTTTCATGCTGGATTAGATTTTTCAGCCCCTCAAGGAACCCCAGTTTATGCAACTGCAAATGGAAGAGTAACTACAGCTGGTAATCTAGGTAATGGATTTGGAAACCACGTTGTTATTGCACATGGATTTGGATACGAAACTTTGTATGGTCATATGTATCGCATTAAAACAAAAATAGGACAAATGGTTAAACGAGGACAAGTTATCGGTTGGGTTGGAACAACTGGTAAATCAACTGGTCCACATCTCCATTATGAAGTGCACAAATCTGGTCGCACTTTAGATCCTATTTATTTCTTTTACAACGATTTATCGCCAGAAGAATACCAAAGAATTCTTAAAATGGCTACTGCAAATAACCAAAGCTTCGACTAATATAAATAATACACATTTGACCAACATTTTTGTGCATAAAGTTTATTAACTATTATAAATCGATGGTTTTACTTTGCATCAATGCTACAACAACTAGAACTTTTTCTTGATTACGTGGTGGAACCAACAAAACAATCCTCACCAGCAATAATAGTTAGGATGCCAAGGAAATTGGTGCCACCTTCTGTTATTATGACCGAACCAGTTGAAGCTCCAAAAAATAGAGACATTTTAAAAGTTGAAGCTGAAAAAATTAATGTTGGGAAACCAAAAATCCAAAGGAATAGTTTAATTCAACCACAAACTGAACCGAATACAATTATAGATCAAAAGAATTCACTTCAACAATCTTTACCAATTCCATTGATTGAAAATGAAAAACCGTTTGAATTTATAGCAAGCGAAACGATTAGTGAACAACTTGAAAAAAAATCCTCATTAATTATTCAGGAAAAACCGCAAGAAAAGCAAAAAACCACTAGAAAAAGCAATAAAAATATTAAGGTAACTGAAGATAAATCAGAAAATTACAATCCTGAAATACCTGAAGACGATAAACTTTATACCAAAAGATATTACAGCATCGGAGAAGTAGCGTTAATGTTTAAAGTAAATACTTCTTTAATAAGATACTGGGAAAATGAATTTGACAATATAAAACCGCACAAAAACGGCAAAGGCGATCGTCTTTTTAAAGCCGATGATGTTAAAAATGTTCAATTGATTTACCACCTTCTTAGAGAAAAAAAATACACAATTGAAGGAGCAAAAGATTATTTACGCAACAATAAAAAATCTACAGAAAAATTTGAAGTAATCAATCAATTGCAACAGTTAAAGCAATTTTTATTGCAAATCACTGCTGATTTACAGAAAGTTTAATTTCCTTTTGATTTCCTGCAATTTTAATGGATAAACCTTCTAAGGTTTGTAAAAGTTTTAGGTTAATTGTTTGTTTAACCAAAAAATACTCTTTAATTGCTATCGGATTTGTAAAAAATTCTATTGATATTACCAATGATGAAGGTGTGATATCACTTAAAAAAACAGAAGAATCTGTTATTTCATCAACTTTAAGCAACTCTTTACACTTATTTAACAAGGTCTCTAAAACGATAGAAGAAGTTACTGATTCAATTTCAAGTTTAATTTCGCATCTTCTGTGTGTGCGAAGGCTTAAATTGTCTACAATACTATCAACCATTTGCTTATTGGGAACTGATACAGTTGTTTTTTCTAGCGTACGAATGCGTGTGCTGCGCAAACCAATTTTTTCAACAAATCCTGTTATATTATTAACTTTTAGCAAATCTCCAGTTACAAATGGCTTATCAAAGAAGATTATAAAAGAGGCAATTAAATTTTCTAAACTTTCCCTTGCAGAAAGTGCTATTGCAGCACCAACTATACTTAAACCAGCTAAAAATTGGGAAATATTTTGATGAAAAACAAATTGTAAAATTGTTAGAAATCCAATTATAACAACAATAATTTTTAAAAAATCTTTAAAAAATACAATCAACTGGTTGTCTTCTGCTAAGTCTAATTTTGCATTATTCTCCAAAACACCTGCCATATAATCTATAAATCGCAAAAACAAGGAAAAAAACACAATGATCAAAATGCCAAATTCTATTGAATTAGCAATTGTTTTAGTATCGGTTTTAAAAATTTGTATATTTAAAACCTTTGGGAAATTTAAACTGTCAATTGCTGAAAAAGCTATTATTAGAAATAAAAATATTTCTAATCGCTTTAAAACAATGGGAGAAAATGATTTATCATCAATCTTCTTTCCAAATCGTTTCAAAAACTTGTAGAATAATCTGGCTACTAATTTTCCTACATACTTTTTAATTGTAAATGTGAATAAAACTATGCTCGCAATAATGAAATATTGTGATAAATAATTATCTAGAAACAATCTATTCCAATTCAATTCATTCATAATTACTTAACGTAAATTTTAATATTCCTTGTTGTGTTAAAAAAAACAAATTTCCAGGGGTTACAATCATTTTTGTAGATTCTTGAATTTCTTTAGGTAAAATGATTGTTTTTAATTGTAAACTTCCCGTTTCGTAATAGAGTAAAGAGCTGTCTTTTCTTCCAAAAATGGAATTGCCAATTACTTGAACATCTTTCCAATCCAATAATGCAATTTTGGTTTTTAACGCTCCATAATAATCAAATACAAACATTCCCTTTTTTGGATCATAAACATAAACAAAGCCATTTTGATCTGCTAAATACGCTGGAGTTATTGCTTCGCCAAGTCCAACCCTTAAATCTGAGGTTTCCATAATTTTCTTTCCGTCTTCTCCAATTTTTTTCAACTTGCTTTCTTGCTCATCAAAAATCCAAAGATTATTGTCAAAAGAGTTGCCAATTGTACTTACTTGAAAAAGGTTTTGCTTTCTTAAATCGATTACATTCACTACACTAAAGAAACGATCGAGCATCACGATATTTCTATAATCCTTATAAAAAACAATTGTTCGCAAAGGATTGGATGTATTTATAGATGTAACTTTTCCAAATCGTTTCACATCATTAAAAACGCCCATTGAATCTCCTTGCACATTTCTTTTTTTGAACTGGTCGTTTTTTTGTAATAAATACAAATTTCCAAGATTGTCTGCTGAGAAAAGCGAAAAATCTCCTGGAATTGTTTGCACCAATTTCAATGGTTGTTGCTGTGCAAAAAGCAAAACAGGAAACAGCAAAACTATAAATATTGTATTGATTGTAGATTTCATTCTTTAAAATAGTTTAAAGTGAGTTCACTTCCATCAAAAACTGCATAACTATAATATTTAATCCAATCGCCTAAATTGATGTAACGACTTTTATCATTTAAAGGATAATCCAAAGCAAGGTGCCGGTGACCAAAAATGAAATAATCAATTGAAGTATGCTTCAATTCTTCTCTGCAAAATTGAATCAACCACTCTTTATCTTCGCCCAAAAATATTTCATCGCTATTACCAGTCATAGACCTGCTACCTTGGCTCGAATAGTTTGCCAAGCCAATTCCCAATACAGGGGGGATCATTCCGAACAATTTTTTACAAATGGGATTTCTAAAAATCTTTTTAAGCATTTTATAACCATGATCTCCAGGACCTAAACCATCACCATGTCCAACTAAAAAGGTTTTATTATTGAAATGATAGGTTTTATGTTCATAATGTACAGGAATATTGAGTTCATTTTCAAAATAGCCATTCATCCACATATCGTGGTTGCCAACAAAAAACTCAATGGGTATTCCACTGTCAGTAATTTCTGCAAGCTTTCCTAGAATTCGTACAAAGCCCTTTGGCACAACTTTTTTGTACTCAAACCAGAAGTCAAACAAATCGCCAACAATAAAAATCATGGCAGCATCTTGTTTAGCCAAGTTCAAGAAGCGTACAATCTTTTTTTCTCTTTCCAAACTTGATTGGTGGTTAGGAACGCCAAGGTGAAAATCTGATAAGAAATATATTTTTTTTCCGGAATTTATCTGCATAATGGGCTAATGAAATACAAATTTACTTGTCAATTATTAAGCAAAAAACTTCTTTTGGTCCATGCACCCCTACAACCAATGTTTTTTCAATATCAGCAGTTCGGCTGGGTCCGGTTGCAAAGCACAGCATAGAGGGAAGTTGTGTAGGATACTTTTTTTGCATCATTAAAATAGCATCGCTTATGTCATAAACCATTTGATTGGTAAATGCCACACAAACATGGACGGGTGCATAAACTGAAGCCGTTCTTCCTTCGGGCAATGCGGAACTCAGCAAAATGGTTCCAGTTCTGGCAACAAGTGCTTCACAAGATGTGATAGAAACGTCAACATCAGCAATGTTTTTTTCACTGAAACTTGAAAATCCATAGGTTATAAAAATATCACGCAGTTGAGGTTCTGCACAGTAAATTTCCTTCCAACCCTGAGCTTCTGCCAATAATAAAAACTGTTGAACCATATTTTCTTCATGCTCAAAACATTGCAATTTTCCCAATAAACTGGTAAAAACTGTTGTAAATATGGTTTTTAAATCATCAGAAGGGAATGGATAAATTGTATTTATAGCATTTAATTCAGGAAAAGGTAAAGGCACTGGAATTTCCAGTGCCTTTTTTATTTTTCTAAGTATATTTTCTTTTGCGGTTGATTGCATTAGAAATTATTTTATGCTTCAGAGATTTCAGTTGGAGGAACAACTGGTTCAGTTGGTGGAACAACGGGTTCAGTTGTTGTTTCTGCTTTTACAACTTCGTCTAGCAACATTTTCTTTTCTTCGTAAGGTCTTTTACCGATAATCAGTTCAACATCTTGTTGGTGTAAAACTTCTTTGTCTAACAAAGCGTGAGCCAAATCATCTACCTCTTTGCGTTTTGATTCTAACAAAGCTTTTGTACGATGGTAAGCTTTTTCAATAAGCAATCTCACTTCGTTATCAATCATTTTGCCAGTTTCTTCACTGTAAGGTTTGGTGAAGGTATTTTCTTGTGTAGGATCGTAGAAACTTACGTTACCGATTTTGTCGTTCATACCATAAACGGTAATCATGCTGTAAGCCATTTTGGTAATCTGCTGTAAGTCGTTTTGAGCACCTGTAGATACTTTTCCGAAGAAAATATCTTCACTAGCCCGTCCGCCCAAAGTCATACACATTTGATCCATTAACTGTTCAGTATCGTAGAGGTATTGTTCTTTTGGAGAATATTGTGCATATCCTAATGCTGCAACACCTCTAGGTACGATAGTTACCTTCAACAAAGGATAAGCGTGTTCTAAGAACCAACCGCAAACGGCGTGACCAGCTTCATGGTAAGCGATTATTTTCTTTTCTTCTGGAGAAATGATCTTGTTTTTCTTTTCCAATCCACCAATTACACGGTCGATAGCATCTTGAAAATCATCCATTTCTACTTCAGTTTTGCCTTTTCTTGCGGCAATTAAAGCAGCTTCATTACAAACGTTGGCGATATCAGCACCGGCAAATCCAGGTGTTAATTCAGCAAGTCTATGCACATCAAGTTTATCAGATTTCTTTATTATGCCCAAATGAACAAGGAATATAGCTTCTCTGCCAACAACATCTGGTTTATCGATGCTGATTTGTCTGTCAAAACGACCTGGTCGTAACAATGCACTATCCAAAACATCTGGTCTATTGGTTGCTGCAAGGATAATGATACCGCTATCGCCACCGAAACCGTCCATTTCAACAAGCAATTGGTTGAGTGTATTTTCACGCTCATCGTTGCTCATCATCATATTTTTACCTCTTGCCCTACCGATTGCATCAATTTCATCTATAAAGATGATACAAGGAGCTTTTTCACGAGCTTGTTTAAACAAATCACGCACCCTGCTGGCTCCTACACCCACAAACAATTCAACAAAGTCAGAACCTGAAAGCGAGAAAAAAGGAACTTGTGCTTCTCCAGCCATTGCTTTAGCCAAAAGTGTTTTACCAGTTCCTGGAGGACCAACCAATAATGCTCCTTTAGGAATTTTACCCCCTAATGCAGTATATTTCTTTGGATGCTTGAGGAAATCAACAATTTCCATCACTTCTTGCTTTGCTTCGTCTAAACCTGCAACATCTTGGAAAGTGATATTTACTTTGGTTCCTTTATCAAACAATTGAGCTTTTGATTTTCCGATATTGAAAATACCACCTGGTCCGCCGCCGCCTGGAGCTCCACCGCCACCCATTTTACGCATCATTACTACAAACAAGAGACCAAACATCAACAATGGCAACAACAAATTTACCAATGGACCAAACCATTCAGGTTCAGAAACTGGGTTTATTGGTACCTCATTTATTTGTGGATTGGCTTTGAAGTAATCTACCAATGTTTTTTGATAATCATCAACTTTAGAATACTGGAATTCAAAATGAGGAAATTCTTGGGTTTTTGAAATCAGTTTCCATTTTTCGCCTAATAATTTTTTGTAATAATCTTTGTTAAGGCTTTCTTTTTTAATATAAATCCTAACAATGTTTTTATTCATTACAGGCTCAATCTTTTCCACGTCGTTGTTCAACAACATGTCGCGTCTAAATTGTAGTTCGCTGATTTCTTTTGCCTCGGGTGTAACACCCCTCACAAGTTGATATCCTAGAATAAAAATTGCAACTATAGCGTAAATCCATGTAATACTGAATTTAGGCCCTTTTTTAATTCCACTCTTATCTTCCTGGTTATCAGAACCTTTAGTTGGTTTAGGTATATTTTGTTCTTTTGACATGAGCTCTACGGTGCTGTATTTAAAATTGAAAAAGTTATTTTACTAGTTTCTTTGATTCCGAACTGCGAGCTGGAGGCGGCTCATCAATATGTTCTTCTCTAACACTATCACTCCACATTTCTTCTAATTGGTAAAACTTACGAGGTTCTCTTTGAAAAACGTGTACTACAACGTTTACATAATCAACCAAAACCCACTCTAAAGATTGATATCCTTCTTGTTTGTAAGATGATTCACCACATTCTTCTTTCACTTTGTACTCAACATAATCTGCAATGGCTTTAACCTGCACATTAACACTACCTTCACAAATAATAAAGAAATCAGCTACAGCTTCCGGAATTTGACGCAAATCTAGTGAAACAATATTTTCACCTTTTTTGTCCTTAATTGCTTGAATGATAACTTTTAAAATTTTACTACTTTTGGTTAACCGAGATGATTTTTTACTCGGTGTTTTAACTGATTGTACTTCTGTCAAATGTATAATTTTATTTTTTTTAGCCTAAGCTTTGATAAGAATTTCTGATTATAGACAATATAATAATAAATTCCCTGTAAAATTAATCAATTATTACTAAATTATATGGTTAACATTGGTAAACCTCTCACAATCTTATCAAGTATTGATAGTACCAACATTTATGCCATGCAAGAAGTTACTGACGGTTTGGCTAAAAATGGACAAGCATATTTCACTTTTGAACAAACTGCTGGCAAAGGACAAAGAGGTAAAAAATGGGTGAGTGAGGCTGGACAAAATATAATGGTTTCAATTGTAATAAAGCCAGAAAACCTAAGTATCAATGATATATTTTTAGGAAATGCAGCAATTGCTGCAGGTTGTTACGATTTTTTTAGTTCTCTTGCTGGTGAAGAAACAAGCATAAAATGGCCAAATGATATTTATTGGCGTGACAGAAAGGCAGGGGGAATTTTAATTGAAAACATATTTGCTGGACAAACATGGAAACATTGTGTAATTGGTATAGGAATTAACATTAATGAAGTAAAATTTGACCCCATTTTACCAAATCCTGTTTCATTAAAGCAGATTACCGGAAAAACATTTGATCTGTTGGAACTCTTAAATAATTTGTTTCAATGTTTACAAGTTCGTTGGAACCAGCTTTACACCGATAAGCATTCTGTTTTGGAATATTACAATGATAAATTGTATAAAAAAGATAAAATCGTTACCATCAAAAAAGACAATCGTGTTTTTTCTGCAACAATTAAAGGTGTTTCAGCAAATGGTCAATTGGAAGTTTTCAGCACCAACACGGAGTATCTATCACACGGAGAAGGGATTGTTAGTTATGGATTATGAGATATAAGTACTAACTACTAACTTTTAAAATCTGCTCCGCATGTTCTGTAACCCTTGGCTTTTTGATTACCGCTATTATTGTTCCGTTTTCATCGATTACAAATGTGGTACGAAATAAACCCATGTATTTTCTACCATACATGTTTTTTTCGCCCCAAACCCCGAAAGCTTCAATTATCTTTTTTTCCGGATCTGCTATTAATGTGAAGGGTAAATCGTATTTCTCTTGGTATTTTGCATGTTTTGCTACTTCGTCTGGACTAATCCCTATAACCTCAAAACCATTGTCTTTTAACAATTGGTAATTGTCACGCAAATTACAGGCTTGTTTTGTGCAGGTTGGGGTATCATCCTCTGGATAAAAAAATATAACAAACTTTTTACCTGCATAAGCTTCAAGCGATTTTTCTATACCTTTCTGGTCTAATCCACTGAATGAAGGAGCTTTTTCACCAACTGCTAACATATTGTAATTTTTTATCTTTTAAAGTGAACAGATTCTACGGTTGTATTTCCGACCAAATCACTAACAATTATGGTTAAGATGTGTTCACCGGTTCCACAATTTTCATCAAAATTATAGGTAAATCTATTGCCCCTTTGGCTGAACATCAAAAATTTGCCGTCTAATTCTGCCCTGAAATACTTAATTTTTTTATAATTGTCTGTAACAAAAATATTAATCTGCGAAGCGTTTGACAAATTGGCGTTGTTTATTATTCCTGAAATCACTGGTGGTATATTGTCTAACATCAAATAACAAGTGCCAAAATCTCTGAACTTAGAAGTAAACATTCCATTTGCTAAAACTGCTTTTTGAGCGATCTGCTTCCCAGGAATATTCATCAACATAACCATATTGTTTTCTAAACCAGTTGGAATTGCTTTATTTGCTTTCATCCTAACCGTGAAACTATCTTGCAAGAGCACAGTGGGGGTATGCAAAATATGATTATCAGAAAAGGACCCTACAATTGAATTGGGAACTGATTTGTATTGAAAATGAATGGTATCGTATAAACAATTTTCAGGCAAATACAATTCCAAATCTGTTGTTTCAAAAACATTTATTGCATTTGGTACCATTTCATTTAGCCTGTTGCCAAAATATTTCTTCATTTGAGAAGATGAACGTTGAAGCTTTATTAATACCTCTTTTTTATTTCCTGCAACATCTGAAACAATCAATTTAAAATTGCGTAAAAGATTGTCAGGAAATACAATTGAATTCAATCCAGTAGTATAAATTCCTGATTTATCTGATGGACTTTTCAAAAGCGATTGAAACGCACCCTTCCCACTTTTTAGCGTTTGCACATCCACATGTGCATTTAGGTAACGGGTTTTTTCATAACTGATTTCTTGCAACTTAAAGCCGGCAATTGTTTTTTCGTTTTCAAACAATGCAGTTTGAAAAATGCCAAATTTTTGTTTAAAGCCAGAAATCAGGTCTGAAGCCATTACCCCTATTCTAATTTTATCTGATTGTATTTTAATATAACTCGCAGTTAACCCTTTCTTTGATACTTTTATTGGAACAATAATCGGCACTTGTTCATATATACTGTAGTTGGCATCATACAAAGCAAGTTTATAAACTATTGGATTAAGAAAATCCTGAATGCCAAATCCAAACAATAAAGGATTAAAACAAGCATCGGTTTTAGCATTTCTTATTTCAAAATGAACATGTGGACCTTCAGATGCACCCGTATTGCCACTATACCCTATTAAATCGCCTTTTTTTACTGGAATTAAAGTTGAAGGAGGCTTCAAATCAACAGACCAAGATTCCAATTTATATTGTTCTAATTTAACATATTGGCTTATTGGGTTTGCATAGAAATTAAGATGGGCGTACAAACTAGAAGTTCCATTTGGGTGATAAATATATATAGCGTTTCCAAAACCACCCTCTTCAATTTTGATTCTGCCAACATATCCATCTGCAACTGCATAAATGGGAAGGTTTTCTTTGCCACCCGTACTAAGATCCAAACCCATGTGGAAATGGTTAGGTCTGATTTCACCAAAATTTGAATTAAGCTTTGGAACCCCATCCAGTGGGTAACGAAAATAGTTTGTGTCAAATTTTACCTCACTTACTTGAGCAACACCGCTTAAAGCAATCATTATCAACAAGAAAAAAAATGAAATCTTCATTAATAAATTATGGTTTAAAAAAATACACAGAAAAATAAACAATTATTTATTGAACTAAGGTACAATGACAGCTTAAAACTGATTGAAAAACTTTATATTCCCTTACCTTTGCCGCCGAAAAAAAAGCCATCAAAGGCAAAGTCTATTTTTTATTAAAGTCTTAATTAAATACACATGCCACAAGACAAATCTATCCAATCAGTATTGATTATCGGTTCAGGTCCAATTATTATAGGACAAGCTTGTGAATTTGATTATTCTGGTACACAGGCTGCGAGGAGTTTACGTGAAGAAGGCGTAAAAGTGATATTGATTAACAGCAATCCAGCTACAATAATGACCGATCCTATGATGGCAGATAAAGTGTATTTGCTGCCTTTGAAAGTAGAATCGATAGAACAAATATTAGAAGAAAATCAAATAGATGCAGTTTTGCCAACTATGGGTGGCCAAACTGCGTTGAATCTTGCCAAAGAAGCTGATGAATTGGGCATTTGGGAAAAATATGGGGTAAGATTGATTGGGGTAGACATCAAAGCAATTGATAAAGCTGAAGATCGTGAAAAGTTTAGGCAATGGATGATTGCGATGAATATTCAGGTTGCCCCAGCACGCACTGCAAATTCTTGGTTAGAAGGAAAAGAATTTGCACAAGAAATTGGATTTCCGTTGGTTATTAGACCATCATTTACACTTGGAGGAACGGGTGGTGGATTTGTGCACGGTAAGAAAGATTTAGATGAAGCTTTAAAAAGAGGTTTGGCAGCTTCCCCAATTCACGAAGTATTGGTTGAAAAAGCAGTATTAGGCTGGAAAGAATTTGAGTTGGAATTGTTAAGAGATGCTAATGACAATGTAGTAATTATATGTACGGTTGAGAATTTTGATCCAATGGGTGTGCACACTGGAGATTCCATTACTGTTGCACCGGCTATGACGTTAAGCGATACTGCTTTTCAATTGATGCGCAATACAGCAATAAGAATGATGCGCGATTTAGGAAATTTTGCTGGTGGATGTAATGTACAATTTGCATTAAATCCTGAAACTGAAGAAATTATTGCCATTGAAATTAATCCAAGGGTTAGTAGATCTTCAGCGTTGGCATCAAAAGCCACAGGATATCCAATTGCTAAAATTGCTGCAAAACTAGCACTTGGGTTTTCATTGGATGAATTGAGCAATCAGATTACCCAAACAACCTCTGCATATTTTGAACCGGCATTAGATTATGTGATTGTAAAATTACCCCGCTGGAATTTTGATAAATTTAAAGGTGCAGACGACACACTCGGATTGCAAATGAAATCAGTTGGTGAAGTAATGGCAATTGGAAGAAGCTTTACCGAGGCTTTGCAAAAAGCTTGTCAAAGTTTAGAAAACAATGCTGTTGGTTTGGGTTATTACGGCAAAAGCATGATGCATGCAGAAGAAATTGTTGAATACCTGAAAGTGCCAAAGTGGGACAGGATTTTTAGAATCAAAGATGCCTTAATGATGGGCATTAGTGTAAAAACCATTGTACAAGCAACTCTAATAGACCGCTGGTTCATATATGAAATCGAGAAGATTTGTATTATTGAAAAAGAAATAGCACGTTATAAATTAGAAACCATTCCAAACAATTTGATCAAAAAAGCCAAACAACATGGTTTTTCTGACGAACAGATTTGTTTGATTATGAGAGATGGAACGGCAGATGCTCTTTACGAAAAGAGAAAAGCTGCTGGAATTACAAGGGTATTTAAAATGGTAGATACTTGTGCTGCAGAATTTGAAGCCAAAACCCCTTATTTCTATAGCACATTTGAAAATAACGGACAAAACGAAAGTATCGTTACCGAAAAGAAAAAAATAATTGTTCTAGGCTCAGGTCCCAATAGAATTGGACAAGGAATTGAATTTGATTATTGTTGTGTTCACGGGTTATTGGCTATTAAAGAAGCAGGTTATGAAGCAATAATGGTGAATTGTAATCCAGAAACCGTTTCCACAGATTTTGACATTGCAGATAAATTGTATTTCGAACCAGTGTTTTGGGAAAATCTTTGGGAAATTGTAGAACACGAAAAACCAGAGGGTGTAATTGTTCAATTGGGTGGACAAACCGCCTTGAAATTAGCAGAAAAACTACACAACAAAGGCATCAAGATAATTGGAACATCTTTCGACAATATGGATATAGCTGAAGATCGCGGCAGATTCAGTGATATGTTGAAAGAATTGAGCATTCCATATCCAAATTATGGAACAGCTTATACTGTTGACGAAGCCATTGAAGTAGCAAAATCTGTAGGTTACCCAGTTTTGGTTCGTCCATCTTATGTATTGGGCGGACAAAGAATGCGTATTGTAATAAACGATGACGAATTAGAATCGGCAGTAGTAAGTTTATTAAAACATTTGCCAGATAATAAAATATTGATAGATCACTTCTTGGATAGATGTCAAGAAGCGGAGATAGACGGTATTTTTGACGGAGAGAATTTCCATGTAATGGGCGTGATGGAGCATATAGAACCGGCGGGCATACATAGTGGTGATTCTCATGCGTTGCTTCCGGCGTTTAATTTGAGTCCGATGGAAGTTACCACAATGGAATATTATGCTGAAAAGATTGCAAGAGCATTAAACATAAAGGGATTAATCAATATACAGTTTGCGATAAAAAACACCAATGTATATGTGATAGAAGCAAATCCAAGAGCATCAAGAACAACGCCATTTATAGCCAAGGCATATCAAATACCATATTTAAATATTGCAACAAAAATTATGATGGGCACTCACAAGCTCACGGATTTTGAGTATGAGAAAAAACTAACAGGGTTCGCCATAAAAGAACCAGTTTTCAGTTTTGATAAATTCCCTGGAGTAAACAAAGAGTTAGGTCCAGAGATGAAATCAACTGGAGAAGCGATTCGATTTATTAAAGATTTGAGAGATCCTTATTTTAGGCAGTTGTATAAGGCGAGGAGCATGCATATGAGTAAGTAGTTATAAGTTATGAGTTATGAGTTATAAGTTATGAGTTATGAGTTATTAGTTATGAGTTATTAGTTATTAGTTATTAGTTATTAGTTATAAGTTATTAGTTATAAGTTATAAGTTATTAGTTATTAGTTATTAGTTATGAATTATGA
>Ga0114962_10002126_pt1 | contig 16768 bp, 14 predicted proteins | sample C_130820_MF_Meta_FD_87017 | JGI IMG/M metagenome (GOLD analysis project Ga0114962, IMG submission 87017) | Freshwater microbial communities from Lake Croche, Canada to study carbon cycling - C_130820_MF_MetaG | ecosystem: Environmental > Aquatic > Freshwater > Lake | place: Lake Croche, Canada...
AGATGACTGCAGCAATGGTGGACGAAATGGTGGCGGGATCGCGTGAGGAGTTGGTGGCGGCAGGGGTAGAGGCTGCTCAAATCCTTGAGGACACTTCGGAGAACGTGGAGCCGGCGGAAGAGCTGGCGCGGGTGATGTGGCGAGGTTGGGCTGGGTTGTTGGGGTAGAGAAGAGGTGGCGAGAACGCCGCGATTGTTAAAAATTGATTTCTCTTTTAAATTAGAAGGAGGGAGAAAGATGATTAATTATAGTCGTCTTTGGTGACGGAAGAAGCGTCGCGGGAGCCGAGAATCTCTGCTTGTTTGCCGACCCGAACGAGTGACTCGTCGAAGCGGTAAGCGTGGCAGTTGGGGCAAAGGAGTGCTTTTTTCAGGACGATGCTGCCGCACCCTTCGCAGACTTTGTAGTCGGCGGGGTGGGCGAGGATCTTGGCGGCGGCGCCTGCGCGTGGATTCGGGTCAGTCATCTTCCGCAAACTACTGGCTGAGATGAGTTCGGCAAGAGGTTCGCGATGAAGGGGAGAGGAGGTAGGGTGGGGTGATGTCAGTAAAAGCAAGCCGGATCTCGGAATTGTGGGAGGGGGTGGACGCCCGTGGGCGGGATGTGCGATATGCGGCCTATTTTGTGAGATTCAATCGGGAGGAGTACTATGAAGCGCATGATGTGCTGGAGTCGCTTTGGTTGGAGCGTGGACGCAAGGCGGAGGGGGCTACTTTCTATCAAGGATTGATCCAGTTGGCGGGCGCCTTTGTGCACTTGCGGAAACATTTCGAAGATCCTAGCCACCGAGTTCATAGTCAGCGGTTGAACCCAGCTTGCCGCTTGTTGGCGCTTGCGGAAAAAAATGTCGGTGCGTACGGGGAGGAGTGGGAGGGGTTGATTCTTCCGCCTATCCTGCGATTTGCAGGGGAGGTGCGGCTCGTTTTAGAAAAGGGTGATTTTAAAATGAATCCATGGAGACCGAATTGCGGTCCCAAGCTTGAGTTGCCCAAGGAGCCAAAGTAGGGAGTAGGCTGGTCGCAGGCGAGGGGTTAGGAGTTTAGTCGTCTTTGGACTTGAGATTGTGGCTTTTCATTCCGTCGGTGAGATTTTCGGCAATACTATCGGCGATTCGCCCGATCTGCATCGATTCCTGAAGGCCAGTGGTTTTGGCGATAAAACCCCCGATTTTAGCAAAGGGGCTGAGACCTGGACCAGGGGCCACTTTCCCTTTAACGGAGCTGTTAAAGACTAGAAAAGGTTTTCCGTCAGGAGTTGCGGAATCGGAGACTGAGGTAATGACTCCCACGACGGGGTTATCGGTGCCCATCATTTTTTTTCCTGGGTCGAGATTGACGACGTTGCTGGCTAATTTCCAGCCATTGGGGGGGACGAGACCTGAGCCTGTCCAGACGCGGGCAGGGAGACCGGCGTCGTTGAGCTTTTCTAGGATGGCTTCGGTCAGATCCTTTTTAAGATCAGCCAATTTTTCTTTAGCGGCATCTTCATCATCACTGGGGAGAATAGAGATACCCTCTGCATTTTTCTTTTTGGCGTCGGCAATGGCAGCGGGCTCGATGGTCACGGGTAAAATATAGATTTGTGCGGGGGGCTTAGTGGGCCAAACAACTGAATTAGCTTCTGCAGGCTGAGCGGGTTTGACGGTTTCGTCGGCTGCGTAAGTGGACAGGCAACTCAGGAGGAGTGCCGAGAGAAGGAATTTAATCACGAAAGTTATTAAAGGAGAGAGCAGCGGGAAAGTCGAGGCCTCTAAGGTGGGCGATAGCGGATTGTAGATCATCCCTGCTCTTCCCCGTGATGCGAACTTTAGGACCCTCGATAGTCGCTTGAAGCTTAAGGCCTGAGCCCCGAATTGATTGACTAACGGCCTTGGCATTTTCGCCCGATAGGCCTTGCTTCAAAGTGACCTCTTGGCGGGCTCGACCGACAGAGGAGAGCTCGGCATCTTTCGTTTCGAGATTTTTTAGAGGAATGCCGCGTTTGGCGAGTTTGTTGATGACGATTTCGTGCAAAGCCTGAAGTTTAAAATTATCGCTGGCCGAAAGAACGAGCTTCTCCTTCTCTTCGACGATTTCCCAAGTGATGCCTTTGAAATCAAAACGACTGGCGAGTTCTTTGCGCGCCATGAGCAGAGCGTTGTTGAGCTCGGCCATATCAATCTCAGAAACTACGTCAAAGGAAGGCATAAGAATAATTATTTTCCAACCTGAATGTCCAAATTGCCTTTTTGGACGTCGAGGGTCAAGTTGGAGCCGTCGAGAATATCCCCGGCGAGTAGTTGGCGAGAGAGGCGGGTCTCAACCTCGCGCTGGAGGTAGCGTTTGAGAGGACGGGCACCATAGACGGGATCGTAGCCTTCACGCCCGATGTGTTCGCGGGCGGCGTCGGTCAGTTTGAGGGTGATTCTTCGCTCGGAGAGGCGATGGCGGAGTAGGCCGAGGAGAAGATCTACGATTTTCTTAATCTCCTCGAGGGTGAGGGGTTTAAAAAGAACGATATCATCCACCCGATTAAGGAATTCGGGGCGGAAATGTTTACGGAGTTCGGCCATGACGGCTTGGCGTGCCTTCTCGGTGATTTCTCCTTTGGGGTTGAGGCCCTCGATGAGCAGGGGGGAACCGATATTGGAGGTCATGATGATGATGGTATTTTTAAAATCTACGGTGCGACCTTGGCTGTCGGTCAGTCGCCCGTCGTCAAGGATTTGGAGGAAGGTATTAAAGACATCGGGGTGGGCTTTTTCGATTTCATCAAAGAGAATTACGCAGTAAGGGCGACGCCGGACGGCCTCAGTCAGTTGACCACCCTCTTCGTAACCGACGTAGCCTGGGGGCGCCCCGATGAGGCGGGAGACGGCATGTTTTTCCATGTATTCCGACATATCGATGCGGATGACAGCGTCTTCACTATCGAAAAGAGTGGCGGCAAGGGCTCGGGCGAGTTCGGTTTTGCCTACGCCGGTAGGTCCGAGAAAAAGGAACGAGCCGATGGGTCGTTTGGGGTCTTTCAGGCCGGAGCGAGCGCGGACGACGGCGTCGGCGACTGCTTGGACAGCTTCGTCCTGCCCGATTACTCGTTCGTGGAGAATCTTGTCGAGGCGGAGGAGCTTATCTTTTTCTCCTTCGAGCAAGCGAGAAACGGGGATGCCGGTCCAGCGGGCAACGATATCGCCGACTTCCTCGGCGGTGACTTCTTCGCGAACGAGTTTGGCTTGGCCACCTTTTTCTTTGGCATCGGTGGCAGCCTCGGCGGTTTTCAGTTTCTGTTCGAGGGCGGGCAGGCGACCGTACTGGAGTTCGGCGACTTTATTGAGGTCGTAGCTGCGCTGGGCGGTTTCGATTTCTTGTCGGATTTGGTCGATCTCTGCGCGAATTTTGCGGGAGGACTCGACCCCACCCCGCTCCGCCTGCCAGCGGGCGTGGAGGGCATCGCGCTTCGCTTTGAGGTCTGCCAACTCCTTTTCCAGAGTTTTTAGGCGTTCTTTTGAGGGAGTGTCTTTCTCCTTTTTGAGAGCTTCGCGCTCGATCTCGAGTTGGAGCGTCCTGCGCTGAAAGTTCTCGAGTTCTTCGGGCATCGACTCGATTTCGGTCCTGAGTTTGGCGGCGGCTTCATCGATTAGGTCGATGGCTTTATCGGGAAGAAAGCGGTCGGTGATGTAGCGGTGGGAGAGAGTGGCAGCAGCGACGAGTGCAGCGTCTTGGATGCGTACTCCGTGATGAACTTCGTAGCGTTCGCGAAGACCGCGGAGAATGGAAACGGTGTCTTCGACGGAAGGTTCAGCCACGGTGACGGGTTGGAAGCGGCGTTCTAGGGCGGCGTCTTTCTCGATGTATTTACGGTATTCGTCGAGGGTGGTGGCGCCGATGCAGTGAAGTTCGCCGCGGGCGAGCATGGGTTTTAGCATATTGCCCGCGTCCATGGCACCTTCGGCTTTGCCCGCACCGACGATGGCATGAATTTCGTCGATAAAAAGAATGACGGCACCTTCGGCTTTGACCACCTCGTTGAGAACGGCTTTGAGGCGTTCTTCAAATTCCCCGCGGAACTTGGCCCCGGCTACGAGGGCGGCGAGATCGAGGGCGATAATCCTTTTTTCTTTTAAACTTTCGGGAACGTCGCCCGCCATGATGCGCCGGGCCAGTCCCTCGACTATAGCGGTTTTGCCGACGCCAGGTTCTCCGATGAGGACTGGGTTATTTTTCGTGCGGCGAGAAAGGACTTGAATGGTGCGACGGATTTCTGGGTCGCGACCGATCACGGGATCAAGTTTGCCTTGGCGGGCGAGCCGAGTGAGATCACGGCCATATTTTTCTAGGGATTCGTAAGTGGCTTCTGGATTAGCGGAGGTAACGCGTTGGCCTCCTCGGACGGTTTGCAGGGCGGCGAGGAGTTTGTCTGGGGTGATGCCGAATTCCTTGAGGACCTTGGCGGCGCCGGTGTGGGAGTCTTCTTGGAGGGCGGCAAGGAGGAGGTGTTCGACGCTGATGTAGTCGTCCTTAAGCTTGGTGGCTTCGGCAGCGGCGCGGCCGAGGAGAGATTGAAGGCGAGGGGTGATGACGGTTCCGCCTGGGGAGGCGCCTGGGCCAGAGACTTTGGGCAGGCGCGCGATTTCTGATTCGAGGCGCTCGGCGAAGCGGGCAGGCTGGGTGCCGAGTTTTTCGATCAGCCGAGGGATGAGTCCATCGGTTTGGGTGGTAAGAGAATGAAGGACATGTTCGACGTCGACGGCAGTGTGACCAGAGCGAGCGGCGTCGGCTTGGGCGGTGGTGATGGCCTTCTGGGCGTTCTCGGTGAGTTTATTTATATCCACCTGTCAAGCATCGGACAGAACGTTGGGTTAAGCGAAGAAAAAATGGGGGTGCAAGCGGGGTGGAAATAAAAAGCCCGACAGGGATGGACCTGCCGGGCTTTTGCATTGAGAGATTTCTTAGTACCGATAGTGGGCGGGTTTGTAGGGCCCTTCCACGGAGATACCGAGATATTCGGACTGGTCCTTTGTCAATTTGGTTAATTTGACTCCGATTTTCTCCAAGTGAAGGCGGGCGACTTCTTCGTCGAGCGCTTTGGGTAGGACGTAGACCGCAGGTTTGTAGAGGGTGCGATTTTTCCAGAGATCAAGGGCGGCTAGCGTCTGGTTGGAGAAGCTCGCGCTCATGACGAAGCTGGGATGGCCAGTGGCGCAACCTAAATTGACGAGACGCCCTTCTGCGAGGAGAAAGAGTTCCCGTCCGTTGGGGAAAACATATTTGTCTAGCTGGGGCTTAATATTGATCTTTTTCACGCCAGGATGGTTGTTGAGTTTGTCGACTTGAATTTCGTTATCGAAGTGGCCGATATTGGCTACGACCGCTTGGTCCTTCATTTTGGTCATGTGCTCGAGGGTGATGATGTCCTTGTTGCCGGTGGTGGTGATGTAGATGTCTGCACGACCGAAGGTCTCCTCGATGGTAGTGACTTCGAATCCTTCCATAGCGGCTTGGAGGGCGTTGATAGGATCGATCTCGGTGATGATGACTCGGGCGCCTTGGCCGCGGAGGGACTGGGCGGAGCCTTTGCCTACGTCTCCATAGCCGCAGACGACGGCGACTTTGCCTGAGATCATAACGTCGAGGGCGCGGTTGAGTCCGTCGACGAGGGAGTGACGGCAACCGTAGAGGTTATCGAACTTTGATTTGGTGACCGAGTCGTTGACATTGAATGCAGGGACAAGAAGTTTGCCGATCTCTTGGAGTTTATAGAGGCGATGGACTCCGGTGGTGGTTTCCTCGGCTACGCCTTTCCACTCCTTGACCATTTCGTGGAATATGGTGGGAGATTCGGTGTGAACCTTTTTAAGAAGATTTTTAATGACCTTCTCTTCTTCGCTGGAGCTGGAGGTATTGACCCAGCCGTCGCCGTTTTCGAGTTCATAGCCTTTGTGGAGGAAGAGAGTTACGTCGCCCCCGTCATCGATGACGAGTTGCGGGCCTTTGCCCTCGGCGTTGACGATGGCTTTCCAGGTGCAATCCCAGTACTCCTCGAGGGTTTCGCCCTTCCAAGCGAAGACGGGAACGCCAGTCGCGGCGATGGCGGCGGCGGCCTGATCTTGGGTGGAAAAAATATTACAACTAGCCCAGCGGACATCGGCTCCGAGAGCGACAAAGGTTTCAATGAGCACAGCGGTCTGGATAGTCATGTGGAGCGAACCGGTCACACGAACGCCTGCGAGGGGCTTGGTTTTGGCGTACTGGTGGCGAATGGACATCAGTCCTGGCATTTCCTTCTCGGCGATGACGATCTCTTTACGACCGAACTCGGCGAGGGAGATATCCTTGACCAGATAATCTTTGATCAATTTGGTGGGGCGAGGGGTGGTGGTTTTCGGGGTAAGGGTGGCGGTGCTCATATGTTTATCTCCTAGTGTTCTGGGGTTATTTCAATCCAGCGTGACGACGGAGTTGGCGGACACAGTCCGTATTCTCCCACGGGGCATAGGCTGGATTGCCCCGATGGCCGAAGTGGCCGTAGTTGGTTGTTTCCGAGTAGATAGGGCGACGGAGGCGGAGGTGGCGAATGATCTCGGCCGGGCGGAAATCAAAGGTTTGGTGTACGGCTTTCTCGATTCGTTCGAAGCGAACTTTTTCGGTATTGAAGGTGTCGAGGCAGACGGAGACGGGATGGGGATGGCCAATGGCGTAGGCGAACTGGATTTCGACACGATCGGCCAGGCCGGCGGCAACAATGTTCTTGGCGACATAGCGACCCATGTAGGCAGCGCTGCGGTCGACTTTGGTGGGGTCTTTTCCACTGAAGGCGCCACCCCCGTGGCGACCCGCCCCGCCGTAGGTATCGACGATGATTTTGCGGCCGGTGAGACCACTATCGCCTTCGGGGCCCCCGACGACGAAGCGCCCGGTGGGATTAACGAGAAATTCTGTGCGCCGATCGAGCATCGTTTTTGGGAGAACTTTGCGGATGAGTTTTTCGATAATGAACTTTTCGATCTGGCGGTGAGAGACGTCCTCACTGTGTTGGGTCGAAACTACTACGGCAGTGATCCGGACGGGTTTGTTCTTGCGATACTCAACGGATACTTGGGTTTTTGCGTCGGGGCGGAGCCAAGGGACTTTACCAGACTTGCGGATGCGACTGAGTTCTCGTCCGAGGTGGTGGGAGAACATGACGGGGGCGGGCATAAGTTCAGGGGTTTCGCGACAAGCGAAGCCGAACATCAGGCCTTGATCGCCTGCTCCTTGCTCGGAGGATTTCTTTCCAGAAGCGCGGCGGGCATCGACACCTTGGGCGATATCGGGGCTTTGGCCAGTTAGTGCGTTCATGATGTGGACGCGGTCGGCGTGGAAGACGTCATCGGGATGGGTATAACCGATGGAGCGGATGGTGGAGCGAACGATCTTATCGTAGTCCAATTTAGCGCGGGTGGTGATTTCCCCTGCGATGACGACGAGGTTGGACTTAACGAGAGTTTCGCAGGCGACGCGACTGAGGGGGTCTTGGGCGAGGCAGGCATCAAGCACCGCATCGGAGATGCCGTCGCAGACTTTGTCGGGATGGCCTTCGCCGACCGACTCAGAAGAAAAGATAAAGTTTCCTTTCATGAGAGTGGAATATGGCATTAGGAGGCGCTCATGCAAGAATAAATATTGATATATCATGATAAGATGATGAATCTGTTAGAAGGATGACTCACCAAGTACGGCTTCTCGGGGCTCTAGCGGATCCAACCCGCTTGCGAATACTTGCTGCTTTGCGGGAGAATGAGCTTTCGGTGGCTGAGTTGCAGGAGGTGCTGGGGGTAGGGCAGTCACGAATATCGAATCATTTGGCGCAATTAAAATCGGTGGGGCTTTTGCGGGATCGGCGTGAGGGGCAGAAGGCGTACTACCGGCGGGCGGATTTGAGTGGGGGTGTGAGTCGTGAGGTGTGGTCTTTGGCGGAGGGTGCGGCGAATGAGCTGAGCACGCAGGCGAGGGATAGTGATTCTTTGCGGCGGGTCCTGGGTCAGCGCCAGGAGAAATCAAAGAGGTACTTCGATGCGGTGGCGGGTCGGTTGGGCAAAAAGTACTGTCCTGGGCGATCGTGGGAAGCGGTGGGTCGGTTGCTTTTGGCGATGGCGCCGAGGCAGGTTTATGCCGATTTGGGTGCGGGGGAGGGTTTGATTTCGCAGCTTTTGGCGGCGCGGGCGAAAAAGGTGATTGCCTTAGACTCCTCGCCGAAAATGGTGGAGGTGGGGAGGGAGTTGGCCAAGCGCAGTGGGTTAAAAAACTTAGAGTATCGGCAAGGGGATTTGGAGGAGCCTCCAATTCGGCCGGGGTCGGTGGACGTGGCAATTTTAAGTCAGGCTTTGCACCATGCGGTGCATCCGCCGCGCGCGTTGGAGGCAGCATGGAAAATATTGCGACCTGGGGGGACGATTTTGATTTTAGATTTGGTTGAGCACAGTTTTGAAGCGGCTCGCGAGATGTATGCGGATGTGTGGTTGGGTTTTGCTCCAACAGAATTGGCGAGAATGTTGCGAGAGGTGGGCTTTGAAGGGATTTCGGTTGAGATTGTAGCGAAGGAGAAGGAGGGGCCTGGATTTCAGACTCTTTTGGCGGTGGGGACAAAGTCTTCTTAGTTGGGGAGAAGACTTGGAAAGTGGCGGTGGGTGAGGCAAGATTTTTGGCGGTATGCGCCCGTGGCGAAACTGGCAGACGCGCTAGATTCAGGTTCTAGTGGGGAAACCCTTGGAGGTTCAAATCCTCTCGGGCGCAACGAAGAAAGCGAAAGAGAATTTATCAGCCAGAGGCGATAATGGATTAGGCCAAGGGTGGGTGTGAGGTGGCCAAATCCTCTCGGGCGCAACGAAGCTATGATATTCCTAAGAATGTGGGGATGTTATTTTTGGGATGAGTGAAAGTGGTTTACGGGGTAGGCCTGTATTTGTACTGCGGTCTGAAATAAGATTTTGGTTACAAACATGGGATTTCGTTTTTATCGTGGAATCACTCTTTTGCCTGGATTGCGGCTTGGGTGCTTGCGCACCTGACACTATCTGGCGAGTGGTTAAGGTTTGGCTTCCCGCCACCAGGCAAGGAAGGCGAGGACGGCCCAAAGGGAGCGGCGATGGTCGGCTTGACCTGTGAGGTGTTCGTGGGTCATTCGTTGTACGGCGATGGGATCCATCACGCCAGTGGAAGCTACGAGGGAGGTATCGGTGAGATCTTGCGCCCAGCCTTTGAGATCTTGCTGGAGCCAAGAGGCGACGGGCATGGCGAAGCCGGCTTTCTTGCGACGAAGAATTGATTCGGGGAGATCGTTTTTGAGGGCTTCCCGCAAGATGAGTTTGGTTTGGCGGCCGCGCATTTTGTAGTCGGTACGTAAACCGAAGGCGTGGGTGACGAGATCGGGGTCGAGGAAGGGAACTCGTACTTCGAGGGAGTGGGCCATACTGGCGCGATCTACTTTCATGAGGACGCACTCTTGCAGATAGAGTTTGGTGCAAAGATAAAAGATACGTTCGAGTCCACCGGAGAGACCGCTACGGCGAACGAGTCGGGTGACGTCCTCGAAGGGGTTATGGCGTTGGAGTTCGTTGCGGACATCCGGGGAGAGAAGATCATTACGCTCGGTATTGCCGCAAGCGCCCATCCAAAGGAGAAAGCGAATTTCGGGAGGCAGGCCGAGTCCTTTGAGAAGCTGAGCGAGAATGAACGGGACGCTCTTGTAATTATGAGATACTGGGAGGCGTTGGAGAATATGGTTAATGGCGTCGCGGATGCCGATGGGGAGAAAGGAGAGGCGTTCGACAAGAAGATGAGCCTGAAAGCTGGGATAACCTGCGAAAAGTTCATCCCCACCGTCACCACCAAGAACAGTTTTGACTCGACCGGCTGCGAGGCGAGCGAGAAACCAGCTGGGAACTAGGGAGGCATCACCAAGAGGCTCATCGAGTCCTTTGTAAATTTTTGGTAAGGCGCCGACGACATCCCCTGCGGTCAGGGTTTGGTGATGATGTTGCGTGCCAACTTTTCGGGCGACTTCTTCGGCGAAGGGAAGTTCGTTGTAGGATGCTTCTTGGAAGCCGATTGAGAAGGAGTGGAGCTTGCGACCCGCGAGAGGAGCGGCGAGTGCCGCGACGGCGCTAGAATCGATACCGCCGCTGAGAAGAATGCCGACCTCCACATCGCTGCGGAGCTGGTAGCGGACGGCTTCGCGGAGGAGGTCGCGGGTAGTTTTAGCGGACTCATCAAAAGTTCCCGCTCCGATAGGATTGTCCTCAATCGGCAGATCCCAGAAATATTCAGTTCGGCGACCTGCGGGTGACCAGGTGACCATTTGGCCGGGCTCGAGCTTACGCACGCCGGCGTAGGCGGTTGAGGGAGCGGGGATATAGCCGAAGGCGAGGTACTTATTAACGGAGGATGGATCGAGGCCAGGCCTGAAATCAGGATAACGGAGAAGCGAGCGAAGTTCGGAGCTGAAGAGGAGTTCTCCGCGGTGGTTGGCGTAGTAGAGCGGTTTGATGCCGAGGGGATCGCGTGCGAGAACTAGGCGTTTCTCGCGGGAGTCCCAAATGGCGAAGGCAAACATGCCGTTGAGTCTGGGGAGACAGTCGGCCCCGTCTTCAGCCCAGGCTTGGAGGAGGACTTCCGTATCGGACTGGGTGCGGAAGGTGGCTCCACGAGCTTCGAGGTCGCGACGGAGTTCGAGGTAGTTATAGATCTCCCCATTAAATACGATGTGCCAGCGTCCATCAGCAGACGACATGGGCTGGGCTCCGCCGGCGGGATCGAGAATGCTGAGGCGCCGGTGGCCGAGGCGGACGGCGGGATCGGCGTAGGTGCCCTCGGCGTCGGGTCCTCGATGAGCGAGGGCGTTGGTCATAAAAGAGAGGGCCGCCTCCGGTTTAGCGGGGTGGTGTCTGTTCGTGGTAAATCCAGCAATGCCGCACATAGGATACGATGATTGATGGAAAGAAGGAGTGATTCAAGGCTCGAGCTTGGATCGATAGAAAACTTTTGGCAGGATCGGGAAATGGAAAATAGGCCCAATGTGAAGGAGTGCGTCCTGCTTTTGGTTCTAGCGGCGGCGGTGGCATTTCCATTTTTGGGATCATTTGGATTACTGGAACCTGATGAGGGCAGATTTGCACAGATTGGGCGGGAGATGGCGGCGAGCGGAGATTTTTTGATTCCTCGGCTCAATGGGATTGAGCAATTTTACAAGCCACCGCTTGTCTACTGGATCAGTGCGGTGGGGATTCGACTTTTTGGGGTTTCGGAGTGGACGGCGCGGTTACCTTCGGCCTTGGCATTTGTGGGAATTATCTGGCTGGTGGGTTGGATGGGTTGGAGGGTGGGGGGGCGGAAGGTGGGGTGGATGGCGGCACTGATTTTGGCCTCGATGGTGGAACCGTATGCGTTGGGGCGTCAGATCACGCTGGATATGAGCCTGACGTTTTGGGTGACGGCGGCGATGGCTTGTTTGGTTGAGGTGGGGTTGGGTGGAAGGGGAAGAAGGTGGGGTTATCTATTTTTCTTTTGTATGGGGATGGGATTTTTGGCTAAAGGTCCGATGGCTTGGGTGGTTCCGCTCTCGGCTGCATGGATGTGGGGGTGGTCGGCAAGAAGGAGTGGGGGGAAGCTGACTCTTCCGTGGAAAAGCGGGATGGCGCTGACTTTTGGGGTGGCACTGAGTTGGTTTGTGGTGGTTTGCCTGAAGTATCCTGAGTTGTGGAAATATTTCTTGGGATATGAGTTAGTGGAGCGTTTTGCGAGTACTACCCATGGCCGTTCGAAACCGTGGTGGTTTTTCCTTCCGATTTTGGCAATTGGGACGATGCCGTGGACGGGATTTTTGCTCGGATTGGGGGCAATAGGGTGGAGGAAACTAAAAAAGAACTCTTTGACGTCGGTGCAGTGGGCGCTGGGAGGTGCGATCGTTATTCCGTTTGTGGTGGTAAGTTGTAGTGGATCGAAATTGCTGACGTATATTTTACCGATCTACCCGGCGTTGGCGTTAGCTCTGGCGATGGGGTTGAGGAGGGGGCTGGGCGTGGGTTGGGAAAAGTTGGGCTGGGGGATGGCTTTATTTCTTTTGGGGCTGGTGGGTCCTGGATTGTGGACGGTGCGGCATTTTTGGAGTGAGGCGGCGACGGTCGTTCCTTCTGCGATGTACTTATGTGGGACGACAGGTCTTGCGGTGCTTTTGATTTTTGCGTGGTGGATAAAAGTTAGGAAAGGGGATGTGCTGGTGAAAGTGGGTTGGGTAGCAGGAGTAGCGTTGCTGCTGTGGCATGGGGCGAGTGGGGAGATGGAGAGGATCAATGATTTGCTGGGGAGACAGGCGAGTGTGTGTTCGTTGGCTCGTTTGGTGGAGAAGCGGATGCCGGGGCGGCTTTTTATTTATCGAGCGAGGGCGTCGGGGTTTATTTATAGGTTGGATCGGAAAGTGTGGATCAATCGGGGGGATGCTGATGTGGTGGTAGAGGCGTCAGAAGAGGCGAAGGGGAGATTGTTCGAGAAGCCGGATGATTTGCGCAGGGGTTTGGGGGTAGGCCAGAGGGTGGAAGGAATTACTTTGCGAGAGATTTTTCGCGAGGAGTTTAATGCCACGCAGTGGGAGATTTTGGGGCGGGCGGGGGAATTTTATCTCGTTCGATCGTGGGGCTTAGGAAACTGAGATTGGGCTGGGTACGAAGGGCTTACCGCTACGGAGGGCGGTGGCGATTTCGGTCGCTAGATGGGGTGAAGGCGGGCGGAGAAGAAGATTCTGCCAATTTTCGGGTTTTTCTTGAGGCCAAGGGGAGAGAATAGAAAGAAGCTGAGATTGGGGGTGGGCACTTCCCCAAGGCCAGTGAGATGGAGAAGGACATAGGCCAGCGGTGAAGGCGTTTCTTTCAATGTAGTGGGCCACTTTAAAAAATCCGCGGCCGCGGGCAACTTCGTGAGACCGGTAGCGGTTTTGATAGACGGCGCCTTTACCGACCGTCTCGTGTCGCCAGCGCCACTGCCTTGCCTGATTTGAGGTGAACATTTTCATCATTTTAGACAGGTCGGATGTTTCCTTTATTGAGACAAGCAGGTGCCAGTGGTTGGGCATCAAGCAGTAGCAGAGGAGAGAGACAGAGTGTTGGGAGATGGCATGATGGAGAATCTGCTCACAATGGTTAAAGTCGTAGGGGTCGGAAAGAATTTCTTCTTGTCGCGAACCTCGATTACAAATGTGAAGCAAGGTGTGTGGGTTATATCTGCGTATAGGTCTTCCCATAGGGGATTAAACTTGTGGTACCGGAAAAAGTTGCGGTGATATTTTCGACTGGTGTCAGACACGTGTCTGACACCAGTTAACAAGTGAAGGGACAGGCGGGACCCACTGGCGATGCGGGGCATATTTCATGGCGAGGGGGGGTGGGAAGGTGGTAGATTGCTGGTATGAATAAATTAAGTATGAAGAGGTGGCTTACTTTAAAAGATAGAGAAGGAGCTTTTACTTTGGTGGAGTTGCTGGTGGTGATTTCGATCATTGGAATGCTGGCCGGGTTAATGTCGGTGGCGATTCCCAAGGCGATGGAGAGTGGTAAGAAAGCTAAAGCGAAGGGGGAGTTGACGGCTATTGTTGCTGCAGTCAAAGCGTACAAGCAGGAGTATGGACGTTGGCCAGGCACCAATACGACCAGCGATACATCCTTTCAGGGTGGCGCCTCAGAATCTCTGCTCGCTGCGTTGGGCGGATCAAGCAGCGCCTCGGTGGAGAATCCTAAATCGATTCGTTTTCTTGAAGGTGCAAGTCCGGCGGGAGTCATGATAGACCCCTGGAAAAAAAACCAGTATCTCATCCTCATCGACTCAGATGAATCCAACTCCCTAATTTATCAGGGCAAAACGGTTTCGATCTCCGTCCTTGCCGTAAGTTTCGGTAAGGACCTCGTGCAGGATGCTGACCCGACAAAGGGCGATGATGTTTTTAGTGCTGAGTTGAAGTAGCCGCTGGGGAGGGAAGAGTGGCCGATTCTGCGGAAACCTATTGGCACAGGTTTCGATGTGAATAAAATATGGGGTTTTTCTCGACCCGAACGGATTAAATTTGCTCTAGTGCCACGATGAATATCCAACAAATCACCGCACTCCTTCTAACTTCCATGGTGGCCACAATCTCCCTCTCCAGGGCAGACAGCGCGCCCGAGGCTTCGGCGCAAGACACGAAAAAAATGGTGCAGAACAACTTTGTCGAGACAGCTCAAAAAGGGGTGAAGTTGAGTGGGTATGTTGATGCGGGTTATAGTTACAATTTCACTGGCTCGGGAAATAATTCGATGGTCTCGACAAGATACGCCACAGATACGGCTCAACGGGGCGACTTTAACCTTTATGCAGTGAAGCTGGCTTTAGAGAAATCGATGACCTCGGAAAACAGAGCGCAGGCTGGATTCCGGACCGACGTGATGATCGGAGAGGATGCTTCCTATTTCATTAATCGGAGTCCAAACGCTGGCTATAATACGAACAACAACTCCAACAGCCTCTTTTTGGAGCAAGCCTATGTCTCGATCCGTGCTCCCGTGGGTAACGGGTGGGATTTCAAGGTAGGCAAGTTTGTCTCCACGTTGGGTTACGAGGTGATGGAGCGTCCTGCGAATATGAACACGACCTTTGGAATACTTTTTAATGTGATGCCCCTTTACTACACGGGGGTTTTGTCCTCGTACAAATTTGATGATTATCTTGATGGGAAACTTGGGGTGGTTAACGGATCGAATAGTGACAACAACACTACCCTGAACCCGAATGCAGGCGACGGGGTGGCCTTGTTAGCCTCTCTCGATGTGACGGCTCCTGGGGGGAATGCGAACTGGAGTAACAATTTTCAGTACAGCACGGGCTATGACAACAACACATCAACCGGATCAACGAACAGCAGCCTGACCTCCACCAGTCAGCCTGCTCGGTCCAACAACGGAAATATCTCCGCCTACATGCTTGTTTATAATTCTTGGGGAAATTGGGCGCCGAAATTTGCCGATGACAAGCTCCTCTTTGCCTTCAACACGGTCTTTGGGAATCTCAGCGGATCAGCTCAAAGTGGTCCGGCCAACATCAATACCCACTGGTACGGTGCGGGGGCCTATGCCAAGTACCAGTTTAACGACTGGTTTAGCCTCTGTAGTCGTGGAGAGTACTTAGGAAGTAATAATGACGGGGTCATCGGCTATGTTGGGGCGAGCACGACTCACAACACGCCAGAGGCAAATAATCCAACGCGGCACGTAACAGGAGTGAATCTTTGGGAGTATACTTTGACTGCAGGATTCAACGTAATCGACAATCTGCTGATTCGGGCGGAGTACCGATTGGATTGGGGATCGAATCTCTATCAGGTGCAGAGTGGGGCGGCGCAACCCGAAGGGCAGAATGGGCCCGCTCACTATGCGGGGGCCGAAGTAGTCTACAGCTTCTAAAGAAAGCCCATTTTAAGAAACCCCGAGATGCTTCTGCTTCTCGGGGTTTTTTGTTTTTGATGGGAAAAGACGGAAAGTTCCCTAGGCCAAGGATATGTGTAGTCGATATTCGAGGACAAAAGGTCAGGCCAAGATAGGTCGGCTTCGAATTGTCATTTCATCTGCTCCCCAAGGCTTGATTCGACCGACGGATCGCGCGGTGGTGCTGAGGCAGGGTGCGGAGGGGATCGAGGAGTCGACTTTGCGGTGGGGATTGGTGCCTTCTTGGGCGAAGGATGTAGCTATGGGGGTACGGTGTCTGAATGCCCGAGCGGAGACACTTTTTGAAAAACCAGCTTTCAAGGAAGCGTTTCAAAAGAGGCGTTGTCTGGTTCCAGCGGATGGTTTTTGGGAATGGGAAAAAATCGGATCACGAAAGGTACCATGGAAGTTTACGCGGCATGATGGGGACGAGTTTCTCATGGCTGGGTTGTGGGATCGATGGATGGGAGGAGGGGAACCTTTGGAGAGTTTCACTATCATTACAACAACTCCGAACGGCTTGGTGGGGGAGGTACACAATCGCATGCCGGTGATTCTGACTGCTGAGGATGGGGCGGCCTGGCTGGAGCAAGGATCGGCAGTTTTGTGTAGACCTGTAGCTGATGAATTTCTCCGTAAAACGGGTGAACCTCCGCCTGGGGTTGAGGAGGCTCAAGAAGAGTTTACCTTCTAGTCTTCGATGAGAGAGAGGCTTAGGGTGGCTGGGAGCGCGGAGGGAGAGAGTGCGAAAATGATAAAGCAGGCGTAGGGTGGACAGGTGAGCACGAAAACGAATCGGCTGGCGGGGGAGGTGAGTCCGTATTTATTGCAGCACGCGCAGAATCCGGTGGATTGGATGCCGTGGGGGGAGGAGGTGTGGGCGAAGGCGAAAGCGGAGAACAAGCCAATTTTTTTGAGTATTGGATATTCCACGTGTCACTGGTGTCATGTGATGGAGCGGGAATCGTTTGAAAGTGAGGCGGTGGCGGAGGTGTTGAACCGTCATTTTATTCCCGTGAAAGTGGATCGAGAGGAGAGGCCAGATGTGGATCGGGTATATATGACGGCGGTACAGGCGATGACGGGACAGGGGGGATGGCCTCTTTCGATCTGGGTAACGCCAGAGGGGAAGCCGTTTTATGGGGGGACGTACTACCCGCCAGTGGGAAGTTATGGACGACCCGGATTTACCGATGTTTGTCAGCAGATTGGTGCGGCTTGGAGGGAGCGACGGGAGGAGGTGGTGGGGTGGGCGGAGGAGTTGACCTCGAGGAGTCGTGGATTGGGGCAGGGGACGCAGGGGGGTGAGAT
>Ga0114962_10002128_pt1 | contig 16750 bp, 16 predicted proteins | sample C_130820_MF_Meta_FD_87017 | JGI IMG/M metagenome (GOLD analysis project Ga0114962, IMG submission 87017) | Freshwater microbial communities from Lake Croche, Canada to study carbon cycling - C_130820_MF_MetaG | ecosystem: Environmental > Aquatic > Freshwater > Lake | place: Lake Croche, Canada...
ACACTTTGGGCTAAGTTTAGGTAGTACAGAAAAGGAGTTCCCCGTGGATATGTCAGTCGACACTCAAGATGAGCGCATTGTTGTGCACGTTGCTGGTGAAGTTGATTTGGCTAATGCACCGGAACTTGATCAGCAGCTCGCTTCAGTCATGAGTGAGACACCATCCCAGCTAATTGTGGACCTCACGGATGTCACATTTATGGATTCGACTGGCCTGGGTGTTCTTGTACGCGCGTTGAAGCGCAGCCGTGAACTAGAGATTCGTTTGGATCTCATTGTCACAAATGAGCGCGTGCTCAAAGTCATTGGAATTACTGGGCTAGACACTGTTCTCCCAATTCACAGTTCAATGGATTCCATCACGGCATAACAGCAGATTCACTGCATTTTTTGTTCTGAGCCACTTTCGGCTAGAGTATGTCTCTGGCCCATTAATTTGGGCACGCGTTCGTAGCTCAACGGATAGAGCATCTGACTACGGATCAGAAGGTTGCAGGTTCGAATCCTGCCGAGCGCGCTTTGCAAATAGATGACTGCTTGCCCAATCAGAGTGTTTTGGATTTTCAACTTAAGAATTCAGTGACCATCTGTTACTTGAGTTATTCAGCGCAGTAACTGACCATTCAATGGTTCACTGGGTAATCTTCCATTATGGTCGCTCAACGCACACTTGGTCCTTACACAGTCTCTGCAATTGGCATGGGCTGTATGCCACTGTCGTTTCCGCATGACCGAGATCCACAACTGATTAACCAGCCTGACCGCGCAATTGGCGTACTGCACGCGGCGCTTGATGCTGGCATAACGCTCTTAGATACTGCAGACATTTACGCTCCGACCTGGAACACGATGGGTCACAATGAAATCCTTGTTGGCGAGGCATTGCGCAGTTGGACTGGGACACCAGAACAAAAAGCGAAAGTTGTGCTCACCACTAAGGCAGGAATTACACGTGAAGACAATGGAACGATGTTTGGCCGTGGGGGCAGAAATTCCTCGAAGCATTATCTGTATCGAGCAGTCGAAGCCTCGGCATCAAAAATGGGCTTGTCCAAAATTCCGCTATGGCAACATCATCGGACTGATCCTTCGATTTCTTATGAGGACCAGTTCGACAATGTCATGACCCTCAAGGACCACGGCTATGTCGCTGAGATTGGCTTGAGTAACGTCAATGCCCAGATGCTCCGGCACGCTATTAAGGTCGGTGGTACGCCAGCTCAAGGTGGCATCGTCTCTGTACAAAACGAGTACAGCCCGAACTATCGACATTGGGCTGATGTCATCGACATCTGTAATGAGTTTGGCATCGCATTCCTACCTTGGTCTCCACTAGGTGGAGGTGGAAATTTCAAGCGACTGGCATCTGGTGAGATTGGTTCATTCGCAACGATGGCTGAACATAAAGGTGTCTCTGCTTACGCCCTCGCCATTGCTTGGCATCTCGCACAATTTCCAACATCGATCCCTATCCCGGGTGCTTCGAAAGCAAGTTCAATTCTGGACTCTCTCGAGGGCACAAAGATCGCGCTCACCGATGATGAGATTGCTGAACTCAATCAAAGTTGTCCTATTGACACGCCTATCAATGGCGAGTTGCTTGATATCGCTCACTTGGAGAACTAGGACTGTGACCTATTGCGAGAAGTCGGTAGCTCCGTGATGCTTTCACACTGATTCTGACTTGTGGGTGTCATTGTTTATGCAGTGTCACTTCACACAGACGCTTCACATAAATAGCGTGTTGTCTTTGTGACGCGCACGTGAGTTACCTTGCGATTTGATTCTTTGCAAGTTTTCAAAAATGAATCGTGGTGTACTGAAAATAATTATCGGTTCACTTCCCTGGAGTTATTTATGAAGCCACGAATTGCTGTCCTCGGCACTTACCCGCCAACCCAATGTGGAATTGCCACGTTCTCCCAGTCCTTGGTGAATGCCCTCATTCTGCAACACGCACAGGTCAGTGTCGTTCGCTTGGTTGATGCGCCTGAGCCACGCCCTAGCGCTGCAGTGATTCACCAGCATGTGGCAGGTCAAGCACCTAATGCCACCGCCAATGTCATTAACCATCATGATGCTGCGTTGATTCAGCATGAGTACGGAATCTATGGCGGTGAGGATGGCGATGAGATTCTAGATATCCTGGCCAAGATTAGAGTTCCCAAGATTGTTGTATTGCACACTGTCCTGAGGAATGCCACTCGCCACCAGAAGGTTGTGATGCAGGGCATCATCGATGCCGCTGACATGTTGGTCACTATGACTCAGACGGCAAAGCAGTATCTGCTTGAAGGCTATTCCGTCGATGCTGATCACATAAAAGTTATTCCACACGGCTCCGCTGATTTGCGCACTCAAAATGTCGGACTAAAACGGTCACTTCGTCCCACCATTCTGACTTGGGGACTGATTAGTCAAGGTAAGGGTATTGAATGGGGCATTGAAGCCTTGGCCCACTTGGGTGATTTGAGTCCTCGTCCACGTTACGTTATCGCCGGACAGACCCATCCTAAGGTGATCAATTATGAGGGTGAGCGCTATCGAAACTCACTCATCCAAAAAGCCGAGCGCTGCGGAGTCTCAGATGATGTGGTCTTCGTGGACAAGTATCTTGATGCGCAGTCCCTCCGTACCTTGATTCAGGCAGCTGACATTGTGCTGTTGCCTTATGACTCGACTGAGCAGGTTACTTCCGGTGTGCTTGTAGAAGCCGTTGTGGCAGGTAAGCCAATTGTGGCAACGAAGTTCCCACACGCACTAGAACTCCTCGGTGATGGCAGTGGGGAGTTAGTCAATCAGTGTGACCCTGATGACATGGCCAGTGCCATGCGCAAAATTTTGGTTGATGTAAAACATGCACAATCTCTTCGCAAGCGAGCAGCTGCCAAGGTGCACTCGTTGTTGTGGACTAGCGTCGGAGAAGATTACTTGAGCGTTTTGGACACCCTTGATCGACCGCGAATGGGCGCATCGTCCGTTCGTGCCATGAGTTAATTCCTTGCTATGAATATGGTTCTGAATTTCCGTCACCTAATGGCGATGAGTGATAATCAAGGTCTCTTCGAGCACGCTAGTTTCAATATTCCAAGGCGTGATCATGGATACTGCGTTGATGATGTCGCGCGCGGGTTAATCGTTCTTGAACGAAGTCAAAAGTGGAGTCCTCGCACTTTCTCACTTCGCGATACATACTTTCGATTTATTACTGATTCGCAGGTATCAGATGGTCGCATCATCAATCGATGCGATGTGAATGGTCAATGGAGCAAGAATCCAGAAATTGCTGATCATTGGGGTCGAGCTCTTTGGGCTCTTGGGACTGTCGTGAATCGCAGCACGAATGCCTATCTAGCTGAGGTGGCATTAGAGCGCTTTGATATCTCTGCGGTTCATCGGACCTATCATTTGCGGTCGATGGTTTATGCCAGCCTTGGTGCAGCCGAAGTGTTAAGGAGAATCCCACAGCACAAGCAGGCGCGAGCCATTCTTACGGACTGCGTTGAAGACATCCGGCCAGTGGCAAACGCAGAATGGCCTTGGCCCGAAAGTCGACTTACCTATTCGAATGCTGCGATTCCAGAAGTTCTGATGATGGCCGGTCATTTTCTGCAGCGACCAGAGCTCATTAGTCAAGGAGCAAACTTGCTGAAATGGCTTGTGGATGTTGAATCAGTTGGAGATCAGTTTTCGGTTACACCGACAACGGGATGGACACTAAATCAACCTCGTCCATCTTTTGATCAACAACCAATTGAGGTGGCTGCGCTAGTGGATGCATGTGCAACAGCATTTGAGTTGACTAATAATCGGGCGTGGCTTACCTACATCAATCGGGGAGCGTCGTGGTTTGCGGGCAACAACGATTCACGCATTCAGATGTATGACTCGGCCACGGGTGCAGGCTTTGACGGCCTGACTGTGTGGGGTCGCAATGAGAATCAGGGAGCGGAGTCAACCTTGGCCTATCTGTCAGTTGCTCAACGAAGACGTTCATATTTGGGTGGCTTCTGATGACCCTCATGAATCGCTCGAATGTAGAACTGCGCGCGAATCCCAATCGAGTGATGTGCCGAATTTTCGTACCCGGAGATGAAGACCTTATTCGAGGCACCTCAAGGGCCGATGGAGTTATTCAACGTTGCATGCTGCTCTCTGAAAATAAAGTTGATGAAATGCTAGAGAAGACTGTTGCTTCGTTTGCACCACGACATCGGGACTTGATTGCTCAATTTGAATTGCACTATGCCGCGGTGGCTGCGTTGGTTGATGATTCACGGGAGCTTACGGAGAACCGTAAGTTACTTATTGGTGCTTACCTAACGCAGGAGTATGCCTTTGAAGCTACGGCCTACTTCAATCCATCAATGGTCTTACATCCCGATCAGGGAGCGGTCGAAGCAGGTTCTATTCGTTTCATCATGAGTGTTCGCGCTGTGGGCGAAGGTCACATCTCAAGCATTGTGTTTCGCACGGGAATTGTGTCAGCCACTGGAGAAGTCACTGTAGATCCAGAACCTATTCACGCAACCACCGTGGCCAAACGGTATGGAATATTGCGTAATAAGTTTGTCATGCAGCTAGTCATTGAAGCCGGCCTGGATACTGAAGATCTCGCATTAGTGCTCGGCATGTTGCCCGACAAATTCTCGCTGGAAGAGTTTGAAGTCAGCCTTGCACAGATTCATGTCATGCGTGAGGGTCGACTGAATAGTGAGGCAGTCTTGGAGAGACTCCGAGAGATCACTCGAAGTAGCTATGAAGTGGATTTTGATGTGGCTACTGAACTGACGGAACGTGTGCTTTGGCCGACGGTTTCCTCAGAGCGCCACGGCATGGAAGATGCTCGATGGGTGATGGTTCATGAGCCCGATGGTTCAATGTGCTACCGGGCCACGTACACAGGTTTTGATGGACAACAAGTGTGCTCGCGCGTTCTCGAAACTACAGACTTTCGCCGATTCACTTCGATGGAATTGACCGGACCATCAGTCGCAAATAAGGGTGTTGCTTTCTTCCCTCGCCAAGTTGGTGGAAAGTACATGGCCTTATCTCGCTGGGACAGAGAGACCAACTCCATAACAACGTCAGAAGATGGCTACCACTGGAATGATTCGCATACTTTTCAAGAATCATTACGACCGTGGGAGCTTGTTCAGATTGGAAATGCGGGCTCACCGCTAGAGACAACTGACGGCTGGTTAGTTATCACGCATGGCGCTGGCCCGATGCGTGAGTACACACTGGGTGCGGTGCTACTCGATTTGGAAGATCCAAGAATTGTCCGTGCAGTGTTACCAAGGCCGCTGTTGTCACCAGTTGCGGAAGAACGCAATGGGTATGTGCCTAATGTGGTGTATTCCTGTGGAGGACTTATTCACAATGGCATTCTCATTCTGCCGTATGGATTCAGTGACAGTGGAACAAGATTCGCGACGATTGTCGTTAGCGACTTGTTAGCACAGATGGAACGAGTGGTTATTTAGTTCTCAGCTTCGTGCCATTCTCTGGTGTGATTAGGAGAGACGCAAAGAGTACGTGGTTCTTGTTTATTGCTTTGCGGCCCGCACAGGAATTTGAATTTCATTGCGCCGCATAAACCAGGGTGTCCACGGTGGATCAAAACGAGCAAAGCGAGCCACACCCGCAAGCTCAAAACCGGCTCGTTTAATTCGGCGCTCTAAGGTTTCAAGGCGACTCTGGTACGACGCCTTGGACCAACGACCAGTGAATCTATCTACAGCAACAAGCTCTACTGGAACTTCCCGCAGGACGACCCGATCATCATTTGGATCAGGCAGGGTGCTCATGGTCCAACTATCGGGCATCACAAAACTAATGATGTGCCTGTCACCACTATCTTGTTCGAGTATGGGGAACTCCTGCACAATGCCGACTCCTTGTTCCTGAATAACTGGAGCGGTCATTGCCATCTTGCTTCGAGAATGGTTATTGCCCGTGATGTAACTGACCAGAGCCGAGAAACCAGAATTACCAGCTCGTTCAAAGCTGCTGGTTACTTCGATTGAAGCGACGATGCATTCCGGATAGCGACGTAACTCGAAACCGTCGTGCTGACCGACGACGCTGTATGCCTGTTGCTGTGTCATGTTTTACCTCTAACGGGATAAGTAGCCACCATCAACTGGATAGTAACTCCCAGTGATGAAGGATGCATCTGACGACGCCAAGAAAGTCACTAAGTGAGCTACTTCTTGAGGCTCGCCCAGACGATTGAGCGGATGGAGACTTTCGATAGCTTCACGAACAGACGCTGACAGTGTACCGAGCAACGGTGTGTTGATGAAACCTGGACCAACGGCATTAACGCGAATGCCATCTGCTGCGTACTCAAGAGCTGCGGTTTGAGTCAGCCCTATGACAGCATGTTTTGCTGCCACGTAGCCAACTGAGTTGGCATAACCAACAGCACCGAGAATTGAAGCCATGTTGATGATTGATCCACCGCCAGCCTTCTTCATCTCAGGGATTTGATGACGCATGCAGTAGAAGACCCCATCAAGGTTCACCGCCAACACTTTGCGCCATCCCTCAATTGACTGATCAGCGGTGGGTGCGATGTCGCCACCGATGCCAGCATTGTTGACGGCGATGTGCAGAGCGCCAAACTCTTTAACTGTGCCAGCCACCGCCATCGCTACGGATGCGTCGTCAGTGACATCGGCTACAAGAGCTAGGGCATTGCCACCAGAATTTGAGATTACAGAAGCGACGTGTCTCGCATGATCAAAATCTCGATCAACGACAACGACATTCGCGCCATGAGCCGATAGATCAATAGCGCACGCCTGACCAATTCCAGACCCGCTGCCTGTGATGAGGGCAACTTTGCCTAGGAGTGGCTGGTTCATAATTCCTCCGCGCTAAGTCACTATGTCTCTCTCTACATAGTGACTCAACACGGCTCGGAATAGATTGATGTGAGTTAACTGCAAGGAACTTTGCAGCCTCCGCGCTCTTTGCGACTTCATGACTTGAGTAGACCGCGATCACGAAGAATTTTCTTGCGGATAGGCGCAAACCCCAGTCGTTCGACCGCTATGCCAACAGCGAGAATCAACAAGATGGCACTGAAGACCATACTCATGTCGCCTAAGTCACGACCAGTTTCAAGTAACTTTCCTAAGCCAAGTCCTAGCTGTGGCGACCACGCAATAAGTTCGGCTGCCATAAGTGAGCGCCAGGCAAATGCCCAGCCTTGCTCGAGTCCGGAAAGGTAACCAGGAAGTGCTGCCGGCAACAAAATGAAGCGAATTAAGTTGAAACCCTTGGCACCCATAACTTTGCCCGCGCGAAGGTACAGTGGTGGAATCTGGTCTACTGCAGAGATCAGGCCATTTGCAATAGACGGGATGGCACCAAGTAGCACAACCATGTAGATGGCTGAGTTAGTCAGCCCGAACCAAATCACTGCCGCCGGAACCCAAGCGACAGATGGAAGTTGTTGCAAGCCGGAGAGCACAGGTCCTAATGCTGTGCGTATCGGCCGAACTCGAGCAACTATCAATCCAAGCGGCGTTCCGATTGCGATGGACATCAGGAAGCCAGTCAAGGCGCGACGAAGACTGTTCACGATAGATGGCCACACCACCCCTTGACTCAACTGGGTCTTGAATGTCGTCCAGACCATTGCTGGTGAAGGCAATGCCCAGTCGGGCTTGAGATGGCTTATGAAAGCGAGTTGCCACAGCGCCAGCACTACGATGATGCCGATGATCGGTGGCAGAACTTTCGCCCATATTGACCTGGATGCATGCGTCTTGTGCCCAACTTGAAGAGCATCGAGACCAGCTTCTAATGAGTAGAGCTCATCTGAACTATTAGTTGGCATGACGACGAATCTCCTTGCGTAGTTCAGCGGTGATTTCACCGGCTAGTCGAGACACGTTTTCATCTTCGATACGACGTGGTTCTGGAGCGTCGATCTGCCATTCGCGTGCAATGCGACCTGGTCGAGATGACATGAGTAGAACTCGTTGCCCCAGTCGAACCGCTTCGCGGACGTTGTGAGTCACAAAGACAACGGTCACTCCAGTTTCCTGCCATACACGAATGAGTTCCTCATGCAGGATGTCGCGGGTAACCGCATCAAGTGCTGCGAACGGTTCATCCATCAGCAGGATCGAACTGTCCTGAGCCAAGGCACGAGCCAGAGCAACTCGTTGGCGCATGCCGCCAGAAAGTTCATGTGGACGCTGCTTCACTGCCCGGTCCAGGTGAACAAGCGAAAGGAGTTCTTGGGCTTTTGTCTTCCGTTGCGCTTTGCTCACGCCGCCGAAGCGCATGGCGAGTTCAACATTCTGTTCAGCGGTGAGCCACGGCAGCAAGGCTGGCTCCTGAAACATGAGGGCTGGCTTAGCCACCGTAGTGATGTCACCGTCAGTAGGTGATTCCAGGCCTGCTATCAACGACAGGAGAGTGGACTTGCCGCAACCTGATGCACCCAAGAGAGTTACGAACTCTCCTGGACGGACATCTAGGTTGATATTTTCAAGAACTACCGGACCTGCAGATGTGAACGTCTTTGTCACATTCGTGACGCTCAGAGCGAATGTCGGCCGTGCTTCTTCAACGGAGGCAGAATTTGTTGTCATGCTTTACTTCAGTCCCAATCCGGCAGTGCCGTATGTCTTTTCACCCTTGAACTTCATGAGCTGATTCAAGAGACGGAGATCGTAGATTCCTTGCACACCCCGAGCACCAATGTTGGTTAGCAGTCCTGCATCAACGGCATGGTTCACACTGACCGCGAGGCTCGCCGCAACTGGATCCAGCGTTGGAGTGATATTCTCCCAAGCACGATTAATGACAGCATCTGAAAGATTCTTGCCCGTATCCGCAAGTAGCTGAGCTTGGATAGCATCCTTAGCTGCCTGCTTGTTAGCTCTGATCCAAGTGTTCGTTGCGTACTCAGATCCAATGAGTGCGCGCACGGTTCCTGGGTAACTCTTGAGGTACTGGGTCGCCACGACCAACTGTGTAGTGACAAAGTTGCCTGAGTGCCAAAGTGATTTTTCATCAAGGAATACGTGGCCGTTACCCTCTAGGACTAGTCGTGAGGCCCATGGTTCTGGAACCCAAGCTCCATCGACATTGCCCGTCTTGAAGGAGGCAAGCGTTGTGGAGTTATCCATTGGCGAAACTATGACATCGCCACCAACACCGGAAGTGGTTGTGGCGTAACCCTTGCGCTTTAGGTAGGACCGAAGGGCAACATCCTGGGTGCCACCTAGCTGTGGGCTAGCGAAGGTTTTGCCACGCAAATCAGCCACTGTCGTGATGGATGATTTTGTGATGAATTGAGCACCCCCAGTTGTCGTGCCCGACACAATACGAAGTAGCGAACCGTGTGTAGATACATAACCGGATACAGCTGGACTGACACCGAGGAATGCAGCATCAATAGAGCCACCCTTCATCGCTTCAATTGCCGCGGGACCTGCGTTAAATGAGGTGAACTGCACAGAAGTGCCACCTGCACCGGCTACGGAACGGATTAAGCCTCGCTGGATTCCTACCAGAGCAGTGGCATGCGTGACATTTGTGAGGTAACCCACTCGCAAGACTTTTGCCGTCGGCAATTTGGGAAGTTTCTTTGGGGCAGCGGTTGCTGCTGAGTTGGAGGCAAGACCAACAGCAATGATGGCTGTTGCTAGTAATGCCGATACACGCTTGTTGGCTCTTGTACGCATCTGAATGTCTCCTAAGCTTGTTGGAAGAATTGTATTACATACAAAACAGATAGACAAGGTAATGTTTGCGAATTGCCTGTAATAGTCGAATTTTCGTTTAGCCAAAGGATGTATGCCTGAAATAGGGGCTAGGCCAACTGAATCAGCCACCGCTGCTGCATAATTTGACTATGCATGTCTCCGCCAAAGTCGATTACGCCTTACGGGCATTACTTGAACTGGCAGCCACTGCGGAGCAGGACAAAGCCAAGCTCACCAAGGCTGATGCCCTAGCGCAAGCGCAGAGCATTCCCACTAAGTTTCTTGAGGGCATTCTTGCAACACTGAGAAATGCCGGTTTCCTGATCAGTCAGCGTGGAGCCGAAGGCGGCTACCGTCTCGCGAAGGATGCGCATGAGATTCATGTGGCTGACGTTATGCGTGCTCTGGATGGACCTATTGCTGCAGTGCGTGGCGAAAGCCCTGAAGATTTAGATTACAGCGGAACTGCCGAGCACCTACGCGATGTGTGGGTCGCGACCCGTGCTGCATTGCGCACCGTTTTAGAAGTCGTGACGCTTGCCGATATTCAGCACGGTGATCTACCTAAAGCTGTCGGTAAGTTACTTGATAAGCCAGGTGCTTGGGAACGCCGCTGAGCGTAAGTAAGGGAAAAGGCATCAAAGATGCTCATTTGTTATGAATTATGTCCGACCTACGCAACCTTGTAGGCGAATAATTGACGCAAGAAGTGCCGGTGACAACAATTGTGCGATTGTCGTCACCGGCACTTTTCTCAGACTGCTACGGCGTGCAAACCTTGCATGACCATATTTCTGTGATTAGCGGTCCAGCCACGTGGGCCAGAGACTAGTCATCTGCCCCTGGGTTGACTTGATAATCATGATTGTGACTGTCCTCATTATGAGTGTCGTTTGAATCACTTGCATCATCATCATGATCCTCACTGCCTAGGTGCTTGACATCGCTCCCAGTGCCACCGCGGTAGTGATCTGCACCTTCGTTTCCGTCTTCAGTGTCGTTACCGTCACCACCATCAAGATAGTCATCACCGAGTCCGCCGTTGAGAGAATCATCGCCACCATCGCCGTAGGTAGAGTCGTTACCGTCATCACCATTAAGGGTGTCATTTCCTAGACCACCATGCAGAGAGTCATCACCAGGGTTGCCATTCAGGGTGTCGTTTCCAGCCCCACCATCTTCGACGTCGTTTCCATCACCACCGTTAAGGGTGTCAGTGCCGTCTCCACCGCTTATGGTGTCGACACCTAGTCCGCCAGCCAGAATGTCGTTTCCTAAACCTCCGTTGACTGTGTCAGCGCCGTCTCCACCGTCAAGTGAATCATCATCAGTGCCGCCGTCGAGCTTGTCATTGCCTGGGCCACCAGTCAGAGCATCGTCACCTTGGCCACCATCTTCGATGTCGCTGCCATCGCCACCGCTTAGAGAGTCTGCGCCGTCGTCACCGTATAGCTTGTCATTGCCCACTCCACCTGAGAGAGCATCAAGACCTTGGCCACCGTGCTCGGTGTCGTTGCCCTCACTACCGTCAAGGGTGTCCATGCCGTCATCGCCGTTAAGCGTGTCATTGCCCAGACCACCCACTTCGTTGTCATCACCTAGTCCGCCGTTAAGCGTGTCATTACCTGCTCCACCGGTCTCGACATCATTGCCAGTGCCACCATGGATGGTGTCATTGCCCGCATCTCCCGACTCCGTGTCCGTTCCGTCATTTCCGTTGAGCGTGTCATTACCTGCTCCACCGGCTAGAGAGTCATTACCGAGGCCGCCATTTTCAGTGTCAGCGCCAGCGCCACCGCTGATGGTGTCTGTGCCGTCATCACCGCTGATGACATCATTTCCACCGTTGCCGACCAGTGTGTCATTGCCAGCGCCACCGGTGATCGTGTCCTTGCCGGCAGATCCGCAAACTGTGTCATTGCCAGCACCTGCATCCACTGAGTGTTGACCGCTACCAGTCACCAAAATGACGTCATTGCCAGTAGTGCCAGCAATTGTGCCTGTCCCAGAAACAATGGTTGGCGCTAAGCCTTCGCAGAGTTTTGTGACAACAGCACCTGCGCGTGCGGTACCTGTTCCGGTTAAGAGCAGGGATAGTACTGCTCCAATTGCTAGCTTTCTGCTGACCATGGATATCTCCTGTGTGGTAATGCGGCCTCATGCCTAGTCGCAACTGTATTGCGGGGATGCTGTGATTATTCTGTGAGACTTCTACGAGTGTTTTGTGGCTTTGAGCACGTGAGCCACGTTTGCAGGCTGGTCTAGTTGATGCCAGATCCTATGCGGATGTTCTGCTTGCCAAACCATTTAACAAAACGTCTAGCAATCTCAGTGTGACCTGCATCATTTGGATGAACTTGGTCAGAGTTTATGTACTCAGGATGCCCAGCTAACCAGGTGGTGACATCTGGAATGAACGACGCATTGTTTTGTGCAGCCGCGGCAGAAATCCAACTATTCACGCGAGCATAGCAAGGCGGAATTCCGCGCTTTTGGTTGTAGATCACGGACAAGGCAATGATCGGCGTGTAGGGCAAGCCGATGCGTAGTGAGTCAAATGCTTGATTGATTGCTTCCTGTGTACGGATTGGATCAGACAAGGCCATTTGGCAATCATTTCGACCACCTGAAACTACAACTGCTCCGGGATTTTTAGTAATAGCTTTCACTGCCATTTGGGCAATGCTCTTGCATGAGCCACCTTTGCACGCGCCGTAGTGATTGCCGTGAGTGAAACCGGTTCCCGGCTTGGCCAGATTGATAACCTGCCAGCCCAGTTGCTGGCCCACCTGATTTGGCCAGCTTGGCGCTACCTTTGTGCAACAGCCAGCGGTAATTGATGCACCCAAGAACACAACTCTTGGGGCAAATATGTCAGTTGTAGATGGTTGAGAATTCGTCGGTGAAGCACTGGCCACGGGCGTTGCAAGACCAACGGGCGGGGCGATTATTGACGGAGCAGAAATTGTAGCTAGTGCCAGTGTTCCTATGGCAGCAGCAACTAGTACCTGATTGCGGCTTTGGAAGGCTGTCCGAGGCTTGACCTCTTCCTTGATGTGATCGGATTCCCCTGTTGATTCGTCATCCTCATCTGCATCTGAAGAGTTTGATGCGTGATCCTTGGTCACAAATCGCGAAACTAAAGTTCGACTGAAAAGGTGGGCAACAATTGCTACTACCAGGATGAGTAGACCTAGCACCAGACGGTGACCAATGGACCCCGCATAGCCCAGGTGGAAACCAAACTTGTGCGTCAAGACCATGACTGGCCAGTACCAAAGGAATATTTGAGGAGCGATGACTCCGATTCCAAAGAGAGGTTGCGCTCCAAGAAGTCCAGAGAAGATGTCAGGCAATCGTGATGAGTGACTGCCGCATAAGAAACCAGTCGCCAGGGCGATAAAAAGCGAGGCCCAGTTTTCAGCGAAATGATTAAAGAGTAGTGGCGAGAACAAGATCACAAATAGTGCACTGAGACGAGTGAGTAAGAGTGGAAAGCGTCCGAAAGAAACTTCATTTATGCGGACAGCAGCAAACAAGCCGCCGATGGCAAAGTCGGCCAAACGGGCGGTGGATGTGAACATTGCCGTCTTAGGTTCAAAAGCAACTTCGACCATCGTGATGGTAACTGAGATTGCCGTCATTACAACTAGTGCATAAATAACGCGCGCGCGGTGACGTACACGTTTGTTATTCAGGCGGTAATCCTTGAAGCCCAAAGCGGCAACAAGTAGCAACGGATAGACAAGAAGCACTTGAACGTAGGTCGAGATTGCCCAGAAGTTCAGAAACGGAGAACTGTGCGCTGTGCTGGAAAGGAAGTTGATGCCTTCATGAATGAAGTGCACATTGGCCAACATAAGAGCAGCCCAGATTGCGTCAGAAGTGACAGCTGAAAAGTAGGTTGTGTCATTGGTGAATCCAACTGCGATTGTGACAACAATGAGCGTGACAAGTGCACTTGGGATTAAGTAGATGAGTCGCTCTGCATAGAAGGGCCTGAGTGCTACCCAGCCATATCCTCGATTATGTTTTGCATTACTGCGGTATTCCTTAAGTAGCACTTTAGTTGCGGTGTAACCAGCGCAGACAAAGAACACATCAATGCCAAGAAAGCCATCGGCAATCGGGGAGAAGCCAAGCCCAGCAGCTACAAGAAGCAGAATTCCCAGACCAGTTAATCCAGTGATGTCTCGGCGTTGCTTCATGCCTCAAGAATACCTTCGGGTTGGCGGTGGAACGAATTTGAATGCACGATTACTAGCAACTTGTCTTAACCGTGTTAGTTCGAGAAACGTTGGCGTAGGCGAGTAGCAGTTTTACGTGCAATGAACTTTATGGTGTGCTGAACACTGTCTGCGCGACGATAGACCTGCCACATATCCGCGAAGTATTGGCGCTGCAGAATTGCAAACTCTGCTTCAAGTGCTGGAAGCTCCCGAGTCAAGTCCTCAGTTGTTGTAGCTAAAGGTTGTGTTGACTTCATGTTTGGTACTGCGATGTCCGGATATCTAAAACTTGTTTCCCCTTGAATTCCAATATCCTGCAGTAGTTGTTTTCCAGCAACCACGTGCAATTTATTAAATAGCGAAATCATCTGATCAAGTGTGCCATCATTGTTGCCCATCACATTGAAGATGCCTTTTGCCGCCAACGCCGCAAACACCTGTTCTCGGTCCTTGTGCAGGTAACTTGATCCCGCAAGAGCACTCAGGTAAGTCTCGGTTATTGTTTTGCGTTCCTGGAAGTAGGACTTCTTCTCCGCGAATGCTTGCGTTCCCTGACCGATGAAGAAGTTCTTTCGGTCCGCGGCAGGTGGAAGATTTTGGTAGCCCAAGTGGAACTGGCAGGCTGCCACCTTAACGATCTTCTCGCTAACAGGTGCTAGTTCGACGAGGTGATCAAGCACTTCAACGTAACTTTGGTCTAGTACGAGATCATCTTCAAGAAAGATTCCCCACTCCGAATCTTCCAACTGAAATACTTCATCTTGCAAGGTGAAGAGTGCCTTTGCTAAGCCCACATTGGTCTGCGCTCTAATCACGCGTGCTTGAGGCAGATATGTGGCAACTATGTCAGCCACCTCTTGAGTACGGTCAGCCACTTTTTGGAAGTAGTCACTGGATTTGGGGTATCCATCGATAAAACAGATAGTCCTTGTTGGATCAATGCTCACAGTCTGCGCCATGAGAGACTCAAGGAAGCGCTTGGTGTATTCAGGTCGATTGAACAACCGAATGCCAACTGGCCACGGTGTAGACCTCTGCGAACTGACCATTTAGTGGTTCCCTCGGAAGTGTGGATACGAGATGAATCGTTCCTAAAGCCTAGCCCAGCATTTTTGGAACTGAGCGATGCCTCTAGGCTTTCTGAAAGCCTAATTTCAGGAGTTGTTGTGTCAATGAATACGCCAAAAATCACTAAGAAGTTGTTGTGGTCAGAAGATTTCAAAGGTGAGCAAGGGCGTGTACCGACAATCGAGTATCACGCCGACAAGATGGCGGGTAAGAAATCGCGTCGCAAGACAAACTGGACTATCGACTTTGGCGATGGATCTGACTCTGGTGCTGGTGCTGGCTGGGGCAATAACGAAAAAGAGTTTTACACAGATGAAGCGGTCACGCAGGATGGTGTTGCAGAGGGTCACTTGGTTATTACTGCTCGCAAGACCAATAAGGTAACAGGCCCAGAGGGCTGGCAAGAGCATCCGAACTGGGCGTACGTGAGTGGCAAAATCACCACAGCCAACAAACTAAGTTTTAAATACGGAATGATCGAAGCCCGCATCAAGTTGCCAACTGAATTGGGTAGTTGGTCAGCATTCTGGATGCTCGGAGATGGACTTCTCAAGGGCAAAGGTTGGCCAGAGTGCGGCGAAATCGACATTCTCGAAGCTGTTGGTCAAGAGCCAAAGAGCCTGCTTGGTACTATCCATGGGCCAGGCTACTTCGGTGATGCGGGAATTACGCAGAAGATCCATCACACCAAGAAACTCTCCGCGGATTTTCATACGTATGGAATCATCTGGTTGCCAAACAAGATTCAGTGGCTTTTTGATGGCGAGGTGTATCACACCTTGAGCAAGGACGATGTTGCGCCGCATGAGTGGGTATTCAATCAGAACTACTACATGATTTTGAATCTCGCTATGGGTGGAACACTCGGCGGCGAACTTTCACCAACTGTGAAGACCAGCAAAATGACAGTCGACTATGTCAAGTACTACGCGGTTAAGGTCGGAAATGCGAAGTCGTACGTAGGAACACTCACGCGCCATAACTAAGTGGTAATCCTGTGTCGGGATTTTGAGTGATGTGATTCTTGATGAGTAAAGATGTTACAAATGCGCTGACAAGGCGGGCTGCATTGAGTAATGTGCCAATGTCAGCAACGTTCAATACTGCGTCCGTAAGGAAAAACCATGAGTTACAGTTCAATTCACTGGGTAGGTGTGCTTCTATCAATCGTCGCAAGCTTCGTGAGTGGCTTTGCCTGGTTTGGTCCAAAGACCTTCTACCCAGTATGGAAGCGATCGATGGGTCAGTCGCCAACTGATAACCCTGGTGAGAACCAAAATATGGCTGTTACCTTCGGTTTGACGCTAGTGGGCATCATTGTCCAGGCAGTGGTCTTGGCTTTGGTCCTAGATTTGTTGGATCGTGCGACCGGTCGAGTGACGCTTGCCTCAGGATTAGGTACTGGCGTCGTCGTTGGACTTGGTGCCGCAGCAATGTCACTTGGCCATCGTCTCTTTGCCGGTCACGGCATTAAGGTTTGGCTGATTGAAGTCGGCAATGATGTGTTGAATTTTGCGATCATGGGCGTAATTCTGAGCTTCTTCTATTAGGACTTTCCGGCGTCATCTTGGGCCGACGGATTCCCAATGGCGCAAACACCTTGTTCCTTTAGTACTCGTCGGCATCCAATAGGATGTTCTGACGCATGATGCTTTGGTGTTGTGCTGGCCGCCTTAGCTCAGGGGTAGAGCAACGCACTCGTAATGCGTAGGTCCGGGG
>Ga0114962_10002130_pt1 | contig 16747 bp, 31 predicted proteins | sample C_130820_MF_Meta_FD_87017 | JGI IMG/M metagenome (GOLD analysis project Ga0114962, IMG submission 87017) | Freshwater microbial communities from Lake Croche, Canada to study carbon cycling - C_130820_MF_MetaG | ecosystem: Environmental > Aquatic > Freshwater > Lake | place: Lake Croche, Canada...
AGAGCAGGGGTTTTCTAAACCCTTGGTAGCAGGTTCGATTCCTGCCTGGTGTACCACTTTCGCACTTGTAGCTTAGCGGTAAAGCAGCTCGTTGATAACGAGCGGACCGGGAGTTCAAATCTCTCCAAGTGCACCATTTTATTTTGTTGTTGTATGTCCACAAGTTTTATAATATATTAAAAGCATGGTTCAACTACCCACACTATACGCAAGAACAAATACAAACGCTATACAAACTTGGACTGTTCAAGTAGAAGACGATAAATTTCGTACAACTTTTGGTCAATTAGACGGAAAGCAACAGACTACTGAATGGACCGTTGCTAAGCCAACTAACGAAGGTCGAGCAAATGCTCGAGATGAGTTTGAACAGGCTCGGTTTGAGGCTGAAGCTCTTTGGAAGAAGAAGAAAGATTCTGGCTACTACATCTCTGTTAATGATATTGATACTATTGGTTTTGTTGAGCCAATGCTTGCTAAGAACTTTGATGATTATAAGGACAAGATTAAGTTCCCTGTTTTCGCACAGCCAAAGCTAGATGGTATTCGTTGTGTTGTAACGAAGGATGGAATGTTTAGTCGTAACGGTAAAGTTATTAATAGCTGTCCTCATATTCGAAAGGAGCTTCAATATGTATTCGATCAGCTACCTCATATGGTCTTGGATGGTGAGCTCTATTGTGATAAACTTAACAACGATTTCAATAAGATTTGCTCTCTAGTTAAGAAGACTAAACCTACTACTGAGGATCTAAAGGAAGCTGCTACTACTATTCAGTATTGGGTATATGATATTGTTGATACCGGTTTAACTTTTGAAGAGCGTATTAGGATGATAGAGAAGTTAATTGATACAAGTGTAACCATTCAAAAAGTGCCAACAGGGTGTCTTCATAATATGGAAGATATTGATACTCATTATGGTGCTTGTATGGATCATGGGTTTGAAGGACAGATGATTCGTTTGAATAGTACATATGAGAATAAGAGGTCAAAGAGTCTCTTAAAGCGTAAAGAGTTTCAAGACAGGGAGTATACGATCTTGGACGTCATTGAAGGAGAAGGAAACAAAACCGGAATGGCTGGAGCGATGCTCTTTAAGAATGAACTTGGAATTGAATTTACTTCCAACATTAAAGGAGACCGAGCTTTTATAAAAGAGATTTGGGACAATAAGAATGATTATATTGGTAAGCTAGCTACAATTAAATATTTTAATCTAACTCCTCCGCCTAGCTGTTTGCCTAGATTTCCGTATGTAATAGGTATCAGAGATTATGAATAATTTTCGATGGGATAGTTAAAAAACACTCCGATTCCCCACCAAATTTTTTTAAAGGCTGGTATCTATTCTTTTTATACTTTTGTAATAAATTTTGCTCAAGATTGAAAGCTTCAATGTAATTTATAGTTACCACGTCTAAAATTTTTATTTTATATGGTATAGAAGATATTCGATCTTTGACGTTGCATAAAGTAATTCCAATTTTAAAAAAATTTTCATCGTTTCCAGACAACTCTAATAGATATACATTACATTGTTTGTTTTTATCAAGTTTATAATAAACTACTCCTTTAGTATATTCGTGAGCACATCTACTACACCCATGTCCCTTTAAATGTAAGCGCACGCTTTGATAAAAGGTACCGTGTATATTGCATTTAATAGGAACTTTTTGAACACTGTATGTACAAGAGTCAATATACACAGCGGAGTAGTCGTATATATTATTGTGTATTAGGTTTGCTTGTTGTTTAAAACTGTCTAAATTACAATACTTTCTTCTTGTTTGACTACGTTTAGATACACCACACAAGGGACATCCATTTTTACTGTGAATATGATCTCCTGGAGACTGTTTAAACCTGCCGTGTGTTTTGCAGTTTATTAAAATTTTTTTATTCCATCCAGTAAAAACCGTTTGCGTATAGTCGTATACTTGTCCATGCACTAATATAGCTTTATTAATGAATTTTGCTGTATCTTGTACAACATTTTTCTTTCTAGGAACAGATCTACCTTTTTGTTTAATCGAAATAGTAATCTTTCCGCATTCCCGGCAACCATTACCGCTCATATGATTTGCAGCGATTTGAGTAAAATGTCCGTGCAAAGGACAAGATATAGAGATTTCTTTGTAGAGTCCTGTATACACAGTTTTCGTATAATCGTATTTTTCTCCGTGTTTTGTTTTGCACCGATTTATAAATATTTGTTGTGTTAAAGCCATTATACTTTATACTTAAGAGATGAGTTTAATTTATCCCCAGATAATAAACTCCCGAGGTTTCCTTATGTTATTGCTATCCGGAATTATGAATAAGTAGTTTCATGACTTTTAAAGAACTTAGCTCTACCGTATACGTCGACATGGACGGTTTGCTAGCCAACCTCTTTGATTTCGTTGCTCATTATTATTATGGTGTAGATGATTACAAAAAAGTAACTCCGGAGCAAAAAAAAGATAAGAGAAAGATCTGGGCTTCCAAAAAAGAGTTTTATACTCAACTCGCTAAAAAGTTTGATCCAAATATTACAGAAGAGGATAGTGTAAGAGCTATCTTTGCAAACCTTCCTCCTTTTGGAAAACACGGTGAGCTAACAACAGCTATCGTACAAACAGTAGAAAAAGTTGCTGGTTCGTATAATATTTGCTCTTGTCCGGCTGGAGTAGATCCAAAAGGTTGTGAACAAGGGAAAAACGAATGGATTGATAAACACCTCAACCCTAAACCAGAGTTAAGAATATTCACAACCGTTAAAGCTGACAACGCTATGACAAACGGAGTACCAAATGTTCTTATTGACGATTTTCCTCCATATGTCCAAGCTTGGAGAGAAAAAGGTGGTATTGCTATTGAAATGAGAACAGATAATTTTCATAGTGTAAAAGAAGTTGTAGACTTTCTTACTAAAGAGCTCGAAGCAGCTAAAGAGCAAATTCAAAACAAGACCGTTAAAAAGGAATCGTTTGATTCTATATATGAAACTTTATCCTTGAAGTTTTCTATATAGTCTGTATAATTACAGAAGAGCAACAAGCTCATTGATCTTTGATAATTTGGGGGCGTACTGGTTTCGACTTATACTTGAAGTCTGTACTGCATGCAGTAGTTGATCTGTGGCTACTATAAAACGGATTAAAACATAAATGCAAAGACTAAAGTCAACGCAATCCTCGCCAAGGTTAAGAAGGCAGTAAACACAATCACAGAGTTTTGTCTCTGTGACACGTTTGCTCCTCTCGCACTCGCAGCATAAGGAGCCAGAAGATAATCCTATTAATCTTTTGGAAATATAATAGGTTAAAGAAGTACTTACGATTCTTAGAAAATAAGTGCAAGGAGTTATGCAGAGCTCTTCCATCTGCATAGGTAGGACTTTAAACATTGATTGGTCGACTGCACCAGGTTACCTTTAGTCAACCAAAGTACGAAGCAAGTCTAAGCGTGTAGATGTATAGATAGAACAGTATAAACACAGGGGTTCGACTCCCCTCGCCTCCACCAATTTAGATAGAACTCGGTGTATACCTCTCCATGATCGATCGCGAAAGATTGTGTGATGCATCTCGGGTCATCGTAAGTCATAACAAAACTAGAACATAATTCAGGACGCTGGAGGTTTTTAGGACAAAAAGACTTACATTAATTTCTGCAGTGAGGACAAACAGCAAGTCGCAGCGCTCATAACGCTTGAGATAGTTGGTGCAATTCCAACCACTGCCACCAATTTTTAATTGACTTTTGTCATTCATATAATTAATTGATGTTATGGCGACGAAAACAATTTTAATAAAAGAATGGGGATCTTCTACAGCTAATAAAAAAGCAGCTAAGAATTTAAGAAAGGGCGGAATTAAAGCAAGAGCTAAAAGATCAGACACCGGAAAGAAAAGAAAATAAATTTTTGCCTGAGTCCCATAGTGACCAATTGGATCGGTTTTGTAAACCGACGCGAAAGCTTCGTGAGTTTGAATCTCACCTCAGGCTCCACTTTTAATAAGTAATCTAGTGTTAGAACCACTAGAAGCAGCTATTGTAGGTGTTTTATTCTTAATATTTTTAGGATTATATTTTACAACAATTTTTATTAAATTTTTATATAGACTTGTCCGTTCTTTATTTGTATATTATAAGAATGGAATTTTTAGAAGAGATTGAACTTTCAATAGAATTTGGTCAAAGGCTAATGAAATATAGAAAAGCTACCCTGGAAAAGATTCTTTCTAGTATGATCGATGATAATTCAAAGATACAAGCTCGATATGAGAAAGACAGGTCTTATATTGCTGATATTGTGTATGCCTTGGAAAGTGGAGAAGGAATATGTCATATGTACAGTTTGAAAAATAGACTGACTGTAGTCGGACAGTTGTTTTTTAAAAATGAATTTAAAAAATTAAAATTGTTGTCTGTCCATCAAAATGAATGTAGTATAGGCGTATAAGAATTGATCTTTGATAGTACATTTTAAAAATTTGACTAGGCGCAAGTCTTGAAAGCTAAAGGACTCCCGCGACAGGTGATAGCGAAGCATTCGGCCGAATGAACGTGTAGTCTGTAAGATAAACCTCCTCGAAAGAGAATGAGATTTTCTAGTCATAAATTAATACTCTCTAGTTTTAGGTATAATCCTAGAGAGGGGTAAGGATGAGTTGCTTGTTGGTATGTTAGTAGTCCTTATTCAAGTCAGGAGAGCCAAAAACCTATAGTAAGCTTTGATCCTGACATATTGATTAAACACAAGCTGGACGGTTAGTAAGGGCTCCATGCCCGAACGTCGTTAAGGAAAGAACAAATTCCGGAATAAAATCTTTTCAATACCACTAATTTTTGTAACGCTACCAACGTCTGTCTCAAGTCAGAGTGAGAGGGTTCGACCCTAAAAGCAGAGAGCAATACCCAGTACGAAGTACAAGTCTAACATATCTTTGATATGTAGTGCCTGATCAGCAGCTGGGACACTTTTTTTATGAACAATATTTCCCCATCAGTAGGCATTGCAAGACAGATATTTGAGTCTAAAAGGACAGTTATATCTGTAGATTTTGATGAAACTTTGTTTTCTCTATCAGACGAGAAAGTAGGTATGTTGTGGGCTGCTTCTGAGGTATTAATACCCAATAAAGTTATTCATGATCTAATTCATGCTAAACACGAAGATGGATGTATTATTGATATTGTAACATCTAGAAATGAATGGGGACTTGAAGAAATAAATGTACATGTAGAAGAATATAACTTACCTATTCGGAAAGTGCATTATACATCAGGCAAATCCAAAACCTCCATTCTTAAGAAAATTAACTCTGCTCTTCATATTGATGATAACCTAGCTGTTGGTGTTGATTGTAAGACAAACAATATACCTTTCCTTTTAGTTGATGATGGGAGACATCTAAACAATTCCACAGCCGAATTCTTTGAAAGAATTAGAATATAGTTGACTTTATTGAATTATACACCATAATAAGAAATATGAATATAACCACAGGAGGTAATTTTGGGAATGTTTGATACTTTATTTTGCGAGAAGAAGCTACCTCTTACTAAAGAGGTTAAGAATGCTTTTTCTGAAACTGATTGGTCTAAAGTCGACTTCCAGACTAAAGATTTGGATAATACAATGACTACCTATTCTATTAAAAAGAATGGTACTCTCAATGTTCTAAAAGTGGAAGGAGAGTCTGTTCGAGTAATATCGGAAGAGGAAGAGAAGAAAATTCGCAAACAGAAGAAGTTCTGCTGGCCTTATGAATTTGTTGAAAAAAGCCGAAAGTATGAAAAGTATGTTTACACAGGTCTTGTTAATTTTTATTACTATAAAGAAGACAATAAAGATAATACGTGGGACATAGAATTTACGGCAACCTTTGTTGATGGTAAGCTTAAGAAGCTTGTCCTTAATAGTGCTAAGATTATTCGTACTGCTGAAGAAAATGCAGCCGATGTAAAAGCTTGGCAGGACCGACAAGATGCTTACGAAAACCATCCTTGGACAAAGACTAAGAAGATTCTGAATAAGATTACTTTTAGATACTGGTCGACATTTTGGAACAATATTTCAAAGATTCTTTATAAGTTGCAGCAGAACACCCAAAAGCTTCAAATGTGGGTTATTCGTAATCTTGTCTAACATGAATAGAGACCTTGTACCTTTCTTTTCTTGGCTTTGTGCTATGGCTCTAGGTGGACTGATCTGGTATGGCTTAATTAGAGTTATTCTTTACTTTCTTCATTGACCTGTCGTGAGTCTGCTTATACAATTAGGACATGAGCAATATTTTAGCATTTTCCGACATTCATAATCACTGGGCTGAGGCTCAGGTTATCGTCGACAAGTACACAGATACTCATAAGATTATCTTCTGCGGCGACGCGTTTGATAACTTTGGGGATTCAGCTATTGATGCTGATCAAACAGCTCGTTGGGTTAAGGAGTTCATTAGTAAGGATAATCATATTATGCTTATGGGTAACCATGACATAAATTATGCCTACTATAACATCCGTCCAGGTAATGGTGATCAGATCTATAATTGCTCTGGATATAGTCCAGCTAAGGATGATGCTATTAATCGCATTATGACTAATGAGGATTGGGACAAGATTAAGTTCGCTCATAAGGAGAATGGCTTTTGGTTCAGTCATGCTGGAATGCACCCATTCTGGTTTGCTAGTCCTCCTTATGGAATGGATGATGAAATCATTAATATTAAGCTTAAGAAAATTCAGAAGGCTATCGAGGATAGAGAGTTCAGTCATGAACTAGCTGGTGCTGGAAAATGCAGAGGTGGCATGCATAGGGTGGGTGGACTTATTTGGCGAGATCAGAAGCAGGAGTCCTATACTGGTTCTTATTGGAATGATGAGTCTGATATAAAGCAAGTATCTGGTCATACACCAATGTATAATGGTATTGACATTGAGGAGACTCGAAAAGGTGGACTCTGTATTGATATTGATTGTGGTCTTAGTCAGGTTCTTGAAATCCTTGAATATGGTACCTATAATATTATTGATACAGGGCTTGAGAACTTTTATAGAGAGTCTGAACGAAAGTTTTTAGAACAAGAAAAGAAAAAGAGAGATGAACAGAAGAGCAAATATATGTACAATATAGGTGCATATGATGACATTTATAATAAACTAAACAAATCATGAAGAAGATTATTAAACCAAAACAATTCGAGGAAGTAGCATACTTTTCAGACTTTACAGGTAAGCCTTTTGGTGGATTGTTTAAACCCCCAGTAACTGTAAATTTTGAATTCAATTATGGTTCTGGTTATGATAACTGTTCATTTACTTTACATCTAGATGATAAGGATGTTGAACCAATTCTTGAGCTTGTTCAGTCTAAGCTCAATCCTGATGTTAAGAAGATTCTAAAAGATGCATTCGATGAGAATGATGAAGAGCTAGAAAATGCTATTCAGGCTAGAGACCCAATGGAATGTGAACTTAGAATTAATGATAATAGACTCATTGATAAACTCTTAGGTAATGATCGAAAGGATTAAAAGATTCTTGTTTATAACAGGTGGAATGACCTGGAAGAAAAGATTTTATATTCTTAGCTATGCTTACTTACCAGGTTGGATATTTGATATAATATGGAAGGAGAGAAATGAGCAATAAAGCAAACGAAGATGATTTTGTACCAGTGCTAATAGCTGGTCTCTATAAGGGTAACCCAGCTGTAAGGACCTTAGACTTTGAAGAAGGTGTATCCAGTACTCAGGTTGCAGGATTCCTAACAGCAATCCTAGACTGTATGGTTGATGTTGTAGATGAACAGGATCAGATAGAATTTGAAGAACAGATATTAGAAGCTTTTAAGATTTTTACTAAGGATAGGTTTGGTAATACTAACAAATATAAATTAGATGAGTGATATAAAATATACAATTGTAAAGGATGAAAAGTCCTGTTATGGGCCATCATGGTCTGTTAATGGTAAAGAGCTTGAAGAGGGACAGTATCTTGAACAGGATGATGAGTTACTAGATTATCTTCTACTCAAAGTCAAGGAAGCTATTAGGGATGGTACGAGTAATGTAGATAATCTTCTTAGCTGTATTCATTATGATGACTGGGAGGCGGATGAAGGAGAGTCCTGTGAGACCTGTGGTCATTCAGGTGGTGGTAAAACAACCTGGAAAGTTTAAGCTTGTTCTGTCCATAGTCTGAATATAGTATATTGAAATGAAGGATATATTTTATAAGCCAGTAAAGGTTAGCTCAACAGATCATGATGTTCTGTTCTGGGGCTGTATGCATTATGGACATGATCCTAAGTGGGATAACCCTATCTGGAAACTCAGAGGCTATAACAGCTCAGCTGAGCATGATGAGGGACTAATTAAAAACTGGAACTCAAAGGCTAATAAGAACACTATTGGCTTTCTTCTCGGTGACACTATTTTTGGTCACAATGCAGATGAGAGGATGTTGAAGCTTTTTAACAGGCTTAACTTTAAAGAGCTCTATATCCTCCCTGGAAACCATCAGGCTGGATACAAACAGATCCTTGATTCATTGCATGAGAATGTTCTCAATGTTGATGGTCATGAGAAGCTAATTCACTTTGTTCCAAACTATCTTGAGGCTGTAGTGAATGGACAGGCTATTGTAATGTGTCATTATCCAATCTTGAGTTTCAATGGTATGGCTAAGGGTGCTTATCACATCTATGCCCATGTTCATGGTAACCTTGGAAGATCTGAGCTTGGAAGATTGTATCAGAATACTGGTCTTACCTATGAGGTTTCTGTGGAGAACTGTCCATCACCTATTACCTTCGGAGAGCTGAGAGCTGAGATGCGAAAGAAGGTACAGAGTACTCCAGATCATCATTAAAGCTTGACACCTCCTCCTAAAGCATGTAGAATAAGATTATGAACACAGAGCAAACACTTAAAGATAAGGCACTAGAAGCTATTTCAGAATATCTAAAGGCTACTGGTTGGCAACAGATTGATCTAAATTTAAATTGTGATACTAATTGGTTTCAGTGGATTGATCCAATTACTGGAACATCACATAGGTCAGACTTTGCATTTGTTATTCAGACAGACAGAGAACTTTTAAAGAAAATATTTGAACATGAAAAGAAATATCCAAAAACTTACTAAGAAGCTTGACACCTCCTCCTAAAGCATATAGAATAAAATTATGAATGAAGAAGAAACACATTTGAATAAAATTGTAAAAGATTTAAAAGAAAAGCATCCAGAACTAAAAGATGAGAATCTAGTTGCAATGTATAAGTCAGACATTCCTTCAGAGGAACAACAAGTCAAACAAGTTGCAGATTTGTTAAGTTTTTTCGAGACTTCCTCCTAAAGCATATAGAATAAGATTATGCCTAGAATATTTGAATACAAACACACTGAAGAAGTCATAGATAACCCTAATGCTCTTGTAACTGTAACTATCTCTGGATTAACTTTCGAGGAGTATCTCAGACTTTTAAAGGTTTATACCAAAGAATTTGATGATTTTTGGAATACAATTCATTTAAAACCTCTTCCTAAAGTTGACACCTCCTCCTAAAACATATGGAATATAAAACAATTATTAATTCAAAAGACTACTTTGGTACTGTTGATGAGTTTAAAGAATTTCTCAATACACACCAAATCTTTCATATACTGAAGCTATGAATGATATTGAAGAAGTAAAAAGCTTTGCAAAACACTTTAAAGAAAGAGCAGAAGGGCTTTATGCTGAGAATCAGAAGCTAAAAAATCTTTTAAATGAAGCTATTACTTTAGCTGATATTATGAGTGATTAAATCAATCAGAATTGGTGTAAAGAATCAAAACTAGCTGTTGCAAAGTTAAATTTAATTATAGAAAAAGCTAATTGGAAAATATCTTGACACCTTCTTCTAAAGCATAAACATTGCTAATATGAAGCTAATAATTACTCTAATCCTGTTCCCTGTTATTGTTATTTCTCTATATTATTCTTTTCTTTCAGAGAGTAAAACTATGCCAGGGTTTATCTATTCTATTCCTTCTCTGCTTATTCCTACTACAGAAACTAAGTCATTAAAGGTAGATAATACTACTTTTATTTTATCTCAACAAAAACTGACTCTTGTTGATCTGGTTCTAAAAAAGATAAATGGTGAGCCACTTAATACAGCACTAAGAGTAGTTAAGAAGTATGAAGGGACAAACGAAGTGACTTTTTATGTACCTGTGTGCTTTCCTACAAACAATGTAGTTGGTCCTTATTCTCAACTTCAATCACCAGCCTCCTTACCTGTAGCCTATATTAATCCTTATTATATTAATAGACCACTTCCTACACCAAAGCCTGCATCACCAGGTGGTTTTCAATAATTTTCTTGCCCTGTCCTCTTAATTCATATAACATATAGGAATAATATGGCACAAGTATTCAATGGAAATAAAATGGCAGCAAAGAGAGATACTATTATTGTTACTCTCCTTGTAATTACTTCAATATCAGTTGGCATTTTAATTGCCTATTACGGATCTTAATATGAAAAAAATACTCGCACTGCTCCTCCTTATGGGTTCAGCATATGGTCAATATACAATGACCAATGTAGCTTATAGTACTGACTTTGCTACTAGCTCTACAGGGTATGTCTGGACAACGAATGGTTCAGGAATGGGCCCAGTTATTAATGAAAGAGGTTATTGGGCTTGTCTTATAGATGGGCAAGATGGATGGGTATCAAACCAAGGTTATTATCCTCAGACCTATGGTCCAGGTCTTAATGAATATGCTTCATCGTATAATGTAGGTAATTGGAAACCGACATTCGCAGCAATAGGTGGAGATGCCTATAACAGCACAACAACAGGAGACCCTTATACATACCCACAGAATATTACAAACAATTGGATGAGGTTTTTCAACAACAATACCAATTCTGTTTATTTTCAATCTAAGTTTGCTGTTAATGCTTCAGCTCCGAATACTAACAATCAGTGGGATACCTTTGCCTTTACTCTATTAAATAAGAATACTAATCCTCTCTTTAGTATTAACTTCAATGCAGCTGATGTATATGGTGACTATTGGCAAATTACCTACTCAACCTATGGTAATAATGGAGTCACGAATGTACCTCTTATTAAGGCTAATGGTACACCTCTAGCGAATCTTCAAAATATGCAACTTGCCTATCTTGGCTTTGATGTGTTGAATCTTGGAACTACTAATCAAAAGGTTATTATGTACAATACCTATACCACTAATGCTATGGGTCTTCCAACTGTTCTTGGTACAAATACAATCCTAGGGAACAACTTCTCAGGCATTGATACAGACATTACTGGACTTGCTGCTACTTGGATCATTAAAGATACAACTACATCCAATCTTGTGGATGGTACAAATGTTATTACAGTTTATCCAGCATATGCTGATAATACTCTTCTTGTGCAAAATGTAACTGTATCAATACCTGAGCCTTCTATACTTGTACTCCTTTCATTGACTGGACTCTTTATTGTTATCAGGCGAAATTGTTTTGCTTGACACCTCCTCCTAAAGCATATAGAATAAGATTATGAAATACAAACTAGAAGTAATGGTAGATCTATCAGAAATTAGTTATACTGATACTCATATTATTATTACAAAGAACACACCAGATGGTGTAGCAACATTTAGTGTTCCTAATGTAGAATCTCAATTTGTTGCCAAAGGATTTAAAGATGGTACTCATTTTGAATCTTATCATACTGGTGGTTGGATTATTAAACAATGTGAAGATTTTCCTCTTTGGAAATCTTCAGTTGACACCTCCTCCTAAAGCATATAGAATAAGATTATGAAATTAGCACTACTTAGATGGACTGAAGTGATGTGGAACATTAAAGATTGTCCTTGGAAGAATGATGATGTTATCTTTGAAGAGGATTTAGGAATAAGGGATCTTAATCTAAGAGAAACAACAAAATATTTTGTATACAAGGTTTATGAAATTCTTAATGAGAATAAGTTTTTGGAGAATGTTGTAAAATATCCAGACAAGATTTTAGAGTATAAGATTGAAAACGAAGAACTATACGGAGATGCAATTGATTTATTAAAAGATCATCCAGATTTAAGAGATAAATTTTATAAAAATTATCCACATTTTAAAGAGCAAGTTCAAGAAGAAATTAAAGAAAGAGAAGATGTAGAAGAAATTTTAAAGAAGTTTGACACCTCCTCCTAAAGTTATATAATAAAATTATGAATGAAGAAATAATTCTATTCATTGTAGGTAGTATTCTGTATACTGTTTTTCTGTATTGGATTGGTACATGGCATATGAGAAAGCTTCTTAAGGAAAATAAAGAAGAGGAGAAGAAAATATTGAAGGAACTAGAGAATGATGTTGACACTTCTTCCTAAAGTATATAGAATATATAAAACATGGATACAAGAACATCGTTAAAATTTAGACTTTGGTCTTTTCTTAGTAAGGACTTTATATACTTTGATATATATGAGGGAGCAAATCTAGGAATTGCTGGAGGAGTTTCTTGTCCTCAACAGTTCACAGGGCTCTTAGATAAGAATGGTAAAGAGATCTATGAGGGTGACCTTGTAGACTTTACATGGTTGTCTGGTCCAGGTGCTGATGAGAATGAGACCAACCAAGAGGTTTACTGGGATGAAGGAATGTTTAACTTTGGAAGGGATCTGATGTTTGCTATGAATGATACTAATTTCCTTAAAGATACATTAAAGGTTGTTGGTCATATCTTCGAAGAGAAAGTAAAGAGAGAAGTTATCTTGGATCAATTAACATCTCAGGCTCAAGATCTTAAAATGGGATATTAATATGACTGAACTAGATAATAAATTAAAAGAGTATGCAGATCTGAATATGTTTATTCACAAGCTTAAAACCATTATGGAAGAGGAGAAGATTATGCCTTGGCTGTGTACCCCCAATAATGCTTTTAATAATAGAACACCAATGAAGATGATCATGTCTGGTCAAACTGAAGAGCTAAACAGAATGATCTGGGAAATTGGAGAGGGAGCATTTTTATGACAAACCTAGATAAAATAACAGAGCTAAATGAGATCTGGTATATGTCCATCTTAGGTGGTGGTTCTGGGCATAAAGACAGAGATTGCCATTTCTATATTACTCAAACTTTCTCATATGGTGGTGTTGGAAAATGGGCAGTTCAACACTATGGCTATATTAACCACAGCTATGAAGAGACAGAATGGGACACCTATGAAGAGTGTCAAGTTGAGTTAATTAAACTTTTAAAGTATTCTATTTTAGAAGAGCTTAATTGGTATCTGGAACATTATGGTGATACTGAATGGGATCAGCATAATAAATATAATAAAGAAGAACTTGAGAATATTAAAAAGAAAGTTCTTGAGATAATACCTGATTAATATGACATACCCACTTAAAGTTCAAATTGCTATGGATCACCTAGAGGAGTTCTCAGCTGATGTTATTGCTTCTTTAACATTGGCTAAGGAATATGATCTCCAAAGGATTGCACATGATATTGATCTTGTATTAAGAGAGATAGGACATATACCAATTCAAGAAGGATAAATATTATTATGAATAACGAAGCATTTCTATTACCTGTTCATATAGCAATGCTCATAATGGTAATAGGGTTCTTTATATTCCTTTTTATGTCACTTGGTGGTGTGAGAAAGATAAGAAAGATAACTAGAAAAGCTAATAAGAGAGCTAGGAAGGCAGCTCTTTGGATAAAGAACAATGATGCTTACAGGAAGAATTGGTTCTATGAGATATGAATGGTATAAAGACAGCATCAGTTTGGATAGATGAACTAATGCAATGGGTTCCAATGTCTCATATTACTGTTGTCCAAAGATATACACATGAAGGAAAAAATTGTGTACAGTTTACATTTGAAGATAAAATACAGGAAAGTTATATTGAGTATAAAGAGTTTTAAATAAAATAGATAAATAATAATATATGAAATTTGATAAATTAGTTGAAGCTTATATGCAGATTGTTAATGAAGGTAGAACACCTGAACAAGTTGCTCAAATGAAAGCAGATATTGCAAGATATACTGATCTTAATGATCCTGAGTGGGATTATGCTGATGGTGGTGAAACATCAACAGAAGACTATAATAGAGAAATTGAAGAAATTGAGGCTAGAGCAAAAGCTGGTGGTTATTTAGATCATTTAGAAAGAGCAGCTGATATTGGTCATTTTGGAAGAGGCATGGGAAGGTCAAATACAGGGGATATTCTTAAAAGATCATCATATGAACCAGGACCAAGAATAACAAAAGCTGGTAAGATGAATAAAACTGATGTACAGGGTCTTAAGAGCAAGATAAAAAGTAGACAGAGCTGGGGCCATCATGGTATACAAAGACCATTACCCTAAATCTCCTTCAAAGTAACATTTCCATCCTTGTCAATAATTAAATAATGACAAGGATCATCACAGAATGAACCTGTGTTGTAGTAGTTCTTATTCATCTTTGTACAAAAGTACTCTTCTGCATAATGTACATGTCCTCCAAAAATAGCATCATAATGAGTATTCTCAATATGCTTTAATGCTCTCATCTTTATCTTTTCTCTGATATCTAAGAATGTCTTACTATTTCTTTTTAACCACCTGGAAATTGGCTTAGAATATGTTTGAAAGAATCCATAAATTGCATCTGCTAAATGAGTTATAATAGGGTGCTTTTCTATAAAAGTATCAAAGATGTCCAAATGTAAAAACAGCATATGTTTTTCGTTTACTGTTAATTCATACTCATGTACAAATTCGATACCTAGGATGTTTGCTAGTACTTCAGAATTCTTGTCATGGTTTCCAGCTATAAGAATAACTTCTTTCTTTTTTGATATCTTTCTGATGACATCTAGAACCTTCCAATGTTTCTTTTTATATCTGCTAAAGCATTCATTGTCCAGTAAATCTCCGTTAATAATGAGCTTATAAAAGTCCTCCTTTTCAAGTACCTTCAATAGAGCATCTGTTTTGCATACAGGCGAACCAAGATGAATATCAGATATAACCAGAATATTTTCCTTTGACATCAAAGATACTTATTGACATTCTAAACCTTTCAGCTATTATAGAGATATATGTTTAATTTGTTTCCACAGAAGAAGTCTATTAAAGAAATTTTAAAAGAATCTGGTTTACCAGCTCCTAGTTGTTCATCTAATATGTATATGTATTATACCCCTAATAATGAAATACCTAGCTATGTACAAGCTCAACAAGATATGATTGATGGGCTTTTGAAAGATAAGAAAAACTTAGAAGATAAGAATGTCAGGCTTATTGAAGATGGAACAAAGGTTTGTGTAGAGAATGCAAAGCTTAAAGAGGATAATAGAAACCTAGAAGGTGTCCTTAAATCTATTCAAGAAGATGGTACTGTAGAGCACAATAATGCCATTAAGCTTAGACAAGAAAATGTAGAGCTTAAAGGTGAACTCGAAACCCTAGAATTAGAATTTAGTCAGGTTCTTGAAATTAATAATGATATTAATAAAAAGCTAATAGGCTTAAATCATCTAAAGACAGAGAATGTTGAATTGATTGAGAGAATTAAAAAACTTGAAGAAGATATACCAAAGTATAAAAATGGTAACAAGGATTGGAGTAGTCTTTATGAGAGTGCTTCTAAGGATAGGACAGATCTTGAAAATAAACTAGACTTTGAACAGAAGAAGTATCAGATCCTTGATCATAATTATCAGGGTTGTACAAGGTATAGGGATGAGTATAAGCATCAGCTCAATGCAGCTAATAAGGAGATTGAAGTACTGAAGAACAGAGTACGAGATTGGGAGGACAAGTATGCAAAGAGCTTTAGCAACAATGATATGGATAAGTTGCAGAAAGAGATCGATCAATTGAAGAGATGGAAGAAGGAACAATTGACTGTTCAGAGCTGGTGGGATAAGGTTGATAGCTATGTCAGGGACCATGATGATGCTCCTCTCGGTGGCTTTGTAGCAAATACCTGTTTGAACTTCCTAAAGGAGAGAGATGAACTTAAGAAGTTGTCAGAAGAGTTAAAAGCAACAACTAAACATGCTATTGAGGATAGAGATCGTTGGCATAACCTTTTTGAAGAAGGCATCAAGCAACAAAGAGAAGTTGAAGAAGATAGTAAAAAGAGAATTGATAGCTTGTCTTTAACTATTGATAGAAAGAACTTTGAAATAGATGATCTAAAGGCTGAGATTAAAAAGCTTAAAGATGATATTGTTGATTATGTCATCGAGAAGGATGATGAGTTAAAGAAAGCTCAGGATTGGAATAGAATGGTACATGGCGTAGAGATAGAAAAAGTTATTGATTGGATGACTGATGAAGGTATTCCCAATGATGAAGAAGAACAAAAGCATCCTATGTACCCTATTCACTGGGGTGGTTATGACAAGAACATTAAGGAGTTTGTTGAATCCGAACTTAACAATGAAGATCCTGTAGATGGTATTACTGAACTTTTACAAAAAGCTAAAGATCTAACAGAAGGAGTTGAAGTTGACTTAGACAAATCTTTAGATGAGCAATGTGATCCTGAGATTCTTAACCAGGCAAAGGAGCAAAGTATTGAAGAGATTGTTGATACTCTTAAAGGCATAAGGACTCAAGGATTTGAAGACTATGATCCAAATGACTTTGTTGAGTCTGAAGTTAAAAATGAAGATCCTTTAGAGGGAAAGCAGGTTGAGAAATGGTGTACAACTAAAATTGCCA
>Ga0114962_10002132_pt1 | contig 16740 bp, 20 predicted proteins | sample C_130820_MF_Meta_FD_87017 | JGI IMG/M metagenome (GOLD analysis project Ga0114962, IMG submission 87017) | Freshwater microbial communities from Lake Croche, Canada to study carbon cycling - C_130820_MF_MetaG | ecosystem: Environmental > Aquatic > Freshwater > Lake | place: Lake Croche, Canada...
CGAGGGGCGCGAGTGCGCGAGGGGCGCGAGGGGCGCATGCGTGAAATGTAAATGTCGAAAACGACCCACGAAGCGAATCCCCAGAATTCACAAAACAAATTTTTTGTAAGTTTAGCGAATTCACCCCTAAACATCATTAATCGCATTGGATTGCGATTCTAAATGCATTAAGCTCTGTCGCGGAGCGTAATGATTGATTTTTATTAAAACACAAAACTAACTTTTTTTTATTTTTTTCCCGTAGCACGCAGGACAAACAGAGTAGATGGCGCGCGTCAAGACTGCTGCGCGAATGCACACGGGCGGCAAGGCGCCACGCAAGGACGTGCTTGGGGGCCATTTTGGCGCTCGCAAGGGCAAGGGCCTTCCGATCAGCTCAGTCAAGAAGCCGCGCCGCTACCGCCCGGGCACCGTGGCGCTGCGCGAGATCCGCAAATACCAGAAGTCAACGGAGCTGCTCATCCGCAAGCTGCCCTTCCAGCGCCTCGTGCGCGAGATCGCGCAGGAGTTCCATTGCGACCTGCGCTTCCAGTCCGTGGCGCTCATGGCGCTGCAGGAGGCCGCGGAGGCTTACCTCGTTGGCCTCTTCGAGGACACGAACCTCTGCGCCATCCACGCCAAGCGCGTCACGATCCAGGTAAAGGACATGCAGCTCGCGCGCCGCATCCGCGGAGAGCGCCAGTGATGTAGAGGTGGTGAGGTGTCGTGTGAACTTTCCTGTCGGCCGCCTCTTTCCTCTTGCCCTTAACGGCACTTCACTTTCATCAAAACTAAAATTCTCCAGTTTTGAGTCAGTGTGTCCCAAAACCTACCCAATCGTCTTAGAACGGTACTAGAGTAAGTTTGGGACGTGCGCGGTTCGTAAAGTGGATTTTAAAATGAGTTCCGTAACGTCTCCGTGGATCGACGTGAAGTCCGAGCTGAAGACCGAGCAGGACCTTTCCAAGTTTCGCTCGGCCATCGCCGCCGCGCGTGCATCATTTGCGGCTGCACCACCAAAGCACTTCCAGAACGAGGAGGAGCTCTTTAATCACGTCGAGGCTTTCGCAGCGCCCTTCCAGGCCCCGGTCATGGAGGGGGCAAAGGCCGCTAAGGTCTACCCGAACAAAGGGCCGGATGCCGAGGCCATTAAGTTCGTGCGCAAGTTCTTTAGCTCTGGAGAGCGCTCGATCGAAGTGCGCAATAACTCCTTCAAGCGCCGCCAGATCCACGAGGCCGCCGCTTTCCTCATCAGTACGGAGGGCTTCAAGATCTCGCACGAGTCGCACGGCATCGGCTATACGCGCTGCCTCGTGCTGCGCAACCTGCTGATGGCGCCGGAGAAGGAGAAGGCGGAGAAGGAGAAGGACATGGCGAATGAGTGCGGCTGCCTGGCGGAGGACCCGAAGTACTGCATTTGCAAGGAATTCTGATGAGCGTTGAACTTTCTTAAAGCGCAGATGACGAAAGCGCAGATTTCACAGCTCAAGCCGTCGCGCCGGCCGCGCGCAACGCCGCCTCGCATGCGGTTTGTCCCAGGTCGATGGCAATACTGAGCGCCGTGTGGCCATCATTGTTCTTCAGCACCAAGGCAGCCGCGGCGCCTGGCGCGGCAAGAAGAAGTGCGACGATGCCCACATTGTCTTCTTGGTCGACTGCAAGGTGCAGGGCAGCATCGCCTTCGTCGTCTTGAAGAAGCTGACTGGCTCCTTTCTCAATGAGCAGCCTCACCAAGACCTCGCGACCCTTCAGGCAAGCTAAAACGAGCGCCGTACGACCGCAGCCGTCGCGCAGTTCGACTGTCGCCCCCTTTCCCTCAAACTTGCCGGCAAGCAGCGCCGTGGCAACATGCTCGTAGCCCTCAGAGCACGCCCAATGCAGCGCCGAATTGCCACAATCGTCGACGAGATCGAGAGGCGCGCCGAGCTGGACGAGCTGCAGCACACGCGGCAGGTTGTTCAGCAGCGCGGCGCGGATCAGCTGCGTCGTGCCTTCAGCAATATAAATATAGCCGACATCCTGATCGGGATGTTCGGCCATGCGAACGATGGAAAAGTCCTCGCGCTTCGCCTCGTGCGCCTCGCGCTCGCCGCACTGCAGCCGCAGGCTCTGCGTTAGCATGTCGGCCACGTCGCTGCGCTGCACGATGTCGCGCGTCAGCTTGCAGAGGTAACGGCACTGGCTCACGTCGGCCGCAAAGCCCTGCGAGCGTCGCCCGCCGCCACCGGCCGCCACGATGCCAATGACGTCCATGAGTTTCTCTCCGAGAAGCGCCGCGCGCACGTTGGGCAGCGCGATCGTGCGGCGCAGCGCGTCGCGCTCAGCCTCCACCTGCTCAAACTTGGCCTCCAGCTCCTCAAACTTGCGCTTGTTGTTCTTGTCAAAGCTCATTTTAAATTGTGTTTTACTATCCGCGACCTATGCAGACCCGCTTAGAATCGTATTTCTAGTCGACTGGTGCAGCTGGGAAGGCGTTCTGTGAAGAGTTTTTTTAGTTCAGATTTTGGGTGATTTGTGTATGTTATATACCATTTTCACTCGTCCTCTTCCTCCTCGCCCTCCTCGCCCTCCTCCTCCTCCTCGCCCTCCTCCTCCTCCTCATCCTCGGGCTCGGCGAGGAGGAGGAGGAGGTCCTCGCTGCTGATCTCAGCGCCGGCCGCGCGCAACGCAGCCTCGCACGCGGTGCGTCCATTTATGATGGCATACTTAAGCGGCGTCCATTCTGTGGCCTTCATCTTGAGTTTAAGGGCTGCCGCGGCGCCTGGAGCGGCGAGGAGCAGCTTGACGACGCAGTCGATGTCATCCCAGTTCGAATCCAGTGCATAGTGCAGGGCCGCATACCCGTCCTCATCTTGCAAAACCTGATTGGCACCGTTCTCGATGAGCAGCCTCACCAAGGCCACATGACTGTTCATGCAAGCTGACATGAGCGGCGTCCGACCACTCTTGTCGGGTAGGTCGACTGTCGCGCCCTTGCCCGCGTACTTGCCGGCCAGCAGCGCCTTGGCGACATGCTCGAGGCCCTCAGAGCACGCCCAATGCAGCGCCGAATAGCCGTGCTCTGACTCATCGACGAGGTCGAGCGGCGCGCCGAGCTGGATGAGCTGCAGCACTCGCGGCAGGTTGTTCAGCAGCGCGGCGCGGATCAGCTGCGTCGTGCTATAGACAATGTAAATACTGCCGACATCCTGATGGGGACGTTCGGCCATGCGAACGATGGAAAAGTCCTCGCGCTTCGCCTCGTGCGCCTCGCGCTCGCCGCACTGCAGCCGCAGGCTCTGCGTTAGCATGTCGGCCACGTCGCTGCGCTGCACGATGTCGTGAGTCAGCTTGCAGAGGTTTAGGCAGTGGCTCACGTCGGCCGCGAAGCCCTGCGAGCGTCGCCCGCCGCCACCGGCCGCCACGATGCCAATGACGTCCATGAGTTTCTCTCCAAGCAGCGCCGCGCGCACGTTGGGCAGCGCGAGCAGGCGGCGCTGGCCGAACATCTCAGACTGCAGCTCGACGTACTTGGACTCCAGCTCGTCAAACTTGCGCTTGTTCATTTTCTTGTCGCAGCTCATTTTAAATTGTGTTTTACTATCCGCGACCTCCACAGACCCGCTTAGAATCGTATTTCTAGTCGACTGGTGCAGCTGGGAAGGCGTTCAGCGATCAACGTGCAAAAATTGTGTGGTCGTGGTTAAGCAGGCCGGCGTCGTGGTTGAGCAGGCCAGGCACCGCAGTTGAAGTTGAAGTTAGGGGGTGTTCAACCCCAATCCAAGAAAACTCGCAATACTTCCCAGAACGGCGTTTTACTATCCGCGACCTACACAGACCCGCTTAGAATCGTATTTCCAGTCGACTGGTGCAGCTGGGAAGGCGTTTTGTGAACAAAGTGCAAATTTTTTGTTGTGGTTGAGCGGGGGAGGTCAACTGTCTGGCCAGCCAGAAATTTCGAAATTTCGACGCCCGGGGCCTACACTCCACAAAAGTTCGCAATACTTCCCGGAACGACCACCAAAGGCCCCCCAGCCTCTTTAGAATCGTATTTCGAGTCGATCGGTGTTGGTTGCGGAACGTAACACTAGTAACTCATATTTTTATCCGTCGGTAGAAACTAACCCTGTGGTGGAAACTGCGTGTGTCTACAGTATCCCTCACAACTTCATAACTACCACAACACACATCATAAGTGAGTCTTGGGCAAAATCGTCCGCTTGCCCTCCTATCCGTTTTAGAATCGCATTTCAATGCGTTGTGAGCAGGAGGCGGACCGTAAAACTACTAACTCATCTTTTTATCCTTCATAGAAAATGCCCCTCATCATTGACCAGATGGCCTCCATGCTGAGCGACCCCGAGAACTCCATGTCCTACAAGGACATGATGAAGGCGCTGGGCCCCAAGTTTATCAAGAGCATCAAGCACGCGCTGGAGACGGACCGGGATCGACGCCCCAGGCTGCTCTCCGTCATCTACGCCGCGCTCAACGTCGAGGGCAAAGGCGAGCTCATGGAGGACGACAACTGCACGAACTTCATGTGCGCCATTGGCGCGAACCCCATGAGCCCGGCCGAGGCTCTCAAGCTCGCGCAGGAGTGCCCGGGCGCCTTCTGGAGCCTTATCAGCGAGATGGGCCCTGGAGCGCCGGACAGCCAGCTCATGGAGCCGAAGCTGATCTCGTTCTTCGAGATCGGCGCGTACCCGCCGGACTCCGGCGAGTACGTCTACATCAACAAGGCGAGTGCGATCATGCGCGACTTTTACAGCGAGCACCTGGATGCCGGCGAAATTGACCAGGCAGACGAGATGGTGCTGGTGGCGCTGTGCGTGCCCGAGGAGAGCGAGGAGGAGGAGGAGTAGGCGGAGGAAACACGTTTCAAACGTGCCCGAGGAGAGCGAGGAGGAGGAGGAGTAGGCGGAGGAAACACGTTTCAAGCGTTTTCGGTACTCGAAGTGGAGGTCCGCAGAAAAACAAATCTTAGACGCCCCGAACAACAGTAAAATACCGCTTAGCGTCCTTAACAAAGTGTTTCAGAACGATTCAAAAGCTTTGCGGAGCGTATTGCGTAGCGTAACTGGAGAAAGAACTCCTAAAAAAAAATATAGAAAATGTCGCGCCGCTACCCCAACAAGCTCATGCCCGGTACGTCTCCTCTGCACACCACTCACAGCTTAGGCCTCCGGATAGGCCTCCGGATAGGCCTCCGGATAGGCCTCGAATCCGTTGCTGACTCGCCTTTCCATTTCCCTTTACAGCCCCGAAGGGCGGCATGACGATTCTCATGCAGGCGGCCAAGAGCGGAAGCGCACAGAAGATCATCGCTCTCGTCGACGAGTTCAAGGCCGACGTCAAGATCGCGAACGACGTTGGCCTGACGGCGCTGCACTTCGCTTCGACGCCCGAGGCTGCGCGCGCGCTCGTGCAGCGCGGTGCAGACATCGAGGCCAAATGCTTTCACGGTTTAAAGGAGACGCCGCTCTTGTGGGCCATCGAACGCAACGACGCGGCCGTCGTCAAGGAGCTCACGGCGCTGGGCGCGGACCTGGAGTACCGCGAAAGCAGCCCCCTTAAGTTCTGTATCCAGCATCCTTATTCGAATGAGAAGCCCTTCAACAAGAAGTTAGTGGAAGCTCTGCTCGCCGGCGGCGCCTCAATTGACGGCGTAATCGGCGAGCCGCCGCTCTTCTACGCGGCCTCGCATGGCCAGGTTGAGGCCGTACGCTTCCTCTGCGACTCAGGCGCCGACTTGTCGATCAAGCTCGATGACGATGACGGCCCCGGCCCCGGCGAGACCGTGCTGGCCATGATGATTCGCATGCAAGTCGGGAGGTCCGTGCTCTACCCGAACCATTTTTATTATCAACTAAAGATGGATTGCCAGGCTGTAATCGAGGAGCTGCGCTCGCGCAACGCGCCGAGGGCCTAGGGGGCATCCTACATTTAAACATCTTTGCTTTGCAAACGAAGAACCCTTAACTCTCTCCTCGCACAATTTGTAGGAGGCGGCCGAGGGCGTCTCCGTGCAACCCTTGGAAAGAGCTCAGCACGCGTACAGCTCTTTCGCTGATCCAGAGACGGCCGCGCGGTTTACGCGGAACTCCGAGGAGGTCGCATCTGGCGCGGCGCGGAGGCCCGCCCCTTGGTGGCTGGCGCGGCGCTCGTTAACGGTCCCCGCGCTCGTAAGCTTCGCCTGCGCGATTGCGGCTGCGAAGGTGCCCGCGTCCTCAAGGCAAATTATGGACTGGTCTGCGGGCGCGTTCACGACGTTTCCGCAGCAATCCAGTTTTGTGCGGCGCTCGCCTTGCTCGTTCTTGAGGAAAATGTCTAGGTTGCTGGCGCAGCAGCACCATTGCGCCTCCACGGCTGCGACGCTGGCAACGCTTAGCTTGTCGGTGATCACGTCGCCCTCCTCGCCGCAGAGGCCGACGCCGAGCTCCTCGGTTGTCACAATGTGCTGCGTCGTGACGAGGGCGACGTAGCTGAGGCGCATGCGGCGGCGCGGAATGCAGGCGGGCAGGGCGATGATGAGCATGAGGCAGCCGGCGCAGGCGCAAAATATCCCGCACACCTCGCAGGGCGTGTTCTTCAGCGATGCTCCGAGAGCGCAGCAGGGCTCGCCCACCTTGCACCAGGCGTCAACCTCCCAGCACTCGTGGCGCGAGGCGACGTGCAGCTCGACGGCGTTGCTGCCCGCGCTCGCGCGCGCGCGCTGCAGCGACGCGGCCCGGCCGGCGACTTCGCCGGTGTCGCACATGATGACTACAAGTAGGAGAAACTTCTCGCCTGTTTTTTAAAATTTTTATTAATAAAACGTTGTTAATTAAATTTTTTTAAAAACCGATATACACCGTCGTCTGTCGCTCTCCAAACCCAACCATACTTCTTTAAATCGCATTTCAAGACGGCTTACGCTAACGGCGGACCGTATAACTCTGTGCTGCACTTTTTTCTTGTCGTCAAAAAATGGATTCATTAGGCAAGGAATTAAATCAAGTGTTGGAAATCGCCAATTCAGCCTTACTTCCATATACATCTTCCTTCCCTCATAATGAGAAGAAGCCGCCCCTTCTTTCAGAGCTGAACGAAGAGGACGAAGAACTGACTGCGATGTTTAAAGTTAAGAAGAAGAAGAAGAAGGTTTTGCTTTCTTCTTTTGCCGGAGGAGGACCAGAGGAAGAAGAGCCGTCTTCTTCTTCCAAGCAAAAGCAGCATGTCGGAGGGGATGAAATTGTTGATGAGCCCTACGATGAAATGCTTTCGGTGCGTTGCTTCCGCTTCTTGAATTTCTGAATTATTTTTCTAACTAATTTTTTCTTCCTGTTTCCCACAATGAAAATGCAGCGAATTTACGATAAGCTTCGAGAGAACAATCCCCAGCTTTTGGGTAACGATAAAAAGAAGAAGAAGCTTCCGCCTCCTCAGGTAGGCCGCGTCGGCACAACTCGCACGGCCTGGACAAATTACAAGGACATTTGCGCTGGCCTGAAGCGCGATCCTGATCATGTTTTTTCCTACTTCCTCTCGGAGCTTGGAACGACAGGCGTCATTGACGGTAGTGATCGGCTTATACTTAAGGGCAAGTACCTTCCGAAATACATTGAGACATTGCTACTCAAATACGTCGACGAATTTGTCAAATGTAAGAACTGCAGCACGGTTGAAACCGAATTGAGGCGCGACAGCGAGACGCGGCTCTTTTTTATGGATTGCTCCATGTGTGGCTCCAGCCGCAGCGTAACTCTCATCAAGGCGGGCTTTCATGCGACTGGAAAGGGGGAAAGGCGGAAGGCGCGCGACGCTGCTGGTGATCTGTAAAGATGTGCACAATCCAAAAATTGCAACACTACATCCATCATTTAAAAAGAATTGCGTTTTGAAGCTCCAACTTGAAAACGATATTGGCCTCCAAAGCTAAAACTTGAGAATCGAAGAAATTCTCTTGAGTTATTGGAAGAGGCAAACAAATTTCAAAACCTTCTCTTTGAACTGGTTTTTGAACTGGTTTAGCTTCAACATTTGGTCGAGATTGAGCATGAGCTAACCTTACCCAAGAAGAAACATATTTTTTCTTTGCAGGTGATGATGAGGGCGCTGAAGCTGATACATTTAAAGGGTTTCCTTGAGCAGTTGGGTGAGCAGGATTTGTGAAAGCTTGAGCATGAGCGAGCTTAATCCATGGAGAAATAATTTTTTTCTTTGAAGCTGCTGATGGCGGTGAAGAAGTAGAGGAAGGAGATGAGGAAATTTGTTGCAAAGGATTTAATCCGAAAGGCTCGGAAAGGTCCTCTGCAAGATTTTCTTCGGCAAAAGCGGCATCACGGGCGCGACGTTGGCGTCTTTGTCGCGGGTTCGGCCTCTTTTTTTTTAATCCCTTCATTTCAGTATTAGCTACAGCACTCATTTTCGTTAAACAAATAATCCGTTAAGGAAAGCCTTGAAATGCGATTCTGTGTGTGTTTTATTAGTTTTTTAAGAATTTTATTTTTGTCTGTCTGTTTTAATAATAAAATTAATTCATTCATTCAAAAAATGAGTGCTTCAATTACTTACATTTCAATCGGATCTTGCCCTCATGCATTCAAGCTTGAGGATTTGAATGAAGCTTGGGACCAAATGATTCCTACTTTTTTGCGAGGTCACATTTTGAAAGGAGATTTTGTTGACGTAATTTTGATTGACCCAATGTTTTCTCAAGACGATAGATCAAAAATTCTTATATCGTATTTTGAGAGGCTTGAAAAAGAAATTAAAATTACTTTGGAAACTGTGGTGACAAAATTGTTTAATCCAGTAACTGGAAACTTTACACAGTGTTATATTTTTCTGAGTAACCATTTTAATGTTCAGGTTTTCTGCGATTATTTTGACGAAAACAATACATTGCCGTTGCAAAATAGAATTGATATGATTTTAGAAACACCTCGTTCAAAAATAATTATACAGCAATTCTCTGGTGCAGATTCTGTAAAATTGGCAAAATCTCTTTTTGAGGGAGCGTCAAACAAAAATGAGTTTTCTGATAGAGTTTTGGTTGACATGACTTACGGAAATTCTTCTTGTAGTACAGACATGTCTAAAACTTTTCCGACGTATAATGATGAAGGCAATTTTTTTAACTTTCTATTGTATTCGGATGAAATGTTGAGCAACCTTAATTTTCAATCCTTATCAATATTTGCCAAAAATCTTGTTATTACGCATTTCAAAAAATCTTTTAAAACCAAGTTAAACAGGAGACATGTAGACTATAGACGAATCTCAAGAAATGAATTATGTCTTTTTGAAGAAAACTTACATCTTGACTCGTCTCAAATTTTTGACTTGATGGAGAAAAACTTGTGGACAATTGTCAGTCTTCTACAGAAACTGGATTTTTTTGATGATGTAAAAACCAAAAAACTTCAGATGCTTTTTAAGAACCATAAAGAATATGACGTCTATAAATGGTACAGTGAAGTAGACTCCCTCGTCGCATAGAAAACTTAATTTGAAAACATTCATAAAAATATTCCTGAATCAAAATACTTTTTTCATGACGTCTAAGAAAACAGTCAAGAATCAAAATATTCTTGATGATGTAATACTTTTAGCAAAATTGTCTAGTTTTCGAAAATTTGCGGGGTTTTGAACAAAAATATTGAAATCTACTTTAGAAATCTTCTATTTGACTTCATAGAATACTTAGATTTGCGAGCAATTTCTAATGTATTAACATAGAATACTTCCTTGTCGGTTTTCCGCGGAAAACCGACAAGTTCTTCTGTATGTTGTCCGGTATTCTGACGATAAGAAGTCACATGCTTAATTTCGAATGTGACATACATTTTTTTTAAATCCAGATTTTTTCTCTAAGAAATATATACACATCAATTTTATTTATATTCGTTTTGAAATAACATTTAGTTAATAGTTAAGTATAGTACATACATAAAAAGAGATGCCGTCTATTGATATAAAGTTTCTATACGCACTGCACGATGATTATAAAAAATATTCTTGTTTCATAGAAACTGGCACTTATAATGGTTCAACAATTTTTTCCATGGAACCTTTCTTTAGATCGCTATACACAATAGAGTTTAGCGAAATGTATTTTGAAAAGACAAAACGTCAATACCAAGGTAACAAAATAAATTTTGTTTTAGGAGATAGTGGTGTAGTATTAAATAACTTACTTAAGCAAATAGAGGAACCAATTATATATTTTTTGGACGGCCATTGGAGTGGTGGAGATACAGGAAAGTCAGATCAACTTAATCCATTATTAACAGAATTAACACACATTAATAATTTTTCAAAACGTGAAGGAATAATAATAGTAGATGATTGTAGATTATTTAATAGTAAAGGAGAAGGTTGGGAAAATATTAACGAAAAAAGTATAGTAGCTTGTTTAGAAAAAAGAGTTATACAATTTTATTACCTGGATAGTTATCTTTCAAAAAATGATAGGTTTGTGATACACATAAAACCCTTGGGTGGGGTTGTGGATGAGATAACAATTGAAAAATAATTTAAACTTTATAGTCAACAAAGTCTTTTTGAATATCACTCCAATTTGCGCGCTGATAACCTACTCGTTTTTTACAATAGTACCATCGAGAATTTTGCTAAGAAAATTCTTTTGAGTAATCTTTGCAAAGAATTGACATTGCTAATTCTAAGTTATCTTTTCACATTTAATATGACGTCTATCTGTTCTGGAAAGGGCGAGTGCCAATGAGTCTACTTTTGATTCTCGTATAATCTTTACATTTCGTGGGTCAGCTTCGAATGCAAAGATACGACACGTCGTTGGAAGCATGTCTCTAAATCTTTTCGTATCCTCCCCAAAATGACATCCAATTTCAAGTAGAACATTAACATTTTGAGTACGAATAAATTCGTAAATGTCCATTTTTTGTTGTTTGTTTATAGTAATATGGAATTGAAAGAATTAATTAAAAAGCAACGAATTAAAATTTATTTTCAAACACACACGAACACAAAATCTCGCCTAATTTTCATAGTTTTCTCGATTTCCGCGCTATTAAAGAGCGTCGCGATTACCGCCATTTATTTTGTCACTACGCATTGATACCAAGGAAGCAGGTGGGGGTTGTATTGTTTCAAAATACATGTTTTCATAGTAATCTCTTTTATCAAAAACATCGCTCTTAAAGTTTTTAAAGAATCCAGATCTACGTAATTTGGAATAATTAAATTTTGTCAATGTAAATTTCCCGGTCGTATCTATTGAATTTTGCCAGTCCGTCAACAATTTGTTAAGTAAATATGAACGTCGTTCTCTATAATCTGCTTGATTTCTACTAAATCCAGTTCTTGAATCAACAGTAATGTAATCAATTAAGATACTTTTTAAACTGCTACCTGACACAACTGGAGATCTAAATGTATAGAAATCATAAAATTGATACTGAATGAAACAATTTCCACCAATTTCATATTCATCATTTGCTCCTTTAAATACTGGTATCAGAATCTTTAAATCGTCATTGCTATTCAACAAAAATACCAAATATTGATTTTCAGTTTGAGAAGCTCCTCGTAGTATGTTAAGTTGAATAGGTCCACTAGATACATCTTCAGTTACTTGTTTTGAATCTACCGATTTAAAATTCAAAATATCTCCATAATAATCAAGTTTCATCTTTGTCTGATTAGCAAGTTTGTTTGTACTCTTGTCATACAATTCGACATAAAGTTTTTCAAAGTCTTTATTATTCCACAAAAGTAAATCGTATATTGGCTTTGCGTGGTGTTCTTCGAATTTAAATAAGTAGCCTAATAAATTATTGTTAATGTATTTTAATTGACCTTCTTGTGCACTTTCAAAATCAAACCAACCACCACCCCTTAACCTTCTAGGACTCAGTGACTTTTTTACGTATTTACGTGATCTTTTACTGATCGATCTCGATCGCTTCTTGTAACCATTTTCGCTCGCATAGATTGCACGTCTCTGAGCTTCCGCGCGCTCTCTCGGAATCGGTTTCTTTGAGAATTTCTTTCCAGTTTCCTTATTGAAAACCCAGTACAAATTTTTGTTGGGACTTTTTCTTATACCGTAAGGCATGTTTCCTTTTTTATTTTTTATTTTATAACAAAAAGAAAAAACCTTTTAAAAAAAGGAAATGTCGTCGATAATGCCCTCGCAATCCAATATGTTATTTTTGGTCGTCTTTGTTTTATTTGTTGTTTTTCTGACACTGTACGTTACAAAGAAAAGCAAGAATGCGCCCAAACTGTATAATGTTTTAATGTCTACCACATATTCAGCGCAATATTCAAATGGAAGCATTACTTGGACTACTCCAGATAGAAATACTATTCCTTATGTAATCGTATTTGGGGCAACAGTATTTGATTTAAATATCACGAATTCGGGACAAGCGTACGAAGCCACATTTAAATTAACTGTTGAATCCAGTATTACTGGAAATAACAACTGTTCATTAAGTTTAGCAGTTATTGGCGAAAACGGAATGCTCGCCATTGCCGGCGACAATTCACAATTAACGCAGTCCATTACGGGAATTTCTTGCATTTTGGGAAATGCTAATCTACTCTTGGAAGATGGCTCGTATAAGCGAGTTTATCAATTACAGGTGGGCGATAAACTTGCGCAAGAGTACTCCCACCACGCGCATGGTTCAGAAAGTTTAGCTATTACTGAAGTTGTAAAGACAGTGATCACCGATTTCAAGAACAATTTGTTAGACGACTCTCGTTTATTTTCATCGGATGATGAAAAACTCGTCATTACCTTTTGGCACAAGATTTTGTTCGAAGGAAAATATATCCTTCCCATTCATCACCCGTCATTCCAGGAAACTTTTATGGATAAGGAATTTACAGTGTACAATTTTAGACTCCAAACTCCCGGGGTTTTTGTGACTGAATCTAATTATGTTCTCGAAAGTCTTTCATAAAAATTTATTTACAAATTTGCAATACGTACTTTTAACTCATGAGGTAATTCTGCGACGTACAAATCTTTTGCGCTTTTTAACTTTTTCATTAATACATCTGCATTTGGCATGTTGTTTACTTCTCGAGTGTGATCTGAAACAGACGGGCGCAATTTTACCACGTGATCGGTACACACCCACGTTGTTGGGGGCGTCCATTGAAGATCCGGAGGCATCGGAACGACGTGATTAGAATTTTTACTTGACTTGAACATGTTATCGATACACCTTTCCCACGTTTCCAAATCAGCAGATGACCATTTATTGTTAAATATCATCCTATCAATAGGCAAAAAATAATACTTTTTCAAAGCATTCTCGTACTCTTCAAGCATTGGAAGAGCTCGTTTGCTCCACAGACAGCAGTGGCAACCGATTAAACGAGTATTCGGTTCAACTTTAACACAATTTCCAAAAACTCGTTTTACACAAAGATCCTCAATAGGTTTACTCGAAGAGTCGTCATGGGAAGGATCAAAAACAATAACGTCAAAGTCGTCATAATGCGAGTCAACTTCTTCTAAAAGATCGCAAAACAAGTCAAAGTTAATGTCAAGATCACAATCGTCTTCCAAAACTAAAACTGTATTATTCCCAGTCGAATTTAATCCTTTTCGAATTGCATTAACATGCGAAAGTCCGCAACCGGTATGCGGCATCCTGTGTGTAACGCCTTCTTGCACCAAAAAATCAACTGGCCATTTTTTGGTAAATTCAGCGAGGCGATCATGTCTCCATGGCAAATTAATTACAATTATACTCATTTATTTTTATACTTTATAATCAACAAACATTTGTTCACAATCGCTCCAACTGCTTCTTTGGATTCCAACTCGTTTTTTAGAATAATACCATCGTGATTGTGGTTGCAAAATTTTCCAGTATTGATCGTTTGCATGGGACCAATATTTAGTATAATCAGTGCATAGAACTTTCATAGCTACATCTAAATTATTGATTAATGCGTCAAAAAATTTAGAGCTTACAATGTAACCACTCGCTGTTTGTACCTCTTCACACAACCCAAAATGTTCGTTATAAGAAGCGCCTTCTTTTTTCAGATTGTATGAAAGCATGACAACATCAAAATCGCTAGGCAAGTTTTGTAGAATGATATCAAACTCCTCATTGGTTATACTAAATTGAAAATCGTCTTCAAAAATTATTATTGAAGTTAAATTTTCTTGTTTAGCGTATTGAAGAAGTTTTAAATGAGATAAGCCACACCCAGCGAGTCCGAATTCATGCGGAATTGCTTTAAATCGTTGGGGTTTTATAGATTTATCTTTAAACTCTTCTTCGAATAAAATCTTCCGATCAACACGTGAATCAAGATTAATGTAAAAGCATTCTCGATTTTCGGTTGTTAATGATGTTGATGTTGACGTGACTACAAATCGAGGGTGCAAATAACCTTCACGAACGACTTCAATGCCTTCTTTTGACCATGTATCTGGAATAATTATTTTTCCCTTGTTTAATACTCCTGCCCACCAAGAAAAAGTTGAATTGGCACAAATTCCACCTGCTCTACATCTTGACATTAAAGCTAAACTCAAAAGTTCATTAGATTCTTCTACAATAGTAAAGTTCGACAATTCAAATGTTTTTGCATACTCTCGATCATTAGTAAATACGTAAATGCGAGTTTCAGGAGGAAAACACTTAATTGCATTATTGTAATATTGTTTTAAATGTACGTAATGAACAAAGTGATCTACGTAATCACCTCCTCGAATATGAAGAAACGCTCCATCTAAAACATTGGTTTCAGGAAGTACAAGTTTATCAATAAATGAACTTGTAACATATTTCCAGTGTTGAAAATATCCAACCAAGACAATATTTTTATGTATATCTTGTATTTTTTCTTGTAAAAAAGACCAATCTTTTTCAATGTAAGAAACATGTAAATTAATCTCAGAATTATTTTCATTAACTTGTATTGATTCATTAATCTCGTCATTCTCCTGCATTTTTTGAAACGTAAAACTTGAAAAAATAGAAGAGAAATAGTCTTGGTCGGAGTGAACATTGCGGGTTGTTAGATACATTTTTTGATTGACTTGCAAATTTGTAGTGATATAGTCAAATGCTGCAAGTTGAAACAATTGATTCCCAAGGCCACCTTGTAATTTAATCGTCATCATTTTCTTTACTTCAATATTAATATTTTATTATTTTCGTTTCTTACATTTTAGTAAAAAGCAAAGTAATAAAAAAAAACCAGTGGACGTAAAATGTCGTCGTATTTTGTAAAGCCAAAAAATGTTGTTCCTACAATTGAATTGTTGAGGTCACAAAATTATAGGGCATTGTTTGCGCACGTAGTCGTCTTAATGCTTTTGGTGGTTCTGTACCTTACGATGCCGCAAACACACGCGCTCGCAAAGTTTACAATATACAAGTACGATATAGCGGGTCCCAACGCTGGAACGTGTACATCAAGTGGGTTAAATACTTCGCCGGGTCAGTGCACTGTAAATGCTCCATATTCACCACCAGAAGTAGTGGGAAATGTAAACATTATATACGGTGTATTTGGATTTTTTTTCATTACTATTCTTGCCCACTTATTTTATGCAACGGATGCGTTTGGTCGCAAATCTTATTCTGAAGCAGTTTTGACCCAGGGGTGGAATCCGTATCGATGGGTTGAGTACGCACTGTCAGCTAGTTTGATGTCGTTGCTTATAGGTCTAAGTACCGGATCTCGTGACCAGGGTCAGCTCATATCTTACGTTTTGGCGACTGCGTCTCTAATGACGTTTGGATACATTGTGGAAAACACTTTAAGAGTTGGGGTTTCGTTTGATAGAGCAACTGTGATTGCTGCTACGCTTGGAGGTTGGGTTTCGCTATTGTCAATGTGGATACCACTTACTGTAAATTTTATTGACCTTGTAAGAGGTGTGAATAAAAAATACAAGAACAAGTATGATGGTGACGGCCAAAAGATTCAGGTACCGCCGTGGGTCTTTGGAATTATCTTTATACAATTTTTAAACTTTTCAAGCTTTGGTGTTCTTCAATTGCGTCAAATATTTGCAGCATTTAATGGAAAGCCCATAAGCTTTCCGTCAGTTGAGGGCGCATACACAACTCTTTCTTTTGCGGGAAAACTTGCCTTGGCAGCTGGATTGGGATACGGTATATTGTTTAGAGGAAGAAATTGTCCTCGTTAAAAAAGAGATTTGCAAGTTATTTATTCCCACCTCATGTCACATCCTTTAAATCTAAAAAACTAAAAAAATATTTGCAAGAATAAAACAAGTATGTTAAGTAAGTAAAAAATGACGTATCTACAAATCAGAGGGGTAAAAATCCACATTCCTTCATTACAAAACGTTTTTTGTGGGGCTCATTACACGTGTCAGCCAAAAATTACCTTACACTACAAAAACCATAAAAATTGTACAGAAACAATTTTATACGAACTAGACGAATACAGGGAATGCGACAAGGACGTCAGGACGATTAAAGAATTGCTGCACCGGCAGCAAAAGAAAGACAATGAAGATTCATTCAAATCTTTAAGATAGATAATATATTGTCAACTGTCAATCCCACCAAAATCTCATATAATGCCTGTTGTATGCATTGAAATTGAATAATCCAAGCATTCTTTAAGAAAAGGTACGGAGCTAATTTCAGATGACAGTTCGGTTTCGTGGAAAACCCCTAAGCTTTCCTTCCGTAGAAGGCGCGTATACGACTCTTTCCTTGGCAGGTAAGCTTGCTCTTGCAGCGGGCTTGGGATATGGAATATTGTTCAGAGGGAGAAATTTCCCTCGTTAAAAATAGA
>Ga0114962_10002134_pt1 | contig 16723 bp, 14 predicted proteins | sample C_130820_MF_Meta_FD_87017 | JGI IMG/M metagenome (GOLD analysis project Ga0114962, IMG submission 87017) | Freshwater microbial communities from Lake Croche, Canada to study carbon cycling - C_130820_MF_MetaG | ecosystem: Environmental > Aquatic > Freshwater > Lake | place: Lake Croche, Canada...
GAGATCGATAACAAGAACCATCTCCTTATCAGCTGGAGCCTCGGCGATGATCTGGCCGTTAGGCGCGGCGACAAAGGTCCCTCCCCAGAACTCCAACCCCTCCCCTCCTGCAGAAGCCACAGGGTTCTCGTGGCCGATGCGATTGACTCCGCAGACATAGCAGCCGTTGGCTAATGCATGGGCACGCTGGGCGAGTTGCCAGGCGGCTTTCTGATTCTCCCCGTACTGCTCCTTCTCCGAGGGATGCCAGCCTATCGCAGTTGGATAGAAAATTACCTCGGAACCCTGCAGGGCCGTAAGGCGCGCAGCCTCCGGATACCACTGGTCCCAGCAGATGAGTACGCCCAGATCCCCGGCACTGGTCTTCCAGTTGCGAAAACCGAGATCACCCGGCGTGAAGTAAAACTTCTCGTAGAAAAGCGGATCATCGGGAATATGCATCTTCCGGTACTTGCCGAGATACTTACCGTCAGCCTCGATAACGGCTGTCGTATTGTGGTAGAGGCCCGGCGCCCGGCGCTCGAAGAGAGAGGCAATGATCACCACGCCGAGTTCCTTGGCCACTTTGCCGAGCGACTTCGTGGTAGGCCCTGGAATCGCCTCGGCCAGCTTGAAATAGTCGTGATCCTCGCTCTGGCAGAAGTACTCGCTCAGGAAAAGCTCCGGCAGACAAACCACTTTAGCCCCTTTCTTGGCAGCCTCACGGATCAGGCGGATGGCGGTCTTGAGATTCTCCGAGACAGAACTGACACAACGCATCTGGACCAAGCCCACGGCGATCGTATCCTTGGAAACCGAGGCGGATGGCGAGTTTTTACGCGAAACTTTGGAAGCTTTCGAAGATTTGAGTGTTTTGGCTTTCTTTGGCACCCCTCTCTGCTAACCAATAGCACTCCAATGAAAAAGACACTTTTCGCCCTTTCCACTACTCTTTCCTCCACCCTCTTCATGGCCCCCGGTATCGCAGGAGCCTCAAATCCCGCCGAACCCGTCAAGGACATCCGCATTGTTCTCCACACATCCAAGGGAGATATCCATGCGACCATGTATGCCAGCAAGGCCCCCATCACTGTAGCGAACTATCTGAATCTTGCCCGCCGCGGATTCTATGATGGCATCACCTTTCACCGCGTTATTCCTGATTTCATGATTCAGGGTGGTGATCCGACCGGCACTGGCATGGGAGGTCCCGGTTACAAATTCGCCGACGAGTTCGCTCCCGGTCTCAAGCACGACCGCGGCGGTCTCTTCTCAATGGCCAATTCCGGACCCGGCACCAACGGTAGTCAGTTTTTCATCACCCATGTCCCTACCCCTTGGCTTGATGGCAAGCATGCCATCTTCGGTGCCGTCGATGGTCCGAAGGACCAGGAAGTCGTAAACGCCATCAAACAGGGCGACAAAATCACAGGCATCGAGATCATCGACTCACCCGAGGCTCTCTTCGCAGCCCAAGCCGCGCAGATTGCTGTTTGGAACAAGGCGCTTTCAAAGTAACGGCAAACCGGCATCTCACTTAAACTTCAGAAAAGGGGGCTTAGGCCCCCTTTTTTTATTTCCTAAAACACAGCTGGCTCCCCCTCCTTGAGAATTCTGATTTTTTCATCGATCCCGAGTGACCTGGCATGACCCAGCAGGCGATCAGGCGGCTCTTCCATCGGTTCGAATCCTAGCCGGAAAGTGCCATAGTGCATCGGAATCATGATATCCGCACCGAGGGCACTGAAGGCTCGCAAGGCCTCCTCGGGATTCATGTGGACATCACGCCCTGTCGGAGCGTCGTAGGCTCCGATCGGGAGCAGGGCAATATCGATCTTGGAATGCCCTCCGATCTCCGAGAATCCGTCGAACCAGGCACTGTCGCCGCAGTGAAAGATCGTGCGTCCGGCATACTCGATCAGGAATCCGCCGAAGCCACGGTGCTTGTCGTGGAGCATCCTGGCACCCCAGTGGTGGGCGGGAGTAAGCGTTACCTTTAGGGAACCGAGTTCCATGCTCTCCCAGCGCTTCAACTCCTGCACACGGTTGAACCCAAGTCCATGGACGAGGTCGCCCACATGCTCCGGCACAATGATGGGTTGATCAGAAGCTACGGCCCGGAGGGATTTCTTGTCGAGATGGTCGAAGTGGGCGTGACTAACAAGAACAAGATCAATCGCGGGAAGCTCATGGATCTCAAGTCCGGGCTCTTTGAGTCGTTTGATGACCTTCAGCCACTTCGCCCAATTAGGATCAATGAGGATGGAATGTTCGGGAGTTTGGATCAGGAAGGAGGCATGACCGATCCACGTAATGGCAAGCTCTCCTTCGGCGAGTTGGGAAATCTCTGGCAGTTTTGTCGGGGAGGAAACAACTTCCCGCACCGAGAAGAGAGAGGGAATGATGACCTCTGTGAGGAAGTTGCGCTTATGCCATCCCTGCCCGAGCTTCATCGAAACATGGTGTTCAGGTTTCGACTTGGCCTGCATGGCAACCTGCTTCCTAATATTTTCGGTTCCTTGCTTGAGAAGTTTTTTGACCATGGTCGCCTTGTTTATGTCATAGAAAGGGTGGATGAGAACCGCCGAAAAGCAAAGGCTGCGTGAGCGGATGAAAATAATCTCTGCTGAGAGGTCTTTGCTTTTGCCTTTACCCTTCGGAGCCGAGGCTTCGTTTACGAAAAATATTCTCAAGCTGGATGCCTGGAAAACTTCTTCTTCTGTACTTCTCTTCGCTCCCATTGAGTGGGAACCCGATCCCATGGAGATCATTAGCACCGCACCGGATTGTTCCTTTCTCTTCCCGAGAATCGTGGGGGATCATCTGGAAATCCATAGGATGAGCCCAAGAAGCCTCTGGATCTCCGGGTCCTATGGCATTAGAGAACCGGACCCCGGAAGCTGGGATCGAGCCTCACTCTCCGAGGTCGATCTGGCTTTGATACCGGGGCTCGCATTCGATTCGAAGGGCGGACGACTCGGACGTGGAAAAGGATTCTACGACCGCCTGCTTGGTCACCCAGAGTTCCGAGGTATCAAGGCAGGGCTTGCCTGGGATTGGCAGATCGTGGCTGAGGTGCCATGCGACAGTGATGACATCCCGATGGACTTCGTTGTCACTCCGGAAAAGATCCTTCAGGCTGGGAGCACGTTGGACAAACTAGGAGAAAGAGGATAATTGCTAGTAACCTATGGCCTACCCCGAACTTCCCACATCTTTTCAGAAGAAGGTCTGTTGGGCGGCATTGACAGCCGTGGCGGCCTTGGCATTCACCTCGGTAATTCTACTCGCGGGCTGGAGTATTGTTTCCGCATGCGGCTATTTGAAGCCGGTCCTCACCCCTATAGCGATCGCGGCGGTGCTCGCCTACCTGTTAACTCCCGTCGTGGGTTTGCTCTGCAAATGGAGAATCCCGCGCACCTGGGCCGTGATCATTGTCTTTGTCCTCTTCAGCGCGGGCCTGGCACTCATCGGTATCACAGTAGCCCCTGCCCTCGAGCATCAAGGGAGTATTTTTGCCAGTCGCATCCCCTCTTACAGTCAGAGCATCAGCTCTCTGGCCAAACAATCAGCCGCCGAAATCCAGAAACTGGCAGCCCTAAAAGAGAGTGCAATAACAAGTAATCCTCCAGGGATTGCCACCCATACACCTATCTTTCCACTAGAAGATCTGACACCCGACCGGATCAAACTCTACGGGATCGAGATTGCCAGCAATGGCCTTACCTGGGTGCAGGAGAAACTGCCGACCATCGCCTCTGCCACCGGGACATTTCTCCAAAAAAGCATCGGGGGGGTTTTCGGTGTTCTCGGATTCCTTCTCAGTCTGATTCTGGTGCCAGTTTTCCTCTTCTTTTTTCTTCTTGAGTCACCGGAGATCGGGGCCAATTGGAGCCGCTATCTTCCTCTTCGGGCTTCTCCGCTCAAGGAGGAGATCGTCTCACTCTTCAATGAGATCAATGACTATCTGATCCACTTCTTCCGCGGTCAACTTCTGGTCAGTCTTATCGATGGAGCTGTCGTCGGCATGGCTTTGTTCCTGATCGTACATCTCGATTTCTCTTTCTTGATAGGACTCATGGTCGGGATCCTCTGCCTGATTCCCTACCTCGGCATGGTCCTCTGTCTGCTTCCGGCACTGCTGATTGCTTTGGCCCAGTACGGGGACTTGTGGCATCCGACACTCGTGCTGATTGTCTTCCTAGTGGCTCACAACCTGGACGGGATCTTTATCTCTCCAAAAATCATCGGCCAATCTGTCGGCCTTCATCCTATGACCGTAATCATCTCGGTCTTTGCCTGGACGATCGTCTTGGGAGGTCTGCTTGGTGCCTTGCTTGCCGTCCCTCTCACCGCCACGCTGAAAGTACTGTTACGTCGCTACTTCTGGGATCGTCCTCCTGTCCAGCCAGTCCAACAATCCTTAAAGATTGAAGGAATGATCGAGGAGACAGTCCAAAAAAAGACCTCCACAGTGACAGTGGAGTTGCCTCTCTGATTAGTCAGGTAGAGGCGGGGGGAGCTCGGAAATCCGTCTCACCAGTCCAAGCTTTTTGTAGAAAAAGCAGATCACAAATCCTGCGATACCTCCACCAAGATGGGCGAGATGCCCGATCTGGCTCTCGATTCCCAAGAGCCAGAAAAGCAGGGAGGCCACGATGACAAGCCATCCGAGTGTGGAGGCTTTCATTTTAACGGGAATGATGAAAAAAATAAGTGCGGTAATCTGCAAGTTTGGAAAGAGAGTTCCGAAACCAACCAAGAGGGCACAGACAGATCCGGACGCCCCTACCAGATCAACACTACCAGTTGTCACGAAGGTCTGCAGGATCCCCCCGACCACAGCCCCTGCGAGATAAAGCAGAAGGTAGCGAAGAGGTCCGAGCAGTTCCTCGAGGAGGGGACCCGTGAACCAGAGCGCCACCATGTTCACCGCAAGGTGCAGCAGGTTGCCATGAAGAAACGCATGCGTGACCAACTGCCACCATCCCCCACCCATTAACCCCTCACGACTGAGCGCCAAATAAGGAAAGAGCGAACAATCAAAAAAGAATCGGAAGAGCTCTTCTGAGAAAAATAGCGTTAGGTTGATCCCAAAGAGGATCGCGGTGACAGGAGAGCGACGCAGGCGTTCCATCGATCCAGGAAGAGCAATCAGCGCGACTTTGCTACTGGCGCAAGAACAGGGAGTGCCGCCGGTCGGAGGGAAAATGTCAACGGGAGATACCCGACCATTTCGCCATCGAGTTCATACGGGACCGGTTCTTCGGATGAGAGCTCGAGATAGGAGGTCTGTAAATACTCCACGTCCTTCAGTTCCGTATGCTGCCCAATCAGAATGGCGTGCATGTACCGAAGGAGATCCCAGGGACTCTGACTTTGGAAAACGAGAACATCCAGCAAGCCATCCATCGGCGATCCCTGTCGGAACATCGTAAAAGGACCACCATAAAAACGACCATTCCCCAGCAAGACGAAGGATCCCGTTCTCGATGCCCCGTCATGGCTTTTGAGCGTTATGGGAGGTGGCTTTTGCCCTGCCACCTGCGCAAGCGAGAGAAGATAACTAAGGGGACCGAGAGCCTTCTTTGATTCTCTCGTTGTTCGCCTCACCACCTCCGCGTCGAGTCCCACTCCGGCTAATTGGACAAAACAGCGCTCAACTCCCTCCGAGGAGCAGATTGGAAGATCGAGATGGCGAACCTCACCTTTCATAATGATCTCCCAAGCCTTCTCCAGTGCATTTATCGGAATGCCAAGTTCGACAGCAAAGACATTCATGGTGCCGACGGGGAGAATGCCCAGCGTGACGTCCTTGCCTCCCGCGCTCATGATGCCATTCATTACTTCGTTGATGGTGCCATCTCCTCCGGCGGCGACAATCGTTGAGAAACCTTCTGCCACGGCATTCCTTGCAATCTGTTCCGCTTCTCCCGGCATAGTACTCATGCGCATTTCCACATCCCCGGAGATTTCACGGATTCGTTCGGGGAGACGCCCTGCCTTGTCGCTGTGGGCTGCTGGATTAAGGATGATGAGGATATTCTTCACACTTCACAATTGCTACAGGACACCTAAATTGGTCGGGTGCGTTCGATTGCCAAGCCCTTTCTTTTCTTGGGAACGATTCTTTTAGGGATTTTTCTGCTTCTGCTTCTTGCAGCGAACCTCACCCTGCAACTCCCAGGAATCAAGGATCGGATACGATCCACCCTAACCTCGTTCCTTGGCGCTCCAATCTCCTTCGAGAGCTTCTTCCTGAATCCAGCAGGTGGCATCCGCCTTAGCAGGGTCATCGTAACTCCGACTGAACAGCTCGCCATGGCTTCCGCCGATTCGCTTACGATATATATCTCGTGGGCAGACCTGCTGAAGGGAGAGATCGCACCGGAAGCCATCTCGCTGAAACATCCGGTGGCCATCCTGAAACTTGGCTCAAATAGCACAACAATCGCACCGAAACTTCCTGCTCTCGTCAGCGAGACACTTACTACCACACCCTCCGCGATGGGGATCAATGCTTCTTCGTCTCCTGCTGAACAACCCCAGCAACATGAGAATAAGAAATCAGCTCTCCCTCCCGACCTTGCCTCGTTGCTATCCCTCCTCTCGATCCAGCACGGCGAATTTTCCCTCCTTGATGAGGCTTCTCATCCGGTTTTGCGTCTCAACGATCTGAACGCACAGCAGAAAAAGGGGAAAATGAAAATCATGGCGACATCGGCCGTCATCAGCGACTCCCTGATTGTCCACGATCTTGCAGCAAATGCGGAAGCCAAAGCAGGATCAAAGGCAGCGACTCTTATGCTGGAAAATATCTCTGCGATGATGGGAGACGGTCGCATGACTGGTGCTCTCCGATGCGGGCTACCCCCAGGTTCACCCGACTATAACTGCTCCATCCAACTCTCAGGAGCCAGTCTCAGAAAATTACTTGGAGACGCCTCTCTCGGGTCACCCAATGCAGAAGGACAAATCGATGGGGATCTCACGTGTGCAGGCACAGCTGGAATCGGATCCACCATGACAGGCAAGGGATCTCTCCGGTGCAAGGAAGCCATGATCGAGCCCGTGGCCTTCCTAAAACAGATTGGCCAACTTCTCAATGTGGATGAACTGAAATTGCTCAATCTCGCCGAGGGCCGTTGTCTTTTTCGTATCGATCAGGGACATGTTGTGATCGACGAACTCTTCCTGCGTTCGGCAAACCTAATCCTTACCGCCAAGGGCCCCCTCCAGCCCTCCGGGGAGCTCAATCTCGACTCTCGACTGCTCTTTAATGAAAAACTCACAGGACGCCTGCATGGACTACTTGGATCGGAGCTGAGCCCAGCCCCCGAACCGGGTTATTCCCAAGTGACCTTCCATGTGTCAGGTCCAGCCTCTAGTCCGAGAACGGATCTTATCGAGCGCCTCACCGGCATTCATCTCGGTGGAAATCTGGGAGGGCTGGGCGGCCTTCTCCAGGGTCTGTTCGGTAAGCCTACTCCCAAGGCAATGGCACCCCAACCGCAGCAGCAGGTTCCATCCATGCCTCAGCCGGCACACTGAGAACGAAGCATGCGTGTGATTGCAGGCTCGGCCGGAGGACTCTCCCTTCAGCCACCGGATAAAAACACCAGGCCCACGATGGACCGGGTGCGCGGTGCCATCTTCTCCTCTCTGGGTGAACGGGTTCCCGAGGCGCGTGTTCTGGATCTCTTTGCCGGAAGCGGTGCCCTAGGCATTGAGGCGCTGAGCAGGGGAGCATCCTCGGCCACCTTCGTGGAACACCTCGGACCAACGGCAGGCCTTATCAGAAAAAATCTCCAATCGACCCGACTTGATCGGCTTCCTGCAACTGTTCAGCAGATGGATGCCTTTCGTTTCCTAGACCTCTATGTTGAGGAGGTGGGATTCGACCTGATCTTTGCCGACCCACCCTATCTTAAGGATACAAGACCCTCTGCCGGTGATGTGACCAATCTGGCCGATAACCTGCTTAGCCATCCGAATCTCCCAAAGGCACTCGGTGTCGAAGGACTCCTCATCCTCGAATGTGAACGCAGGCAGCCACTTCCCTCACTCATCCCCTCCACCTCTTCAATCCCGTGGGAGATCCTTTCTGATCGGAATTATGGCGAGTCCCGCATCCTGATCCTTCGCCGAGCATCATGAGAAGGATTACGATCTTCCTCTATAATCTGCTCTTTGTACCAATCCTACTGAGCCTTCTGCCTGGTTATCTCGTGCGCATCCGGAAACGGGGCGGGTACGGGAACAAGGCACTCCAGCGCTTGGGTATCTTTGATCGGGCAACTGCGGCACGGATCGGTCAGCAAAGAATCTGGATCCATGCAGTGAGCGTGGGAGAGGTCGGCATTGCGCTGAAATTCGCCTCAGAGTTTCACAACCGGAATCCGGGGTCTCGATTCCTCATCAGTACCACGACATCCACAGGGCTCGCGATCCTTGAGGGATCGGCCTCCGACTGGCTGGAGCCGATTGCCAATCCAATCGACTTTCCCATCATCACCTCCCGCTTGATCCGGCAACTACGTCCCACGGCACTCCTCATGGTGGAAGCCGATCTCTGGCCCAACCGTATCGCCGCCTGCAAATCCCTCGGCATCCCCGTCGCCCTGCTTAATGCACGTCTCTCATCCCGCTCAGAAAAACGCTTCCGCATGGCTCGGGCCTTCACTGCTTCTTTTTTCAATCAACTCGACCTGATCACGCTGACCGATCCTGCGGATAAAGCGCGATGGGTTGCGCTGGGAGTAAAGCCTGCACTGCTCCACCTGATGGGAAACATCAAACATGATGTTCCTGCATGCACCACTCACTTGCGGAACAGGAATCCCATCCTTCATACGATCTTTCTGGCCGCCAGCACTCATAAGGGAGAGGAGCAGGAAATCGCAATGGCATGGCTGACTCTGAAAAAAGAATTCCCAAAACTTCGTCTGGTGATCACTCCGCGCCATGTCGAACGCCGGGATGAGATCCGCAACACATTGAAAAAACTCGGGATTCCATGTCATCTTCGTTCCGAAGGCGCCGATCTTTCCGAAGAGCCTCTGCTGCTGGATACTACAGGAGAACTGAGCGCTTGGTATCCAAGAGCCACAATCGTTTTCGTCGGTAAGAGCCTTCCCTGCTCCGTCAATCGCGGAGGCCAGAACATGATCGAACCGCTGCAGGCCGGTTCCCCAGTGCTGATCGGCCCACATACCGGCAACTTCGAACCGCTCGCCACGCAACTCTGCGAAGCGGGAGCCGCGATTCGCGTGAGTGACCAACAGGAGACCATCGACTCTATTCGATCGCTGCTGGGCAATGCAGAAAAAAGGGCGAATATGATTGCCGCCTCGATCACCATCCTTGCCCCTCACCACGGCGCCACGATAAGGAACTGCGAACTCGTAGAAAGATTTCTCCCCCGCCTTCAACCTTAAGTCTTCAGCCTTTAACCTTTAGCCTTTAGCTTTTTTCACTCGTCGCTTTCCTCCCAGAAGAGGCGAGCCGCACCCGACCAATCCCTCTCGGCAACCCGTGCACGCGAGGCTTTACCCATTCGCTTGCGAAGCTCTGCATCTTCGGCCAGTTGGCGCACTGCATTAGTCAGGGCATCGAGATCGAGTCCTTTGGTGATTCTTCCATCCACTCCATCCTCGACGAGATCCTTCGGACCTCCAACATCGGAGACGATCACGGGTAATCCGCTGGCCTGAGCCTCAATGACCACATTCCCGAAGGTGTCGGTCGTACTGGGGAAGACAAAGAAATCGGCCGAGGCATAGGCGCTTGCCAGTTCCTCTTTGTGGAGACTTCCTGTATAAATTCCCTCGGGTAACAATTCCCCCATCATTGCCGCATAGGGGCCATCGCCGACGATCAGCGGACGGACCTTGACCCCGGAAGCTAGCAGACGCCGGAACGCCGCGGCATAGAGATCGAGATTTTTCTCACGCGACACCCTACCTACATAAAGGGCTCCCACCTCGCCTTCACGGAGGCCACGATTTTTCCAGAAATCAGATTTTCTTTTCTCGGGATGAAAGAGTGTCGTGTCCAGCCCGCGGGGTAGAATCTTCAGTTTCTCAGGAGCAATCCCCCGGTCGATCCAGCACTGACGGTAATGGTCGGAATTCACATAGATAATGTCGAGCTGGGCATAGAACCAGTGCATGTAGTTCCAGGTCAGCGACTCCATCAGGCCGTCTTCAGTCAGGATACGCACATACTCGGGGAAATCCGTGTGGTAAATTCCAGCCGTTGGTAGTCCGAGCACGCGGGCGGCAGCTAGCGCAGCCAGTCCCACAGGACCCGGAGTGCTGATGATCACCTCGGTGAAGTTCTGTGTCTGCAGATGATCGATGATCTGAAGCAAAGGCGGGAAGCTCAGCTTCTGAAGTTCATACTCAGGCAGCTCGAATTCCCCAATAGGAGGAAAGTTCTTGAGCGGAATTCCCGGGACGGAAACCTCGTTGCGGGAAACCATCACCTCGATTTCCTTGTTATTGGCAATCAAGGCACTGCTCATTCGCTGGATCGTCGTGGAAACGCCGTTCACATCATCCAGTGTGTCCGTGAACCAGGCACGGCGGGCATTGCGGAGTTCTGGTGGGATACTGCCGCGCATGGCAAGAGAGGCCTGACGGAGACGGGCTCTGGCGGGAGTCCGGAAGGCGTAGAGATAAGGACTCAGCAGGGCGACCAGCGGGACCACCGGGCCAACCATCTGAATACTTTCGAGAAAACGTCCCTCCAGGAGTTGTTGCAGGAACTGAAGCGTCAGTCTGTAAGCAAGCCGGCTTGCCATCATGTTCGCCATAAGGAAGGCCCTCCGGCTCGGATCCTTGACCCCTTCAAGTTCCTTGCCGAGTTCGGCACGCATGGCGGGTTCGTGAAGGGCAGCGGAGAGCTCTTTCCAGAGAGAGCGCGGACCCGGATTCGCAAGCTCGAAGATCTTGCCGCTAGCGATCCCCTGGGCCAGAAAGGCGAATTTCTCCCCGGCGGTGAAGGTTGTCGGATCACGGCCCTCCATGAACCGTGCGAAAGCCTTCTCGACCAGACGGATCGTCGGCGAGGCCGCATGGCCGGCGAGACGCTCCTTGGCATAGGAAAAAGCGACCTGATAGGTATCGAGCGCGGCACGCAGCGGTGTTCCTGTAATCCCTCGCGGCTCACAGCGCCCCTCGCGGAGATGGGCAAGAAGTTGCGCAATGTCACGGGCCGGCGGAGTCTCCGTATGAGCCGATGCGGGGATCGTGGCTCCATGATCATCGGATCCTCCAAACCAGGCCTTCTTCCAAGACTCCTCATGGGTTGGCTGAAGACCCGTTAAAGAGCTGAAGCGCTCGATATCAGAGACTTCCAGCGAGAAGAAATAACGAGTCATCGTCGAAAGCAGGCCGATTTCCCTGCCATTGATCCCCTCGAAATTGCGGAAAAGCAGCGCCAGGCGCATGAGGTGGACCGGACGGAGTTTGTCCTCCAATCCATGCAGGCATCCGGCAACGCCGTGGGCAATGCCTTGGGCAGCCAGATACTGCTGAAGCTCGTAGATATTCAACTTAAGACCCTGGATCTCCTTGTGCTGGCTCTCCGTAATACCCCAGACCAAGATCGAAACACGGATTCCATCTTCCGGAAACACGGCTGTTACTGATTCGCTAATAAAGACCCCTGGCAGGTGCCCGACTTCCAAGCAACCTTCGATCGAGTCATCATCGGTAAAGGTGAAGAAATCCATTCCGGCGAGTCGCAGCTTCCCAAGTAGCAGCTTCGGATCAGAAACACTGGCAGGGACGTTCAAGCGACGGAAAAGCCACTCCGGAGAGCGGAGGCTGTGACGGGTATGAAGATGGAGGTCGACGAGGGGCATGGGATTTATACAGCGCTTCCTTTAATGTCCGCTACCGCGCCATTGGTCGAGCCATCTTGCGTAAGTTGTGACTCGGCGTTTCTCAACAGCACTCCGGATACAGGCAAGAGCTTGCTCGCGGATCGGCTGATGATCCCAATCGGGAGGATGCAGGCCAATCCGAAGTAAGAGGGCCGATCTCAGTTGCCTAGCGAGGAACTCATTCCAGAGAAGACTGACTCCTCGGCGCCACGAGGCCCTCACGCTATAGACCATGCTGCGGGCGTGGAATGATCGTCCTTCTTTGCAGTCAATCACCTCACCGATCCGGGTCGTGTAGTCGAATCCCATCTCCCTGACCGCTACCTCGGCCTCGTTCCCAAGTAGCCAGGCAGGAGCAATGAATCCTGCGGGAGTAATACCACATGCTGCAAGCGCCTCTTTGCCCTTAAGGAGTAGTGCAGCGGCCTCTTCCCGCGACAGGTCATGAAACTCCCCCTCCCCTGCGGTGTAGGCTTGGGTGATTATCTTCGTCGCTAGGCTATCGCCCTTTTTTGTCGGCCTCAGATGATAAAATCCATGCAGTACTGCTTCATGTCCCTGCTCCTGATCCCGTCCAGTGACTTCACGAAGCCATTCCACGAACGCTGGATCGGCATCAATCCTTCCCTTGTGATGATGGTCCGGAATCACAAGCAGGGAAGTGATTGGCACTCCCACAGCCTTAAGATCTCCAATCATCTCAACAACCCGTTTCCGGGTCACTGTAGAGACGTCATGAATCGAAACCACCAGTGAAGGATCCAAGGTTTCCTTCCTGATTAAAGTAAGCGGATCAGCCGGTGTGCGGGGTGCAGTTTGCATTGGCCGTAGGGTGTGTTATCTGATGTAATCGATACCTTCACGCAATGCCAGACGAGACACCCGATTCCCCAAATAGCAACCCCTCCAAGCATAAGCGCCCCCCGGGCGCTCCGGAGCCTCAATTCAACTGGCGTGGCCTGCTCCTATTTGCGATTGCCTTCGCCCTAATCGGCGGCGCCTTCCTGTTCCGAGGTTCCAGCATGGTCGCCACGGACGAGATCACCCTGCCAAAATTCGAAAGCCTACTTAAAGAGGGTAAGATTATCTCCACCCAAGACAAGCCGATGGCGCTGGTCATCGAGGAGGGCCGCAATACCCAGTACCTCTCCGGCTATTACCGGAAAAAAGCAGTTCCTCCAGCCACCGAGGAAATCCCGACCCCGTTCAAGACCTCCGTCTACATGCCCTTCAATGGCACGACCCTAGAGAAGGAACTCGCCGCGGCTGGCATCACGCCGGACGTCCGTCCTGAGTCGAACATGCTGGCTTCGACTATCCTGAACATCCTACCTATTGCCCTCTTCCTCGTCGTCCTTTACTTCTTCTTCCGTTCTCAGATCAAGATGGCAGGTCGCGGCGCCATGAACTTCGGCAAGAGCAAGGCCAAGATGCTCGCCAAGGAGAAGAATAAGATCACCTTCAAAGACGTTGCGGGGGTCGAAGAGGCCAAGGACGAGGTCCAGGAGCTCGTGGAATTCCTCAAGGATCCTAAGAAATTCCAGAAACTTGGCGGGCGCATCCCAAAGGGAGTCCTCATGATCGGAGCGCCTGGTACAGGCAAAACCCTGCTGGCAAGAGCTATCGCAGGGGAAGCCGATGTTCCTTTCTTCAACATCAGTGGTTCGGACTTTGTCGAAATGTTTGTTGGTGTCGGAGCCTCACGCGTCCGCGACATGTTCGAGCAGGGTCGTAAGAACGCGCCCTGCCTAATCTTTATCGACGAGATCGATGCCGTTGGCCGTCACCGCGGCCATGGAGTCGGCGGTGGACATGATGAACGCGAACAGACGCTTAATCAGCTCCTAGTCGAGATGGACGGATTTGACGCGCAGGACGGCGTCATCATAATCGCCGCCACCAACCGCCCCGATGTCCTTGATCCAGCCTTGCTGCGTCCGGGCCGCTTCGATCGTCAGGTCACCGTCAGCCTCCCCGACGTGAAGGGCCGTGAAGAGATCCTCCGCGTTCATGCCAAAAAGGTGAAACTCTCCGAATCAGTGGACCTCAGCCTGATTGCTAGAGGTACCCCCGGCTACTCGGGCGCGGAACTTGCGAATGTCCTCAATGAAGCAGCCCTCATGGCTGCGCGCAAAGGACAGGCATCGATCGAACAGCCCGATCTCGAAGAGGCACGTGACAAGGTTCGCTGGGGCAAGGAGCGCCGCAGCATGGCAATGAGTGAGCAGGAAAAAACCTCCACCGCATGGCATGAAGCGGGACATGCCTTACTCAATGTGGTGATCGACCATACTCATCCACTACACAAGGTCACTATCATCCCGCGTGGCCAGTACCTGGGAGCCACCATGTACCTTCCCGAGGGCGACAAATACGCCACCCAGCGCAAGGAGGCCCTCGCCATGTTGATCATGACCATGGGTGGACGCATCGCAGAGGAAATGTTCACCGGGGATGTCTCCAACGGTGCTTCCGGCGACATCGCCCAGGCTACAAAACTCGCCCGCCGCATGGTCTGCGAGTGGGGAATGAGCAACCTTGGCATGATCCGCTTCAGTGATGAAAATGAACTTGTCTTCATGGGGCGTGACGCTGGCCGCTCGCGCGAATACAGCGAATCCACTGCTCAACAGATCGACAGCGAGGTCAAGCGCCTCATCGACGATGCTTACCGCCAAGCCACAGAGATCCTTGAAGTGCAGAAAGATAAGGTGAAACTGATCGCCCATGCCCTGTTGGAATTTGAAACCCTCGAGGGTTCACAAGTTGAGGATCTCATCAATCTCGGCTACATGCGCAATCCTCCCGTGATCGCCCAGAAGCCGCCTCCACTCCCGCCTCCTCCCTCGAATACCCCCTCTGCCGAAGTGAGCAAGCCGATCGAACCGGACTACCCCACGGGTGGCCTGGCGGCTCCGGTTCCGGCTTGAAATCATCTCTTCTCCTCAGCAGGATCAGCGGCATGAAACGCCATCTTCCCCTTCTGTTGCTCATAGGTCTTTTCGGATTCGCAGTTGCCGCAACAGCCCACCCATCCCAGTTCCACTCTCAGGATATGGCGGGAGTAGCTCGGGCGGGTTTCCTTCATCCTCTGACCGGGCTTGATCATCTTCTTGTCATGGTGGCCGTTGGTCTCTGGGCCGTTCAGATCGGCGGTCGCGCCCTCTTGCTTCTCCCCGCATTCTTCGTCGGCTCCATGATGCTGGGAGGCGCCCTAGGCCTAGGCCTCTGCGGAGTCCATCAATCTTTTGTCGAGCATGGCATTCTCGCTTCGATATTCCTGCTCAGTGCGGCCTTGGGTATGGCCTGGCGTCCTTCCCTAATAATTTCCTCGCTCTGCGTCGGGGCAGCAGGACTCTGTCATGGTTATGCCCATGGCTCGGAGATGCCATCGGGTGCTCTACCTGTCATGTTCTTTACGGGCATGATCATCGTCACCTCACTACTCCATGCCAGTGGTGTGGGTGCAGGATTGCTCCTTCGGGATCAAAAATTTTCCATGCTGATGCGTATTGCCGGACTCTGCTTGCTCGTTTTTTCGGTCTGCGACTTCTATTTCCAATTTTAATACCGGAATCAAACCGGGTCATCACAGGACACCTCGGTTCATTACAGGACGGTACGGACTTTCCCTTTCGGGGAGGTCTCCGTAAATTGAAGCTTCACTCATGAAGGGAAATCCACTGCTCCGGCTTGCTATTGTTCTGCTTGTACTCGTGGCTGTTCTCTGGCCGGTTTGCAGCCTGACACTACACAGGGCTAATCCGCAAGCCGTGATGCCGATAGCAAGCTCAACGGAGACCCACACATCCTCTACTTCGGATGCCTCTGATCTCTTGAACTCGGAAAAGAGGCCGACCCTGCGAGCCACACTACTCCTCCATGCAGCCCCCTCACCACAGCATTGCCAGATCACTCAGGCAGGAAGGAAACTGCTCACCGAGAAAGATCAGATCTCCCCAGGCGAATACCGAACTGCTATTGAGATAACCAAAGCAGAAGATCTTCTGATCTCCGCAGATTGGGGCGATGAAGAACCACATGCCCTCCGTCTCGAAGTGCTAGTTCATGGCTATCAGGCACCGCTTGAAAAAAGCTTCTGGGGCCAGAAAACCGTGGAGGATACCCTTTCCATTCCCGAGTCTTTCCTGCCATGAGAACACCTCACCATGAGAGAGAGCCGATGCTCCGCATCGAGGATCTGACGGTGAGTTATCACCGGGTTCCCGCGATCCATCACCTCTCGCTATCACTCACCTCGGGACACTGCGTGGGTCTTTTCGGTCCGAATGGTGCCGGCAAATCGACACTTCTGAAATCTGTTGCCGGATTGTTAAAGCCAGAAACGGGTCGGATCCTCATTGAAGGAATCTCCCTCGAGCAAGCGGCCTCCCTTATCGCTTACCTTCCCCAGCGTGAATCGGTGGACTGGGATTTTCCGGTGACAGTGCGCGGACTTGTTGAGATGGGGCGCTATCATCAGGTTGGACTTATTGGATCATTTTCCCAACGCGATCAAACGGCCGTTGAGGAGGCTCTGGAACTCTTCAACCTGACACAGCTGGCCCGCCGCCAGATCAAGGAACTCTCCGGAGGCCAGCAGCAGAGGGCCTTCCTAGCGCGCGCCTGGGCCCAGGAGGCCGATCTCTACCTCCTCGACGAGCCCTTCGGCGGACTCGACCGTACCAGCGCCACAGCCCTAGCCGCCGCCCTGGGAACTCTTCGCGAGATGGGGAAACTCCTGCTGGTCTCACACCATGCCTTGGCGGAAGCAGAGTCACTCTTCGACACTGCTATCCTGCTCAACGGGGAGATGGTTGCCTGCGGTCCCACATCGGAAGCCCTCAGTCCTCA
>Ga0114962_10002136_pt1 | contig 16709 bp, 18 predicted proteins | sample C_130820_MF_Meta_FD_87017 | JGI IMG/M metagenome (GOLD analysis project Ga0114962, IMG submission 87017) | Freshwater microbial communities from Lake Croche, Canada to study carbon cycling - C_130820_MF_MetaG | ecosystem: Environmental > Aquatic > Freshwater > Lake | place: Lake Croche, Canada...
ATAAGTTAAGAACCCCCAAATGGGGGGTTCTTAACTTATATCCTATGACCTTAACCGCTCATACCAAAGTTAAGAACTCCCCGTTCGGGGGAGTTCTTAACTTTGGTATATCACGGTAACTAAAATTGAATCGCCTAATCCGGGTTTTATATGCACCCGATGGATTTGACTCTGACCATCCCGAACTATGACCCGCATATAGAGGTGGTTATAAAAAGACTTAAGGAGACGCTGGTCTATCTGGAGACACCAATCTGTCGACAAATGATGACAGAGGAGGCGCGGAGAGCGGAAGTGAAGCGCGTTACGGAACTTTTCCGCAACGCGATTCATATAAGACACGTGACAGGGGATCCTCTTTACAGTTGAAGGGGGGGCAGTAACCCCTTACCCCCCTCGAAGGGGGCGCAGTAACCCCTTACCCCCGCCTTACTTCTTTTTACTGTAAAAGGAGCGCCTACAGGCTCTAAGGACAGGGGGTAGGGGGGAGGCTTGCGTCCCCCCAGTTAATCCTCGAACATAGCATTAGCCAATCCATTCTCGAAGCGCATCCAGTTCATCCCAATACAGAATACTTTTACTTCCCAGCCATCCGTTCCAGGTGCCTTGACCTCCAGATTGAGTCGCAGCGAGTTTACGCGACTCGCATTCAAGCTTCCCGATGGCTGGTGTTCACCTGGTGTCTTGGCAAACGGATATCCATAAATGAAAGAGTTATATGCCGCCGCCCCGCCCTTGTGCGCATCGGCAATAAGCTGTCGGAAATACTGCCCCTCCGCCTCACAGACCGTGACTCCATTCACTTGCAAGGAGGCATTGAGAAGCATGTGAGTGGCTTTGGCCACGCGTTCTCCGGGCCACCCCTGCTCCAAAAAGGCCGTGTAGTTCGTCCAGGCATTATTGTCCCGCACTCCCTTTCGGCGGATAAACCAAATAATCTCCTCCAAAGGATGATTCGCCTCCAGTGGTAGCTGGATACGAACGGAATCATTACTCTTACTCACCGCGTATTTCAAAGGCTCATCGAAAGAAAAGGTCTGCACTTCCCGATGAATCATTTCGAACGGCTGGCGCAGCATCCTTTGGCGCACCTGACCCTGCAGCAGGGCTCCGTAGGTGACTAACTGGATGTTTTTGAATGGCGGCGGGGCCACCGGTGTCGTCGAGAATCGCGGGGGATATTGACCGGCGCGCACATACGTCAGAGTCTGATTAAGAGGAGTCGCCGTGCAGCTATCGCGGTATCCGCGCGTCTGTCGGACACATTCTTCAAACGGTCTCAGGGTCACGTGAATGCGGACCATGCCCTCGCGAATGGCAATCAGCGGCAGGGCGTCTCGGTTCACGCGTGTAAAAAAGAAGGGCAGTAGGCAATGTAGCACTCCATCCTCTGTTGGATAGAGGCGGGTGGGCTGACTGATTAGTCGCTGGATGCTGATTTTGCCAAGATGGTCGTAGGCCACTCCGAACTGGGCATTATAGTCCGGAAAAAGATGATTAAAGACATTGATGAAATCTCCGTCGACTGTTTCTATAGTCTGGCCGTCGATTTCGAGTTCCGCCTCCTGGATAATGGCCGAGCCGAGGCTGTTGGCATATTCCCATCCTGATATGTCGATGGGGCGATAGAGACCGGCCTCTACCAGCAACTGTGTCTGGGAATCGAGCCAGTGATCGAGCCGGATCTGGAGAGCCGCGCCGAACATGAGATCGCCCACATGGAGGGAGCCGATATCGAAGGTGAAGCGCTGTCCAAAGGCCGCCGGGCCGCGAAAGGGAATCTCTTGGACGAGAGGGGCAAAGGGCGTAATCCGACGATTCGGATCCCGCGTGAACCAGGTCTCGTCGGTATTGAGGGGGAAAATGTCATTCTCTTGGAGATCACGATTCGTGAGGTCCAGGAGAGTCGTGATCGGGCCGAGGGGCTTCGACATCTACTTAAGAGGTGAGTGGGATCTTAGGCTATGATTCAACGCCTTAAAACCAAGACACCCCCATTTTTATTTCATCCAGCACTTGCAGGTAAAACTAAAGCGGACTTTGAGATTATTATCGCCAGATATGATGAAGATATAGGGTGGAGTGATAACTATAAAGAGTTTCGCACAGTATATAATAAGGGTGCGGCAACGGACTACGATTCCATTTCGCTCGAAAATATTGGTCATCTAGCTGATACCATTCTAAGACATATTATTAACCGGTATGATACCTTGGCAGATGTAACATTTTTCACACACGGATCTTTTAACTATAGAAATGATCAGCTTATTAAAGAAACGTTTCCTTGTCATAGGCTATGGTCGGACTTTATACGCACAGATAATGCACTTGTATACATTTCTCGCAGGGATTTACCCCAGGCGGCTGAAAAGGCATATGATTATACGGAAACATTTGGAGAAGTTTATCAACGCTTTTTCAAAGGGCCTTATAAGCGGGACTTTGAATGGGCGTGTGGAAAGATTATGTCAGTTTCACGCAGTCACATTCAAAACCGCTCGAAGGCCTTTTACCAGAAAATGTTAGATTGGATATTATCACCACACGAGGGTGGGAAGCCTTCACAACATGTCTATCGGACGCGTGGAATCTATATTGAACGTTTTATATTACATGCATTTACAGTTAAATGCCAAACTTAATCCTTACTTAAAATATTATGAACTATGAACTTAGATGAAAGTGGCAATATGCTTCTGGGGTCTTTGCCGATCAACAGATATAACTATTGATAGCATTAAGCGGAACGTATATGATATATTAAAGACAGCTGGCATCGAATATGGTGTATTCGTCCATACATTTTCTATTACGCGATTATATAGTAATGATCGCTCACAGGAAAGGGCGTTAACTTTGAACAATGAGCTTTACAAGCTGCTTGAACCGACCGCCGCTGAAATAGAGGATCAGGATGAGTGCGATGCCAGTCTAAATCTAGCTGCCTATAGAACGAATGGTGATGCGTGGGATGGTCAAGGATTGCCATGGCAAACCTTCGATAATCATATTCGTGCACTTTATTCACTCTATAAGGTGACTCAGATGTCCAAGGGCGACTATGATTACGTTATATATCTGCGACCAGATTGCAGATTCCTCACACCGCTAAATATTCGATGGTTTGGCAGTGAGTTGATCTTGACCGATTTTTCGAAGTGTCCTGTAAATGATAGATTCGCACTTGGCCCCCCTGATAAAACCCGTGCCTTCGGAGAGCGTTATTTAAAAGCTCTCGAGTTCTCTAAGCAATCGAAGCTTCATTCTTAGGAGTTTTTAGCCCACTGTATTAAGGGGATGCCGATAAAAGAGGTTCCCTTTCGTTTCAGAAGAGTGCGAGCAGATGGGAAGGAGATAGAGTTCGATATTAGTTCCCATACTTGAGCATCCCACGATCCTTTTCAATCATATAGAGCGCCCAGGAATCGATGATTGCCGTGCATTCTATAGAGGGTTGGCCCGAAACCAGATCCGGCGCGGTAGGGGCCAGTTCCGTATAAAAGGTGGGGCGATCAGCCGTTCCGAAGTTTACGGAACCCTCTGGCTGCTCGGTCGCCACTCCTAGATTCCAGTTCATCTCACTCAGGCCCGGGCCCGGATCGCGACCTTCCTTGGCGTGATTCGTAATAAGATTCCAGAGCAGCGGCCCATTCAGTGGCTCGCGATCCCGTCCAGCAATAATGAGCGACTGGCGCGTATAATACTCCTGGCCCGAGGGATCCGTAAAGGCGTAGCGACGACCGGCGCGCAGATCATTCTGAGAGCGGAAGAACCAGAGAAGACGACCAGCGGGATGGACGCCGTCCAGGCGCCGAGAACAGGCCGAGACCCCCGTAGGCGACTTTATGAGAGCAGAGTAGTCGGCCCCCGAGTATGTAAAGGTGTTCTCATAGAGGCGCTGAAAGGGCATCTCTAGAGTGGCGGACCGAAGGGCCACCTGGGTCTCACCATCCGTGTAGATATGACGGGTCTCGAGCTGCAGCGTAGGCTGTCCGATGGCAATGCGAGAAAGAGGTGTAAAGATATCAGTGGACGTAAGGGTCTGGGTCCAGGGAAGCGCCGGCAGACCCGTAGAAGACTCCACGATTTCCTCGAGTCTACGCAACTCAAGGCGCAACTTGAAGCTCTGCGAGCGCATGGCGATGCTGGGAAACTCCGGGCTGACAAAGGGGATCTCGAGACGAAGACGCCCCGGAACCGCCGCCGCCGCAATAGAGTCGACGGAGCCGTCATGAAAGCCGGCCAGATCATTCTCCATATAGGCGTGGTTGAGCGAACCCCGATTCGTCCTGGAGGCAAAGAGGACGTCGCCGCTGTATTCATACAAGAGGACCTTATCCTGGTAGAGCTGGATCTTCTTAAAAAGAAAGTAGGCGATGCCGTTCGTGTAGCCGTAGGAGTTCCCCGAGAGGTCCCGGATGCGGGTGGCCTGGTCTACAAACTCCGGAGGGATCCAAGAGGGCAGATCTATAAGTATTGTGGGCTTCGTGAAGACGTCGCCGGCGACGTCGAAGGTGAACTCGGAGGAGCGGCCGAAGTCGGCGCCGTTTATAGGGGGTATGCGGCGGAGTTCGTGAATCACTGGGGCGGAGGGGCCGTAGCGCTGCTCGAAGGGATTGAGGGCGGAGTTATCGTCCTTGAAAAAATAGGTGTCCTTGTTACCTCGGGCCACGGCCTCGTATAAGGTGCCCTCGGCGTTCAGGGAGGCGCGCTCCATACTGTATTAGATTGTGCTAATGTTAAGTGACCTTTGGCCGCTTAACTTTGGCACAGTATATATTATCTGTTCAATCATCTGTATGAACCACCTTCAGCCGACAGGAGGCTACCTGCCCCTCCTCACTCGGCATAATAATGTAGGCATCGCGGCCGTAGCGCATCAGAGGCACCGTGACGTTGGCCGCCTCGCCATCGTGGACCCACTTGGACATGTGCTTGTGAATGAGGCTGTAACCGGCATCCGTGTCAGGCACTCCGACCTCCTTCAGCTTCTTAAGAATGGTCACCGTCTCCTTCACACGATCGGCCTTCGACTTCTCTGGCATTCTAAAGGATGATAGGGACTAAGTTCTTAAGCGTTCAGCATGTGGCCCCCGTGCATCCCAGGCAGGCCGCCTTTCCAACAACGACCTTATTCTTTTCCGCGTAGGTCGGATAGTTTACTACACAGCGGGTTCCAAGGCTGGCACAGGTCGTCGTGTTGCAGGTGCCCGGATTAAGCACATTACGCTTGTAATACGTAAAGACTGCCTGGGCCTGGAGCTTTCTTATGCGATCACTTGCGTCCATCTACTTTAAGAGAAGTTAAGCTGGCCAGATAGATGTGTGGAATATGGCTCTCGATAGGGCCTCCACCCCCCAATAGTCTGATCAAAGAATCTCTCCTCGCCCTGAAGGCCCGGGGACCAGAGGGCTCCGCCTACATAGAAGTGGCCAATGCCACTCTCGGATTTACGCGTCTCGCCATAAACGGGCTGAGCACGGCAGGCATGCAGCCCATGAGCCGAGGCGTGCACTGGATCTGCAACGGCGAGATCTACAACTGGCGTGCCCTGGCCGCAGAATACGGGCTTTCCTGCACTTCCGGATCCGATTGCGAGATCATCGGCCCCCTCTACGAACGCTTCATGCAGCTGGGAATCCCCGTCGCCGGCTTCTTCCGGGCCCTCGATGGAGTCTTTGCCCTCGCTATCGTCGATGAGGAGCGGGACGAGGTTATTATTGGCCGCGATCCCTATGGCGTCCGCCCTCTCTATACCTGCGTCAGCACGAACCGCACCTTCTATGCCTCGGAGCTGAAGGCGCTGCCCAATGGAGAGATCTTTCCGGTGTTTCCAGGAACCTACCACAAACTGAAGCTCAGCACGGCGACTCTCACGACCATAGTGAGCTATCATACAGTGCCCTTCTATAAACAGCCACTGCTCTCTATGGTCGGTCTGGCCTGCACGGCCGTTCGGAGCGCCCTCGATGCCGCCGTGAAAAAGCGGATGATGACGGAGCGACCCGTCGCGGCGCTGCTGAGCGGCGGGCTGGATAGCAGCCTCATCGCGGCCCTCATCGCCAAGGAGCTTCGGGTTGCCGGTGCCCCACCTCTTCGCACCTACAGCATCGGTATGCCGGGCTCGAGTGACCTGGCTCACGCGAAAATGGTGGCCAAGTGGATCGGCTCCAATCACACGGAGGTTGTGCTGGAGGCCGAGGATTTTCTGGCGGCCATTCCGGAAGTCGTGCGGGCCATTGAGTCTTATGATACGACCACCGTGCGAGCCTCTGTAGGAAACTGGCTCGTGGCCCGGGCCATTAAGGACTCAGATTGTAAGGTGGTCTTTAATGGCGACGGGGCGGACGAGGTCTGGGGCTCCTATCTCTACTTCTACGGAGCACCCTCCGACGCCGCCTATGAAGAGGAGGTCACGCGCCTTCTCCAGGATATTCACTACTTCGACGTGCTACGCAGCGATCGGTGCGTTTCCTCACACGGTCTCGAGCCGCGGACACCTTATCTGGATCGGGAGTTCGTGGCCGTGGCCCGGAGCATACCGACCGATTTACGGCGGCCCACTAAGGATCGTTGCGAGAAGTGGCTGATGCGCACGGCATACGACGACGGGACGCTCCCGAGAGAGGTTCTATGGAGACGAAAGGAGGCCTTTAGCGACGGTGTCAGTGGAGAGCGGTCATGGTTCCAGATTGTCCAAGAAAGGGCTGCGCAGATTATGGGAGATTGGTGCAATATGGAAGATCCGGAATCGACTACGGCCGAGCAGGCCTACTACCGGAAAATCTATAAAGAGGTATACGGCGAGGGGGTGAATGTCCCCTACAAGTGGATGCCGCGCTGGTCTAACGCAACGGATCCGTCTGCCCGAACTCTGGGGATTTATTAAAAATCTCGCGTATAAATATACAAATGGCTGTCTACCACAACAAGACTGGCATGGGTGGTGCGCGTAAGACGATGCGTAAGATGCGCAAGGCGCGCAAGACGATGCGCAAGATGCGCAAGTAAGAAAGTTTAGGTTTGACTCGGATATCTGATATTTCCGTCTCGGATGTTTCATTTCAAGGTTTTGGCACAAGACGTTAAAAGTCTCCGTAAATCTTCGTATCGAGTTCAAAGTCCTGGAAACGCCTTGGGCAAATGCATGTCTTAATCATTGCAATGAGCATCATAATCGCCTCCATTTTTTAGTTGAATATGAGGCAAACACCCAGTGTAAAATTTATCCGGATCCGGTCTAAAGGAGCCGGTAACATGCGATGCGCAGGACGTCTCGTAAGCGACGTCAAGGGCGTCGGCGCAATCCCTTTCGAGACCGGCGGATTCTTTCATCTTCCAATCTGGTGTGACCGGATTGGAGAAGGAGGCTTATGCTCAGCCTGTGAACGACGCAAGGAGAGAACGGATGAAAAGGTGGCCAAGATGACTGGAACGAGCCTACAGGGCACGCATCCCTCATATTTGCACGGACTTGTTACAGAGGAGATTCCACGCTGGAGCCATATTTACGATGGAGCCTGGTTTCGTCTAAAGCTTAGCAGCGGAGCTGTAGTTAGTGAAGAGAACATGGCGCGGGCCAAGAAGGCTGCTGCTCAGCTACCGGTCTTAGAGGGTGGAGAGCGAGTCGAGCCGGAGCCGAAACCGAAGCCGAAACCGAAGCCTCGTAAGATTGCGCCAAAGAAGCCTGAGGAAGTGGTTCCCATGGCGATCCTACAGAAACCTGTCGAGATCGACGATGAAAATGTTGTGCGGATCGAAGTGAAAAAGGTGGAAGTTGGTGGTCGCTCGGTCTACTACGATTCACGGACCCAGAAGGTCTATGACCTCAAGTGTAAGTATATCGGACGGCTTCGAGATGATGAGATTGTCTCCTTTCCTGATTCGGATGCCGATTAAGACCAGAATGAATACCGCTGCTCCTCTAAAGGAATGCGCGTCTCACAGAAACAGTCGCATTCATCATTAAATACACGATTGCCGTCGTAGCAAATATGCGAGTGCACGATGATGCCCGGAGTCGGCGGCCCTTTTTGCGTGGGCCCCCAGTAAGAACTCACGCCATCTTTCACAATGATCGACCCATCCTTAAAGATCTGGATGAGTCGACCCTTGCCCTTCAGTGCCTCCAGCAGCGTCGGCTTCGGCTGCCAGGTCTTTAAGCGCCCGTCGATAATCTCTTCGATATGCGTCTCATGCCATATCGTTGTCTTTCGCTCGTTCTTTACCTTGAGAGGGGGCTTTCCCGGTGGGATTGGGGCGTGTTCCAGAGCGTAGACGATCCCACTTGGGAGATGGATCTGGACGGATTGCAACTGGGTAGTCATGCCTCACTATTAAACTCGTATTAATGGCAATTTTAGGTAGTGTTTCTGGCAGCGGCACCGTTCTGCACGGCGTCAGGTGTTTCAGAGTGTGGCATGGGCATCTTATGCGGCACATTACTAAGAGGAGCGAGAAATCAAGAGTTGTGTTAAACGCCATGAGCCCTCCGCCGACGCGTTCCTGCGCCACCAGTCCTTACAGGCCGCCGACATCTCCTCCCAGTTATCCGGCTTCACGACATCTGCGGGGCTAGCAGCGCGTAGGTAGTGCACATTAAGGACAGGCGGATCCGCGTAGTTGTCCATATCGACCTCCGGGCCCACAATAGGCACACAGCCCATGGCCATACACTCAATCTCACGGTGGCACTTTTTGCCAAAGCCCGCGAGACAGAGACCCCACTTCGCCTGCGCCAGATTTCGAAGATACTCCTCGTGGCTGAATGGATAGGGCTTCTCTCCGTCCACGTGCACAAACTCGTCGCAAACGGAGGCCCAATCAGCGGCGGTGCGATGGGCGCGCTGAACGGCATTCTCGGAGCGGCCGTAGAAGACCAGGCCCTTTGTTCGAGGTAGATCGAGGGCTGCCATCTCCTCTACCAGTCTCGGGCGACGTGGCCAAAAGGTCCAGGGGCGCTGATTGGGAGCCCGCGGCGCCGGATTCCCAAGAAGGATGGGGCCCGTCGTCGGTTCCGCATCCAACCAGGCAAAGGTCGGGCGATCGTAGAGGACAGTGGATCCGAGTTTGACGTGCCCCGAATCCGTAGGGCTCAGCCGCACGTAGCCTCGTTCTGCCCACATGACCGCCATCTCTCTAAAGGAGTCGCCGGCGTGGGCAAAGAAGCCCTGGCGATTCGGCATGTAGAGCACCGGAAGTGTTGGTGCCTTTAAAGACATAAAGGCCGCCGTCATATCCGTCAACTGCTTCGGCGTCGGCTTCCCCTTCGGCACAATATAGAGCTGGTGGTCGAGCTCCGCGGCTCCGCAGAGGTGGAGAAGATCGATCGAAGGTGTCATCTCGCACTGGATCTCAAAGACCGTGGCCCCCGCTGGTAGCATCCAGGCCCAGTTCCCCAGAGGGCCGTGTGTAAGAAAGGCGGAGGCCCCGACGAGCGCGTCGGCGATCACATCAGGGGCCGTTGTGCTCCAGAGAACAGAGACTTCACGACCCTCCTCTAGAACCTCCATGACCTCCGGCGTGATCCAGTCGGAGCCGACTACGACCAGGCGATTCTCCTTGGGTCGCTGGATTCGCAGATTGGCCTTCAGGGCCGCGACCTCCTCCTTAGTCACTCGCTGATCATCCAGTAGCGGCCACACCACGGCCTCTGAGCACCAGGCCTGGCGCGCGGCATCACGGGACATGACTGGGAGAGTCGGCCCCCAGTTGAACAGCTTCAGAGCATCCATGACGGCCTTCGATGCCCAGAACTCACCCTGAGGGTAGTCCTTCCGCATAAGGAGAATCTTGCCGAGATAGTTGAGCAGATACTGCTCCGGGGCCGCGGCCGTCTCATTGGAGAGAGGAGCTACCAGGGCCGACTTTACCGGAATGGAGGCCGAGAGGGTGCTTACCGGCACCTTCGACCATAGGGTCTTTGACGCCTTTGATGCCCCGATAAGAGTAGAATCTTTCGTGAACACAAGCCCCTCGCGCGTCTGGAAAACGCCCTTGTATTTCGAAAGGGCGATCTTAGGGGTATAGGCATTCTCCGTGTCGACGTCCAGAGTGGTGCCGGTGACCTTTGACGTCATAACAGCATATGTCTTGGCCTGTGTGGCCGAGAGAGGTCCCTTGATGCGGCGATCAAAGGTCTGGGCCTTCAACTCCACGTCTCGGGGCAAGTCAAAGACCGGTTTCATGTCGTGGACCCCCGTCGGCTGAATATAGAGATATGCCGGCTTGTCAACGATGTTGCGCGGATCGTAGGTGCGGAGAGCCGTCTCATGGACGTGGTATGTCTTGAGAGTGAGGGCCGGATTGACCACGAGAAACTTCTGCTTGAACAGCTCGAGAGCGATGGCATTGTCGCAGCCGCCCTGGCCAAAGGGAAAGTCGACGGTGGCCCAGTCCCAGGTCCGCTTCTTTACGGAGTCCGCCTCGACCATCCATGTATCCTGAGAGTCGGGGCGCGGGCCGAAAAGAACTGGCTTCCCCTCCTTCATGTCCCAGCGAAGAATAGCGAAGGCAGTGTTCGTCGTATCGATAGACCAGAGAGCGCGCCACGAGTCGTCGATGTAGATGTCGGCGTTGGCAAAGACGACGCGGGAGCCCGCGGGGGCCTCGTCATAGATCCAGCGCAGAACGTCCGCGTATCCGAGCCGCTTTCCGATAATACGCTCGTCGATCTTCGGATGCTTGATTCCGTAGGTGAGGCCGGGCTTCTCATTTAAAAGAACAATGCGATCAATCATTGGACAGGCCAGATTCTTCTCGAGACAGAGCTTCAACTCCGCCTCACGCGCCACTGTTGTCTTATAGGTTTGCGTGACGTAAATGAGTGCAGGCGGCCGATCATAAGGCGACGTGATATTGTTCTGGTAGTGCATGAGATCCCCAATAATGCGCTTGGCATCATCGGTCGTCGATTCCCAGGGATTTACGTAGGGGTAGAGCTGGGCGATCTCCTCGAGACAGATAAGATTTCCGAGCTTGTAGGACATGAGCGCCTCGATGCCGATAGTCATGGCCAGAGAGCGAGGGATGGCGATGAGATGGACGGAAGTTGGAGAGGTGGCCAACCAGGCCGCTTCGAGGGCGGGGTCGCCGAGACAGACTACGATACTGGCCCGGTGCGTCTCCGCGTAGACGGAGGAGGTGACGCCCACATCGTAGCGATTCCAGACGGGATCGGAGTCCTCGGTGGATAGCCAGACGAGTGTTTTCTTGGAGCGCCATGCGCAACTCTCCGATTTGATAATACGAATCGGAGCACCGGTCTTTGGATGACGAGCGAGCATCTTTATAGTGTATACACGTAGCTTCTTAAAGCGGGGCGGGGCAAGGGGGTAAAACCATCTAGAAAACTCTAGAGACAGGGGGCGAGGGGGAGGCTTGCGTCCCCCTAGGGCGAGGGGGAGGCTTGCGTCCCCCTAGGGCGAGGGGGGTAAAAACCATCTAGAAACCTCTAGTGACAGGGGGCGAGGGGGAGGCTTGCGTCCCCCTAGGGCGCAGGCGCCCGATTATACACGTGCATAAAGGCCCCATTCTGCGGCGGCGTGAGATTCACAAACGTCGGTTCCGTATTACTCATGCCACCGCGCGCTCCTATGCCATAGCCACAGGCATCACCCGGAATAAGTTCCGCCATGCCTCCAGGAATACGGTGATAGAGGGTATAGTAGCCGACCGCGCCATCCGCCAGCCAGTTGGCGGCAAAGGTCCCGCTGCTGATAGGCAGCTTCATCGGCTTATTAAAGACATTCGAGGTGTAGGCGTTCGACTGCTGCGAGACGATCCAATCCGTATTTAGACTTTCTGCCAAAATCGTCGTGCTCGCGTTACGATTCTTATACTGCACATACGAAGAGATCGATTTCAGAAGATTCGGATACGGCTCATTTCCAAAGAAGAAGCGCGGAAGCAGGTAGGTAGGCTCAGCCTCCAGAATCAGCTTAGTGCCCGCAGTCACGTAGGGAATGTAGGGGCCACCTTGAAAGGTTACTGTGCTGAAATAGGCGTCGCCCGTGCTATAGTTCGGGTAAGGCTCCGTAGAAAGTGGCTGAACACCCTGGCCCCATGAGATCGGCATCGAGCTTATAAAAGAGGTATGAGTAATGGCCGTCGAGAGAGTGCTATAGATATAGGGGCGCCAGGCATAGGCCTCCGCATTTAGCGTCGAGTAGTTTTGACTGGTGAAGCTACTGATTGATATAAAGATAGACGGTGTGCTAGGGCCGACGACCGTTGACAAAATAACATCTTTCACCCCAAAGAACTGGATGCTGGAATAGTTAGTTATAGGGACCGGATCGGGAGGATTTCCAGCAATCAGCTGCGATACGCCCGGAACTGGGCGCTGTGACACGACCACCGTCGGAGGAGAGCTGGCCAAGATAATGGCGCCATTACTGGCGTCGAGGCCAGATGTAAGAAGACCAGTGGGACCAGATGTGCTTATACGAATGCTTAGATTCCGATTATCTGCATATAGGATGTGGCCGGAAGAATCTTGCAGCGAAGTGAAGGTCGACACCGGCGCAATGCTGCTAAAAGAGTCCCAGCGAGTCGATCCATCCCCGTTTGAGACCAGAACATGTTGGTATGGAATCAACTGGTTCATCGCCGTCCGAGCCTGGATTTGACGGAGATAGATCATATCAGTATCTATCGTCTTGCGGTTGGCCGCCATCTGTTTAGTTCATAAGATTCTTACTCGCGAGAAACGGCCTTAAACAAGATCCAATGACTAACATAGAATGCCTGGGGGTGGTAGCCTTCTTCAGCTGGTGGCACAAGGCAAGCAGGATGTCTTCCTCACTGGAAATCCACAAATAACCTGGTTCAAGATGGTCTACCGTCGCTACACGAACTTCTCCATCGAATCGCAGGTCATGTATTTCGACGGCGACCCGGACTTTGGGCGACGTTTGACCTGCCTCGTGCCGAGACGGGGCGATCTCCTCGGCCCCATCATGCTCGAGGTTGTTCTCCCCCAGCTCACACTGGTCGACGGCACGCCTGTGCCCTACACGAACTCCATTGGTCACGCCCTGATTGATGAGATTACCCTAGAGATCGGAGAGCAGGAGATCGACAAGCAGACCGGAGAATGGTTCGAGCTCTGGTCAAGTCTCTCGGTGCCGCCCGGACTCCAGCAGGGTTACGGAAACATGGTCGGGCGCGTGGACGGCATGATCCCGCCGCCCGTCCTCCCTCCTGGCGACGTCTTCGGCACCGACGAGTATCCCGACGGGACCACGAAGCTCTACATCCCCCTCCAGTTCTGGTTCAATAAGAATCCTGGACTCTACCTGCCTCTCCTGGCCATTCAGTATCACCCTATCCGTATCAACGTGAAGCTGAAGCCTATACAGACCCTCTTCTACTCGCCCGATCTCAGCGGTGGCTGCGCCCCTGTCCAAGTCAACCCGGCAAAGATCATCGACATGCGCATGTGGGGAGACTACGTTTTCCTCGACACGGAGGAGCGCCGCCGCTTCGTGGCGAACACGCACGAGTATCTCATCGAACAGATCCAGTATACGCCCCGGGTAAGCATTCCGGCCGACGCCGCCGTTGCCAACATCAATCTCGAGTTCAATCATCCTCTTCGTGAGCTGATATGGGTCGTTCGCCGTGATCTCATGGACACTACTAACGAGTTCTTCAACTACAGCTCCACCTCGATCAACCAGAACATAGAGGTCGGGGCCATCAAGGATTTAATCACACAGGCCCTCGTGCAGGTCGACGGCTATGACCGATTTGATGCCCGCGACGCCGGGTATTTCCGGCTCGTGCAGCCATACCAGTATCACAGCAATGTCCCGAAGAACTTCATCTACGTCTACAGCTTCGCCCTCCGGCCAGAGGACATGCAGCCATCCGGATCTCTGAACGCGAGTCGGATAGATACAATGACAATGCAGCTGACGATGAGATCGAACTACATGGGACCCACGACTGTGACAGATCCGGTGACAGGCCGCACTGTGATGAACCCCTATTACACACCGCCCAGAGGCAACTGTCACGCCCGCATCTATGCAAAGAACCACAACGTTCTCCGCATTGTCAACGGCTTTGCTGGCCTACTTTTCAGAATCTAAGGTGTGTTTTTAACAGGGCGTTATTCACCGTTATCAATAGGTATGTCAACAGTAGCTGGCATGATAGCTGGGGCTCCAGCGCCAGCCCCAGTCGCAAAAAAGACATTTTTTGATAAATACATAAAGGAGGGTATACCGATTCCGGCATCGATTACGTGGCCCCTCCTTTTGTTCTTTGCCGGCATAATACCGATCGTCCCCTTTTCCTATCTCGGATACGCGGGTGTGAATCTCATGGTTACTGGATCCTTTGGTTGGGGCGTCGTGAAGGCAGTGGCGCAACTCGCCTTTGCGACAGTAGGACAGCTTTCTAGACAGGCTCTTCCCGATCTCTGGATACTACCCTGGCTCTTTATGTATAGTCCTTGGTATATCTTTGATATCATACAACTCTTCAATCCCAACTTTAATCGACTCGACGCAAATGGACACGGTGGATTCAAGATTCCCTTTGTCCAGCGAAAGATAGGTGTGCCAACTGCGAAACTAAGTATACCGGTGATTGGACTGATTGTTATGATTTTGTGCGCGGGTCTATATCATTTTCTTGACTTTCTTCCCGACACTATTGCATCTACGCTGAAGCCTGTTATGAAGACCGTTGTAGCCGTAATAGGAGGTGGCACAGCGCTTGCTGGAAGTGGTCTTGGCGCCTTTACGATGGGACCGGCCTTCCTACAGAATCTCAAAGGAGGTTCTGGGGCGGGAATGTTTAACCTTTCTTCTATTACTGGCGCTCCTCTTGCTCCTGCTCCTTCTCCTGCTCCTGCTCCTGCTCCTGCTCGTGTTGCTCCTGCTCCTGCTCCTGCTCCTGTTGCTCCTCCTGTTGCTCCTCCTGTTGCTCCTCCTGTTGTTGCTCCTCCTGTTGCTCCTCCTGTTGTTGCTCCTGCTCCTGCTCCTACACAAGCCGGAGGCAGCGTCGATCTCGACGCCATTGCCCGCAATCTTATGGAGGACACTAGCGCTGGCCTGGGCGCATATCTCCTGGTAGGAAGCCTAGCGGTAGTTGCGGTAGGTGGCGCCGCAATAGCGGCGGTGCGGCCTTAACGTAGCATTGATATTCAGCCCCCAAATAAGAATGAAATACTTAATGTCCCAAGAGGAGTTTGAGGAGATTCTCAATGACCCCAAACCCCGCTTTACAGCCGTCTACTTCGGTGCCACCTGGTGCGGCCCCTGCAAACGCATTGACACGGATATTCTTGACACTATGTCCGGAGTCGAATGGCTGAAATGCGACGTCGATCAGAACAACTATACACCCGGCTACTGCGGTGTCCGCTCCATTCCATCATTCCTCGTTGTTTCCAATGGAAAGGTCACGGGCCCCATCCAGCAGAGTGACACGGTCACGGTTATACAGTGGGTGCTAGAGCAGCAGTCGAAGCACATTAAGAATAATATAGACTCCAAGTAAATGCCCAAGATAAGCCAGGCCATTTCTATCATCGGTGCGATTGCTATCATCGGCATCGTCGGCGTATACAAGGACACATTTCGCTCGTGGTTTTCTCCCAACGGTAAGAAGAACTAGGTATAATGCTCGATCACCACCTAGCCATATCCATTGCGCATACAGCAGTCATCGTTCCATTACTGCTCTATGTTGGATTCAGCCGCGCCGCCACTCCGGAGTGGGTCTACAATGTCCTCTTTGGCTTCGGGATTCTCGTCATTGCCTATCACGGATATATGGGAATGGCGCGCTGGGCCGCCGGATCCCAGTTAGTCTGGATTCATCTCATCCACATTCTTCTTGTGGCTCCGACACTCCTTTGGATCGGCTACAATGGAAAAAAGACTGAGCGACCGGCCTATGAAATCCTTTTAATGCTCGCCTTTGCCGCCCTCGGCCACCACATCTACAAGCTCATTGTCATCTCACAGACCTTTGTAAAGTCGGATGAAATCTAACTAGATATCCTCGAGTGCTAAGGCACTCTGCGAAAACATACTTCGTGAAAAATTTAGACCACGTCATCGAAGCATCAATGCATGAACAAGCCGTATGCAACCAGTCACTTTCTGATCTACAGCTCTTGGGATCGGATTCGCCCAGGACAGTCTACGCTATCTGGAAGTCTCCTCATTGATTGCGCCACCACGGAAATGGATGCGGTTGAGAAGGTTACTCTCTATACATCTCGCCTGACACCCCATGAAAATACGGCCACCCGGATTATTTATATGAAAAATCGGCCTGAATGGTGGAACGAATCACAGAATCCCGTCTAACTCCGCCTGCCGCTCTCCCAACTGTAAACAGCCCGCCACGTGATAGTGAAATGCAGTATTGCTCTTCAGTTCCTTATCACAAACGGTGCACTGAAAGACCCCCTCCTTTACGTGAAGGGCCTTCGCTACCTCTTCGGCGCAGTGCTTCCGCACATAGTGAATAATCCGGTTCGCCTTCGTCAGAGTCTCGAAAGGACAGCAGGGACAGGCCAACGACTTGTTGTCCGTGGCATGAAGAGCCGCGTTGTGGACAATAAGACTCTGCTGCTGGAGAAAGCCCTTGTTGCAAATCTTACAGCTAAAGGGATACTTTCCGGCATGACTCTTGATATGATAGTGCATGGTATTCTGGTTCTTTTTCACGGCATTGCAGA
>Ga0114962_10002140_pt1 | contig 16695 bp, 10 predicted proteins | sample C_130820_MF_Meta_FD_87017 | JGI IMG/M metagenome (GOLD analysis project Ga0114962, IMG submission 87017) | Freshwater microbial communities from Lake Croche, Canada to study carbon cycling - C_130820_MF_MetaG | ecosystem: Environmental > Aquatic > Freshwater > Lake | place: Lake Croche, Canada...
AAGATTTCGCTATGCCGCTGCATCACTTTGAAGAGTTGGAAGTCTGGAAGCGAAGTTCGCTTCTGGCTGTTTCCATTCTCAATCTGATTGATCCGGTGAAACTATATGCTTTGCGGGATCAGATGGCGCGATGCTGCATTTCGGTGCCCTCCAACATAGCGGAGGGGACCGAGCGTGAGAGTGATCGGGAATTCCGACGGTTTCTTTCTATCGCCAAAGGTTCGGCAGGCGAACTCCGCACCCAGCTTTACATCGGACTTCAAGCCGGAGTATTCTCCGCTGCGGCTGCCACACCGCTGATACAGGAAACCAAGGAAATCGCTTCCATGATTGAAGGCCTCAGAAAACGCCTCGGAGGCAATTTGTTCAGCGCCATGCTCTCTTTCTTCTTCTGATTCTTCTCTTGTGTCTTGCGTCTTCAAGTCTTGTGTCTTGTGTCTTGTGTCTTGTGTCTTCTGTCTCCAAGTCTTCTGTCTAAATTCTCAATTATAACACACCACAAACGATTCCCCTACCACTACCACCACCATGAGTCTAACTGATTATAAAGTCCGTGATATCACCCTGGCCGAATTCGGCCGCAATGAAATTGAAATTGCCGAGCACGAGATGCCCGGCTTGATGGCCACCCGCGCCAAGTATGGCCCAGAAAAGCCGCTGCAAGGCGTGCGCATCATGGGTTCGCTGCACATGACTATCCAAACCGCAGTGCTCATCGAGACACTGGTCGATCTCGGTGCCGAAGTGCGCTGGGTTTCCTGCAACATCTTCTCGACCCAAGACCACGCCGCAGCTGCGATAGCCGCCACCGGCGTCCCCGTGTACGCTTGGAAGGGCGAAACGCTCGAAGAATATTGGTGGTGCACCTGGAAGGCTCTGGTCAATCCGGCTGGACTTGGCCCGCAACTCATCGTCGATGACGGCGGCGACGCCACCCTGCTCATCCACAAGGGATTTGAAATGGAGAACGGTTCCACTTGGATCACCACCGCCTCCGAAAGCCAAGAGGAACAAGTCATCAAGGACCTCCTGAAAAAAATCCAGGTCGAACAACCCGGCATCTTCCACCGCTTCGTAGCCGACTGGAAGGGCGTGTCCGAAGAAACCACCACCGGCGTGCACCGCCTCTATCAGATGGCCAAGGCCGGCACCCTGCTGGTGCCCGCCATCAACGTCAATGACTCGGTCACCAAGGCGAAATTCGACAACCTCTACGGTTGCCGCGAGTCGCTCGTCGATGGCATCAAGCGTGCCACCGACGTGATGATCTCCGGCAAGGTCGGCGTGGTCTGCGGCTACGGTGATGTCGGCAAAGGCTGCGCCCAAGCGCTGCGTGGCCAGGGCGCCCAAGTGGTCGTCACCGAAGTGGATCCAATTTGCGCGCTGCAAGCCGCGATGGAAGGCTTCCGCGTGCTGCCCGTCGAGGACACCCTCGGCTGGGGCGACATCTACGTCACCACCACCGGCAACAAGGATATCATTCGCCTTGAGCACATGGAGAAAATGAAGGACCAGGCTATCGTCTGCAATATCGGCCACTTCGATAACGAAATCCAAATCGACAAGCTCAATAACGCCCCCGGCGTGGTTAGAAAAAACATCAAGCCGCAGGTCGACAAGTACACGTTCCCCACCGGCAACTGCATCTACATGCTCGCCGAAGGCCGCTTGGTCAACCTCGGTTGCGCCACCGGCCACCCGAGCTTCGTCATGTCCAATAGCTTCACCAACCAGACGCTCGCCCAAATCGACCTCTGGAAAAATAAGGACGTCTATCAAGCCGGCCAAGTCATGGTGTTGTCCAAAGTCCTCGACGAGGAAGTCGCCCGCCTCCACCTCGCCAAAATCGGTGCCAAGCTCACCCAGCTCAGCCCCGACCAAGCCGACTACATCGGCGTGCCGGTGGCAGGCCCATACAAGACCGACAGCTACCGTTATTGATAGATTGCTGAGGCAATGATAGGCTACCAGCCTGGCATGGACGACGGGCTGGCAGCCTGTCGTTTCATGGGCTTCCAGGCTGGCAGCGCTGTCTTCCGTCACAGGTTGGAAACCTGTGTTCTAGGCGACCCGCCCGTGTTGTTCTCCTGATCCTATTCAACGATGCCCAATGCACTGATCCACGAAACCTCGCCCTACCTGCTGCAACACGCCCACAACCCGGTGGACTGGCAACCATGGAGCGAGCAGGCATTCGCCCGGGCCCGCAGCGAAAATAAACTCGTTTTCCTCTCTATCGGCTACTCGACGTGCCACTGGTGCCATGTGATGGAGCATGAGAGCTTCGAAAATCCACAGGTGGCTGAGGTCATCAACCGCCATTTCATCAGTGTGAAGGTGGACCGCGAGGAACGCCCGGATATCGATGCCACCTACATGGCCTATGTGCAGGCCACCACCGGCCAGGGCGGTTGGCCCATGAGCGTCTGGCTCACGCCAGCAGGGGCACCGGTATTCGGTGGCACTTATTTCCCGCCCGACAACCGCCACGGAAGACCGGGCTTTACGCGGGTCTGCGAACAACTCGGTCACTTGTGGCGCAATGAACGCACCCAACTTGAAACCAACGCCTCCAGCATGATGGAGCACCTACGGCTCGAGGCTAGCAAGCCAGTGGCCACCCCCGGTCTGCCCGATAGAAAAGCCCACGCGGATTTCATCAATTACTGTGAGTCCGTGTTTGATGACGAGTGGGGCGGCTGGGGCGGGGCACCGAAATTCCCACGCCCTGTCGTCGTTAGAGCGCTGATGCAATTGAGCGACCGCTTTGGCAGGGACAGCGACGAGGGTCACATGGCCTGGAATATGAGTGCCACAACCTTGCGCGCCATGGCCGCTGGTGGACTCCACGACCAACTCGGCGGCGGCTTCCACCGCTACTCGGTCGACCGCTACTGGCACGTGCCGCATTACGAAAAAATGCTCTACGACCAGGCCCAGCTCGCGATGGCCTATCTCGACGCCTGGCAGATATCAGGCGAGGCATTATTCCGTGACGTGAGCGAGGGGATTTTCCGTTATCTAGTGGAAATCCTGCGTGATCCCGGCGGCGCATATCATGCAGCGGAAGATGCCGACAGCCTGCCCACGCCACAGGCTGATCACAAGCGCGAGGGTGCGTTCTGGACCTGGGCAGCAGCTGAGATAGAGGCCTTGCTGGCACCGCGCGATGCCGCTATATTCAGCGCGGCGTTTGGCCTGCAGGCCGACGGCAACGCCCGTCCAGCCAGCGATCCGCACGGCGAATTGATCGGACAAAACACCTTGTTCCGTGCCATGAGCGACGATGCCCTAGCCGAATTGTTTGATTGCACGCAGAGCGCCGTCCGCGAATGCCTTGCTGCGGCGATGGGCAAGCTAGCAGCCGTGCGGGCGCAACGCCCCCCGCCGCACCGCGACGACAAGATCATCACCGCATGGAACGGACTGACCCTCGGTGCCATGGCCCGCGGCGCACGGGTGTTAGAGCGTGCAGACCTAGCGGCAGCGGCCACTCGAGCGGCAGAGTTCATCAAACGCGAGTTATGGGATGGTAGCTGTCTGTTCCGCTCATGGCGTGGACAGCGCGGCAACACGCCAGCCTTCCCAGCCGACTATGTGGCGCTCATCTGCGGACTCATCGAACTTGAGGCTGTGTCGCCGGCAGCGGGTTGGCTCGACTGGGCACTCCAACTCCAAGACAAATTAGACACCGATTTCTGGGATGAGACTAGCGCGGGATACGTCATGCGCCCAGCTCTGAGCGGCAACACCCTGCGGGTCATCCGCGAAGATTACGATGGCGCTGAACCGTCGCCAAATCACCTCGCGGCAGAAAACTTACTCAAACTTGCGATCTTGTCGGATGCGCCCGAGCATGCGGCACGTGCCGAGATACTGTTGCGCGCTGGATGCCACGCGCTGGAGACCCAGGCCATCACCGCGCCACTGTTGTTAGCCGCACTCGATCTGCACGAACGTGGGGTCATGAAATTCCAAATACCGATTGCAGCACCTTCTCTAACTGTAAAACAGCTCCACGCAGCGTACTTCCCGCGTGCCGTCTTCACCCACGGCGAAGGCAAGGCCATCACCGTCTGTGAAGGCGTCACCTGTCGGAGTTTTTTGCCGGGGGCTTGATCCCTGCGCGCAGCAATGCTGCGGCTCAATGCGGTGCCTGGGTGTTTCCGGCCTTCAACCGGTAGACTCCTCCTGGTGCCAGCTTCACAGGCGTGCTCCATAACAGCGTGACACCATCCTCGGAAAATACGCTGAGCTTGCCGTCGAAGGCCTCGCCGAGCGGAAGCTTGATCCACTGCCGATCCGGGCCCAGAGCGCCTTGCGCTTCATATTCCGCGCCGTTGCCAACATTGTAGTCGAGCTTGGCCGAGATCTGCACACGCTTTTGCAACCAATAGCCGAAAATCTGATTGCGTGCGCATTGCACCGAGGGACCGGCACCATACAGCACTCCAAGAACCCTGTCCTTGCGAGTGAGGAAACCGACGGCGAAGATGTATCGGTCCATCTCCTCGCGCGCGCCGGGCAGTCGGTGCTCCGGGCCGAAAGTCTTGCCGTTATTTGACAAACTGTACCAGAGTTTGTCGGCATCTTTTACCCCTAGCCCGCCGGCATCTCCTTTTCTGTGCAGGGCCATCAGATACCAATCCTTGCCCGCTTGGTTGAATTTCTTGACGTCATTCGGGGCATGAATGGTTGTGAGCGAGGTGCCTCCGAAGCGAAAACTCGTCGGCGTGTCTCCAACTGCCCAGTACAATTTGCCCTTATCTCTCCAGTTAGAGAAATACAGGAAAAACTTACCTTGATCGTGAAGTAGAACGTTCGCTCCATTCAAGTCGCCCAACTCGTATCCCTCGTAGCCTGCCATTTTGACGAAGTCCTTACGCTTGGCTCCATAGGGTTCGGGCGAGCCATTCCAGGTCTTGCCATCAGGACTGAAAAAGCAAATGGGTTTGTTCACCTTATTCGCATCAGGCCAGGCGGTGGCGAGCATGTGAAGCGACCCGTTGGGCATCTTCTGCACATTCACATTGGATACGTGAGTCACTTCGCCGTTGTCGATGACGGTGTGGCGATCATAAAAGTCGATAAAATCAGGAGTTTTAGCGCTAAAAATCCGATCGGTGCCCGATTCGATGCCATCCCATCCGCTATAGAACAAGCGCCAGCCATCGTCTTCTTCAATAGCGCTGGGAGCGTAGATATTGCGGTATGCCCCACCCATGCGTGGCGCCAGAAGAGGCATGCGAACATCGGGAACCCAGTGGAGTTGATCGTTCTCCCACAGCGCGGGATTGAAAGCTCCGGCGGATACCCCCTGGATTTCCACGCAGCCCTGAGGAGCTTGTCCACCCGGGATCTGTTCGAGGCTGAAGGGTTCGCTAGTTTGCCCCAGCAGCGCAGACGGAACTACACATAATAATAGAGGAATCAGGATACATGAGCGGCATGTCAATCCCCCTATGAGTCGTTCCAGTAGTCGACAAGAAATTAGATTGTCGGGTGAAAAGTTTTGATAGATATGGTGGGCAAGCTTTGCTGCACCACGCACGTGCAAGCCAGACCAAAAGGCGGGAAAACGGGTGATGATGGAGTGAATGCGTAGTTTGGGGGACATGGGGCTGTGGTGGGTGGTGGATTTATTAAGCGGCGGACGGCGACGGCATCGGCAGATACGCCGCAGGTACTGGCTAGAGGAAGAGCGCAGGAGTGCATCATTGCCAAAAAATCTGATAGTCAAGCTGCTCCACTGCGTTGATGATGCTTCCCTTTTGTTGGTTAAAATCTGCTAGACGAACCACCCAGCGATAGGTGGTGGAGCCGTTGGGATTGCGGTCCGCATGCCAGGACCCCTTGATGCCGAGCGGGGCGGGTGGTTGCTGGAGCTGTTCGATACGGGCGATCTGGCGGCGGGTGGTGAATTCTGCAGTCACGCAGGTTTCCTCGCGGTCGTATTCCTCGTCGCACCACTTGCGCAGGGCATAGGTGCCGGCGCCGCGCAGCACATAAAGATCCTTGCCTGTCCATTGCTTCCAGTCGCTTGGGACGAGCATTTTCACCGGCCACCAAGCGGCTGGCGCATGGACCGTGATCTTGTCACCATTCACGCTGGTCCGCGCCGCTGCCGAGCGGAGAGGGGAGGGCACATGCATGCGGAATGCCGGGTCGCCGAACAGCGTGCGGATATGCACCTGATAGTCGAAGTCCTGCGCATGGTCTTGTCCCTTGTCCAAGATGGTAGTTATGGCGCTGTTGATAGATTGGCGGTGGGCCTGTCCAATGGTCTTACCGGCGAGCACGGCGGTCCAAAACTCCATGCGCTGGAGTTCTTGCGGCGCACAACCTTCCCTTGCATTGCCGACAAATGCCACGGCACCTTTTCTCAGCAGGCGGGCCACCACCGAACGAAAGTCGGGTTCGCGATCGAGAGCCGCCGTTAGACAACCGCCGGACTCTACCACTGCGGGTGCCAGAAGCACATCGGCGTCCCAGCCGAAAGTGCCGCCGAGTTCGCGCCACCACGAATGATCCATGTGGGTGATGATCGCGCAACGCGTCAACGGTGAGTCCTGACTGAAAGTTGAAACCCGTTTGCCTTTTTTGCCATCGGCGGGCGGATTCGCCCATGGCAAGTCCTCGCTGCGGTGGCGATAGGAGGCATCAAACCCAGCGTTTTCCAGCAGTTTGCCGGAAGTATTCTCCCATTGAGCCAGGCAGGCCCGGTCCTGCCATTCGGATGTTAGAAGCGACGGGTAGGTGAGCGCGCGGCTGGCATAGAGCGTCGCGAAGGAGGCGTTTTCCGCTATGACTCGAGCCACGCAGATTTCGGCGAACGGGTCGTCGTCCGCGTTGGCATATGGCAGGTCGGTGGTGACTTCGGGGACCACGCCCAGATTGCCGCGGATGGCTTGGGGGATGGCATCGGGGAATCCGACGAGGCATAGATATTCGGGAGCGGCACCCAGCGCTTGGTAATAGCCACGCAGCTGCACGGTCAGTTCTTCGGCGCTCGGCCACGTCAGCCTCACATCCGCGTTGCCGAAACCGTTCTTGGTGCCGAGCGTGATCACATAACGCTTTCCAGCAAACTGCACCGTATCGCCGGTGGCAAAGGGACCTTCGCCGGCTCCCTGATAGGCGCCGTCACCATTCAAATCAAAATAGACATGTAGATCCCGCTCCTTGGACTGGCCGGTGAGGAGGAAATTTTTGGTAAGTCCATCTAGAGCGATCTGGCCGGTTTTAGGTGGTGCTGTAGATTGGGGGAAATTGGGCGGCAGTTTGTCCTGCATGACGGTGCCACTGAATGGGGTTTTCCAACGAGTCTCCAATGCCAGTGGCGCAACGAGTCCGTCACGTCCTGCGGCGAGCAGCACTCCAGCGAGCGATAATTTGCCTATGACCGTGCGATATCTATCCAACGGGTTGAGTGCAGCTAGATAGTTGACGGCCAAGTGACGCTGGTTTACCCAAGCCATGACATCCGTCGCTGCGGGGAGTTCGGTGATTTGTTGGGGGGCGGGTTGGAGCGCGTGCACTTGTTTAGCACAGTGGCCGACGACGATCAGTTCCCGTGCGGCCAGCCGCTGGATTTCCCGGCGGGTGGCATCCGATAGCTGGTTGGGACCGGCAAACAGCAGTGGAGCTCGCAGGCGCGCGGCGAGGGCCGCCGCCACCACCGCCGACTCATAATCGGACTCCGGGCAGATCACCACCGTTTGGCAGCTTGGCCAGAACCATTGACATAACTTGCACGCCGCCTCATCCGCCGCTGCGGCCTCAATGCGTTTGCAAGTCCGTCCGGCCACTTCCGCCGGGTTGCCGGAGCCGCCTAGCAAAACCACCTGGTCCGGATGGTAGCGGCTGGCATAGTCGAGGACCTCAGGGGAAATTTCACCCGTTGCTTCCAGCGCGATGAGCGAGGGCGCTCCTTCGTTGGCCACGGTGGCCGCCGGCACCGCCGCCAGAAATGCCAGGTCCTGCCATGAGGGGCCCTGCGGCAATGGCACTAACACCGTCGTCCGTAGATGCGGGACTGCGGGATCCTCGCCACTAGCGGAATTTGCCGGCGCTTGCTCCGCCAGCGCGTACCCGGCTAACAGAACCATGGCAAGCCCATAAAACAGGTGTTTTCGAATCTGCAGGTCAGCGCGGTGCATGAGGCTGCGGGATACGCCGCCTGCGGGGGTTATCTTTCGGACGATCCCTTCTAACGGGACGTTTCAGTACAAATGAAGAAAAAGAGGGGTTTGCGCACCCGTCTAACCCGAACTCCGAAGTTGGATGCTGGCAGTCGGATAGATTAACCACAACCGAGCGCCGCGAGATCACCTGACTGACTACTTTGCAAATAATCAGGCGAATTACACGGCTTACACAGATTGAAAGAGGTTTCATTTGCAACTTCTTCGAAGTTGCAAATGGTGAAATATCCCACACCAAAAAATCCGTGTAATTCCGTGTAATCCGTGGTTTTTATTCTCATTGCAGCGCGTCAATTTCCGTTTTCCAGGTTTAAAAAAACTGTTCTTTAGAACAGTTTAAGGGTTGACTCGCGCGGCGACCCGATCCATTGTGGCCTAGCCGTGGACCTCCCTCTGACCGCCCTATTCATCGACTGCGACTCCTTTTTCGCATCCGTCGAACAACATTTGAACCCCGCACTGCGCGGGCGGCCGGTGGGCGTGGCGCCGGTCATGGCCGAAAGCTCGTGCTGTATCGCGGCCTCCTACGAGGCCAAGGCCTTCGGGGTGAAAACCGGCACCCGAATCAGCGACGCGCGGATCATGTGCCCGGGCATCGCCATCGTCGAGGCCCAGCCCCCGGAGTACATCAAAATTCACCATCGCATCATTGAGGCGGTGGAAGATTGCATCCACGTCGAAGCCGTGCTCTCGATTGACGAAATGTGGGCCTGGCTCCCTTACAATTGGCGGGAACCGGAATTTGTCATGGAACTCGGCCGGAAAATCAAAGCCACGGTGACCCGCGAAATCTCGCCGGTGATCAAGGTTTCGGTGGGGGCCGCCCCCAACAAATATCTGGCGAAAATGGCGTCGAAGATGCGCAAGCCCGACGGACTCTTCCTGCTGGAGGGCAAAGACTTGCCCGACGCCTTGCACCCACTGCAGCTGCGGGATTTTACCGGCATCGCAAAATCCATGGAGGCCAAGCTCCACGCCGCAGGCATCCACACCACCGCCGAACTTTGCCGCGCTAAAAAATCAGCTCTCCACGGCGTCTGGGGCGGCATCATGGGCGACCGGCTATGGCATCTGCTGCGTGGCGACGAAATTCCAGACCTCGTTTCGTCCAAGAAAAGTATCGGTCACAGCCACGTGCTGCCGCCGGCGAGCCGCCACCCGGACCACGCCTGGCCGATTATTTGCAAATTGCTGCACAAAGCCTGCGAGCGCCTGCGCTCTCACGGACTGCTCGCCGGCGCCTTCACCATGCAGCTCGCCTATTACCGGGGTGTCGCTTGGGGCCCCGAGATCCGGTTTTCAGCAACCGACTCGACGCTCTTTCTGATGCGAATGCTCCACCGGCTCTGGTACGGCCGACCAGAGCCCCGCTCGCCCATCCTTCAGGTTGGCGTGCTGCTCACCCGGCTCTGTGAGCAGAGCAACCACACGCCAGAATTATTCCAAACCGCCGTGGCCGACACCCTGCCCATGGGCGACGCGCGGCAGAAGCGCCTCGACGCCACCATCGACAAACTCCGCGCCCGCTATGGCCGCAGCGTCGTGTATTTCGGCGGCGTGCACCATGCCCGGGACACCGCGCCCATGAGAATTAGTTTCACCCATATTCCAAATCCTGACCTCGAATCCTGATAGCCCGCGTCTGATATAACCCACCCGGATGGGCGCTCAATCCCGTGGCGATCCAATGCCACGGGTTAAAATCCATGCGACGGAATGAGGCGTAGGAAAACGGGTCGCCGCTGCCTCTTAAGACCGTGGGAATGAGGAGCTGCTGACCGATGCATCCGGCGTCGGCCAGAGGGTTTTCATAAGCAGGCGATGCAAAATGCTGCCGCAAGGCTCAAGCAGGCCGGGCTTTTTTCCGCTGAAGGGAAGAAATGGCTTGTCGCCAGCGGCGTGGCTAGCAAACTCCGCAAGTCTTTTGCACGAAAGACCCACAACCATGAAATCGTACTTCCCGCTCGTCAAATCCCCGATCAAATACGAAGGCCCCCAGAGCCGCGACCCGCTCAGCTTCAAGTGGTTCAACGCCAAACACAAGGTCCGCGGCAAGACCATGGCCCAACATTTCCGCTTCGCCGTAGCGTACTGGCACACCTTCAAAGGCGCCGGCTCGGATATGTTTGGCCCGGCCGCCTGGGTCCGCGAGTGGAATGTCGGCTCGCCGATGGAGGCCGCCACCAAGGCGCTGGAGGCCAACTTCGAATTCTGTCAGAAACTCGGCGTCCCGTATTATTGCTTCCACGACCGCGACATCGCCCCTGAAGGCGCGACGTTCACTGAGTCGGCCAAAAATTTAGAAACGGTGGTCAAGCAGGCGAAGAAGATGCAGAAAGACAGCGGCATCAAACTGCTGTGGGGCACCGCCAATCTGTTCTCCAATCCGCGCTACACCCACGGTGCAGGCACCAATCCCGACGTGCAGGTGTTTGCCTACGCTGCGGCTCAACTCAAGCACGCGCTGGAGGCGACCTGCGAACTGGGCGGCGAAAACTACGTGTTCTGGGGTGGCCGCGAGGGCTACGAAACGCTGCTCAACACCAAGTACAGCCAGGAGCAAGCGCAATTCGCCGCGCTGCTCCAACTCGCCGTGGATCACGCCAAGAAGATCGGCTACAAGGGCCAGTTCCTCATCGAACCCAAGCCGCGCGAACCCTCGAAACACCAGTACGATTACGATACCGCCACCGTGCTGAGCTTCCTCCGCGCCCACGGCTTGTATGACCATTTCAAAATCAACGTCGAGGCTAACCACGCGACTCTCGCCGGCCATACCTTCGCTCACGAACTCACCGTCGCCGCCGCCGAAAATAAACTCGGCAGTATCGACGCCAACGCCGGCGACGTGCTCCTCGGCTGGGACACCGACCAATTCCCAATCAACCTCTACGACACCGCCACTGCGATGATCGCCGTGCTCCAACAAAAGGGCGGCATCGGCTCCGGCGGCTTCAACTTCGATGCCAAGTGCCGGCGCGGATCCAACGACGTGATGGACTTGTTCTATGCCCACATCGGTGGCATGGATTGCTTCGCCAAGGGCCTGCTGGTGGCCGACAAGATCCTCGCCGACAAGGCCTACAATAAGATTGTTGACGACCGTTATGCGTCGTGGAAATCCCCGACCGGCAAGGAAATTCTCGCCGGTAAGTCGTCACTGGATAAGCTCACCGCGCTCACCCTCAAGAATGGCGAACCCACCCTCCAAAGCGGTCGCCAGGAATTGTTGGAAATCCACTTCAACGATATCCTGCTCAGTCTCTAATCAGAAGACGCAAGACTGCAAGACGCAAGACTGCAAGACGCAAGACTGCAAGACTGCAAGACGCAAGACCGAAGACCGGAGTAAGAAGTGCCATGCGCTAAGGAGCCACGACCTTATTGTCGTGTCTTCGTCAATGTGAGATAATGCGAAAAAGACCAAAGACAAGAGGAAGAAGCGCTCCGCGCGGTCCAATGGCTCTTTCTCCTCTTGTCTTGCAGCGCAGCGGTCTTCTGTCTTTGAGCGCAGCAGTCTTCTGTCTTTGAGCGCAGCAGTCTTCTGTCTTTTCCCTGATAACTAATAACCTATAACAGTCCCCCATGTCCTATTTCCTCGGTCTCGATAGCAGCACCCAAAGCCTCAAGGGCCTCATCATTGATGCTGCGGCCGGCAAGATCGTCGCCCACACGACGGTCAATTTCGCCAAGGACCTGCCACAGTACCAAGCGGCCTATTCGCCGTCGGGCGACCCGCTCGAAAAGCATGCCGAGCCATTGCTGTGGGTCGCCGCGCTCGACCTGCTGTTCACCCGGATGCAGGCGGAGGGCGCGCCCTTAGGGCGGGTCGTCGCCATCGCCGGCTCCGGCCAACAACACGGCTCGGTCTATCTCAATGCCCAGGCGTCGAGCATTCTCGCCGGCCTCGACCCCGCGAAAAGTTTGGTAGATCAACTCGCCCCGGCCTTGTCGCGGCCGACCTCGCCGATTTGGATGGACTCGTCCACCAGCGCCCAGTGCGCCGAAATGACCGCCGCCATCGGCACCCGGCTGCAGACCGACACCGGTTCGCCCGCCATCGAGCGCTTCACCGGCGCGCAGATTCGCAAGTTCTATCAACATGAGCCGGCCGCTTACGCCGCCACCGCCACCATTCATCTGGTATCGTCCTTCATGGCCTCGCTGCTCTGCGGCACGCATGCTCCCATTGACTACGGCGACGGCGCCGGCATGAACCTGCTCAACCTCAGGACCCTCACCTGGGATTCAGCCATTTGCGAGGCAACTGCGCCTTGCTTGTTAGAAAAACTGCCGCCTGCCGTCCCCACCCACACGGTCATTGGCCAACTCTCGCCCTACTTCGCCAAATTCGGCTTTGCCAGCAACGTGACCCTCTCCGCATGGACCGGCGATAACCCGGCGAGCTTGGTGGGCACCGGGGCCACGCGGCCCGGTTTGGCAGTGGTTAGCCTTGGCACCAGCGACACGTTTTTCGCCGTGCTGGAGCCCTACCGGACCGATCCGGAAGGTTATGGCCATGTATTTGGCAATCCCACCGGCGGCTTCATGTGTCTCACCTGCTTCAAGAACGGCTCGCTGGCCCGCGAGCGCATCTGCGAAGAAGCCGGGGTGGATTGGACGTTTTTCGGCGTGACGGCTTTTGAGCAAACCCAGCCTGGCAACTTCGGCCAACTCGCCTTGCCGTGGTTCGAGGCGGAAATCACCCCGCCTGTGCTCACCTCCGGGCTGCGCGCCAACTTTGATTTCGCCAACGCCGCGGCCGCCACCCGGATCCGCGCTATCATCGAGGCTCAGGTGCTATCCATCCGGACCCACTCGCAATGGATCGGCAATTTCGAGACAATCCGGGTCACCGGCGGCGCCTCGCGTTGCACCGGCTTGCTCCAGACCCTCGCCAACGTTTTCCAGGCCACCGTCGAAACGATCGCCGTTCAGGACTCCGCCGCCCTCGGCGCCGCCATGCTCGCCGCCCACGTCGTCGGCCACCACAGCTACGCGTCCCTCACTCAGGCATTGACTCCCGCCACCGCCACGCTCACCCCGGACCCCGCCACCCACCAGACTTATCAGGACTTGCTAGATACCTATCTGCAACTCGAGGCCTCCGCCAAAAACTAGCATAGCGCAGCGTCTTTCTAACGGAGCACTAACGGAGCGCCGGCTTCAGCCGGCGTCTCAGAGGTCATGAATGTGCGCCCTCTCGAGGCGCAGCCTCAGACCCAAGTAAGATGCTAAAATGGTTGATCTACCTGGAATTTCTATGCCACCAACTCGATCCAAATAAGTTTCGATGGGCAGCACCTACGACCTGGGTAACAAACCGAATTCTTCGTTAGGACATTCTGATGTCCGATCGGACATCAGAATGTCCTAACGAATCTGCAGATGCTGCCGCTTAACTCGACGCGAATGCTTGGCATGATTCGTAGCTCGGGTATGATCGCGGGGGGGGGATATTGTGGCGAGGAAGGCACAGCCATGGCGCCGCGACCAACGGTTTGTGCCGCGAGACGCGGCATGCACTGGCTGCGACGAGGACGCCGCAGCCACGGTGCCGCAGCCACGGCAGCGCTGCGCAGCCTCAGATTCCGTCCAACAACCCCTTGAGGCTGCCGAAGAAATCGTCGAGTTCATCGGTGCTGGGTTCGGCGCCGAGGATGTCGTTGTAGGTGGTGTGGGTGAGGTGCGTGTCGTCGAGCTCACAAATGAAGGAGCTGGGTTGGCAACCGGTTTGCTGGCCCCATTTGATGCGGGTGGAGCAATAGGTCATCGTAAGGAGGTCTTTGGCGCGGGTGATGCCGACGTAGAGCAAGCGGCGCTCCTCGTCCTTGGTGCCCTCGGCGATGGAACGAGTGTGCGGCAGAAACCCTTCCTCGAGGCCGACCAGATAGACGATAGGAAACTCCAGGCCCTTTGACGCATGCAGGGTGATAAGGGTGGCTCCCTGCTTTTTTTCGAGGTCCTCGTCGTCGCGGTCGGAGGCCAGCGCGCTGTGATCGAGGAAGGCCTGGAGGGTTTTGCCTTTGGCGCTGTGGCTGCGGAGGCTTTCGATGACGCTTTGGATGCCTTCGCCGCGTTGTTGGCGTTCGCTATCGGTTTTGCACGAGCGCTCGATCCACGGCAGGTACTCCATTTCCTTGATGAGGCCATTGAGGGCATCGGCGGGGTTGTCGCGGTTGATATCGATACGGTTTTTGGCGCCGGCGATGAGGGCGACGAAGGCCTCGATACAGTGGCGGGTCTTGCCGCCGAGTTGGTAGGTGAAATCCGGGTCGCAGAGCGCCTGCCAGACGCTTTCGTGGTGTTCGCGGCTCCACTCGGTGGCGAGCACGGCGGTGGCCTGGCCGATGCCGCGGTTAGGGGCATTGAGGATGCGCAGCAAGGGCACGTCGGTATCGGGGGCGACGAGGAGTTGGGCATAGGCGAGCACGTCGCGCACTTCGCGGCGGTCGTAGAAACTCTGTGCGCCGACCATCCGATAGGGGATTTTGCGTTCGCGGAAGGCGAGTTCGAGTTTGCGGCTTTGGCCATTGGTGCGGAACAACACCGCGAAATCCTCCCACTCACGGCCCACCGCACTTTTGCCGGCAATGATCTCCTCGGCGATGAATTCCGCCTCCTCGTCGTCACCGGGCATCGCCACGATGCGCACCGGATCGCCGCCCGCGCGGGTGGAGCGCAAGATTTTCTCGCGGCGGCCGCGGTTGTGCTTGATCAGGCTGTTAGCCGTGTGCAGCACGGCGTGGGTCGAACGGTAATTCTCCTCTAAGCGGATAATCTTCGGGTCCGGGAAGAATTTTTCAAACTGCAGGATATTGGCGACTTCCGCGCCGCGCCAGCCGTAGATCGACTGGTCATCATCGCCGACCACGCAGACGTGATATGGGGCGGTGACGAGTTGTTGGAGCAAGCGCATTTGCAGTGCGTTAGTATCTTGGAACTCATCGACGGTGACGCGGCGGTAGCGTTGTTGGAAATGCGTGCGGACGTCGGCGTGCTCGCGCAGGACTTGTTCGGCGAGCAACAGCAGGTCGTCGAAATCCACGGCGTTCTGGGCGCGCAGTTCGTTTTGATAGGCAACGGCGAGGGTGGCGAAATAGTCGTCCTCAATTTCTGAGGGGTCGTCGCCTTGGTTTTTGGCCTTGGAAATAGCGGCCAGCACGGCGTCGGGTTTGACTTTCTCATCGCTGCCGCCCTTGCGCACGAGGAGTTGTTTCATCAGGCCGACCTGATCGGAGTGGGAGCAAATGGAGAAATTGCGTTTGTAGCCGAGCTTATCGATGCCGCCGCGCAGGACGCGCACGCACAGCGAGTGAAACGTGCACACAGTCATGTCGGCGGCGGCTTTTTTCGAGACCATGCCGCCGATGCGTTCGCGCATTTCGCTGGCCGACTTGTTGGTGAAGGTAACGGCGAGAATGTCGGCGGGCGGGATGCGCTTTTCGAGCATGTGCGCGATGCGGCAGGTGACGGTGCGGGTTTTGCCGGTGCCGGCACCGGCCAGGATCATGACGGGGCCATCGAGGGCACCGACGGCTTCGCGCTGGGCTTGGTTGAGGGAATCGAATGAGAATGCGTTGGCCATCGGCAAACCGAATGCAAGCGGGGACACGGGCACTTGGCAATCCCGCAAATGCCGGCAGCGGGCAAGCGGCCCGATGCGCCAGGGTCAAACCAAGGCTTGCCGCGGGCGTTTTGGCAAAGCACACTGGCATTTTCCGCAAGCGCCCACCCGGCACGCCTCTAGCCCTCATTTTCTTACTCATGTTCACTGGTCTTGTAGAATCCACCGGCAGCGTTATCGGCCTCGAATCGCGCGGCGAGCAGGCCCGGCTTACTTTGGCCATTCCGTTTGCCGCGGAGTTAGCGCTGGGCGATTCGGTGGCGATCAATGGCTGCTGCCTGACGGTGGCCGAGCTATCGCCGCAGGGGATCGCCTTCGACCTACTGGCACAAACGTTGCGCGTCACGTCCCTCGGCGCCCTGAGCCAAGGGTCGCAGGTCAACCTCGAGCGCGCCTTGCAAGTGGGCGACCGCTTCGGCGGACATTTTGTGCAGGGCCACGTGGATGCCACCGGCAGCATCACCCGACTCGCGGCACAGGGCCAAGACCACGTGTTCGAGGTGTCGTTGCCGCCGGCGATCCACCGCCTGTGCATCGCCAAGGGCTCGCTCGCGGTGGACGGCATCTCCCTCACCATCGCGGAACTGGCAGCGGCGTCGGCCATTTTCTGGATCACCCCGCACACCTGGCTGCAAACCCACCTGCATGCCGCGCGGGTCGGCCAGCCGGTCAATTTGGAAGCTGACATGCTCGCCAAGCACGTGGATCACCTGCTGGAAGCACGGTTGAAGCACTAAATTTGAAGCACGAAATTCTAAGCATTAAATCCTAAACGAAGAGGAGAAGATCAGAGGGACAGACAAAAGAAACCACTGATTGCACTGAGAACCACTGAAACCACTGAAACCACTGAAACCACTGAAA
>Ga0114962_10002142_pt1 | contig 16692 bp, 16 predicted proteins | sample C_130820_MF_Meta_FD_87017 | JGI IMG/M metagenome (GOLD analysis project Ga0114962, IMG submission 87017) | Freshwater microbial communities from Lake Croche, Canada to study carbon cycling - C_130820_MF_MetaG | ecosystem: Environmental > Aquatic > Freshwater > Lake | place: Lake Croche, Canada...
ACCACCGGATCCTCGCGCTCCAAACTACGCCCGGGCAAGCCTGACATCGTTTGAAGCGCAGCGCCAAACGGAGCCTGCCCCGGCGTAGCTCACCGCAGGTGAACGAAGCCGGGCCTAACCACCGGATCCTCGCGCTTCAAACTACGCCCGGGCAAGCCAGGCTTCGTTTGAAGCGCAGCGCCAAACGGAGCCTGCCCCGGCGTAGCTCACCGCAGGTGAACGAAGCCGGGCCTAACCACCGGATCCTCGCGCTTCAAGCTACGCCCGGGCAAGCCGTACATAACAGTTAACGCCTTAGGCCGCAATTGTCCGCGCCGCCACTCGCGCGTCAACAGGGCCATCGCCCTCCCCGATAGATTTCTTCCTCGCCTCCACCAATTCCACCGCCACTCCCGCCACCACCACCTCGGGATATAGCCCGGCTATACGTTGCAGCAACTCCTCGTCGCTCAACACGCCATCCGCCATCCGCGGCACCTCCAGCAACAAGTGAAAATGGTTAGACATCACGCAATACGCTAAGATCCAGCAGCCTGAAAAATTCTCATACATCCGAAAAAACATCCGGAACGCCTCGCATTCCCACTCCTCAAACACAAACCGCCGCTCCACCACTCGGCTAATGCAATGGTAAATCACCGGTTTCGTGCCCGAATCTTTCCACCCCGCCAGCCATCGGGATTTACGCATCTAACCACCGTACCGCCGAAAACCGCGCAATCCAAAAGATTCTCCACTATTTATCTGTCACCCCCTCAAGCTCTACCAAGACCTCTACCGACCCACCGAAGTTAGCCTGCAGTTTATTCGCTGGCCTCGCTCCATGCTTCTGCGGGCGACCTGTTACAGGGATGCTCTGGCGCTGTTGCGCCCACTCATGCTGAAATATCTTTAAGATGTTAGCCAACAGCGTTCAATGGCGCCCTGACCGCACTTCCCATTTCGATGCTCAGCGATAGCCGAACCAGAGCAGGATGCTGGCGGTGATCGCAAACGTCCAGTAGTCGGTAGGGAAGCCGAGCAGCCACTGCTTGTGCCAGGGCACCTCGGCGCGCTTGAAGCGCTGCCAGCCGTAGGCCGGGTTGAGCAGGAACCAGAGCAGGTCCTCGATGATCCAAAACAACATGAAGCCGGCCATGACCCGGGCCTCCAGTGGCCAAGACCACGACCAGTTCAGGACGAACGGGTAGTGGAAGATCAGGAGGATGAAGGGCAGGACCCAGGCGTGATAGCCGGTTAGCGGTCGGCCGCCGAAGAACATGTCCAGCAGCCAGTGCTTCTCGATCCGCCAAGTCGGCAGATTGCTCGCCCAGCCGCCCGAGCCCTCGATCTGGATCTCAACCATGGCGAAGAGGTACGACAAAACACCGACGGTGCTCAGGAATCCAGCGATCTGCAGGGCGGAGTGGGTCATATCAGCGCCGTGGCCAGCATATCGAAGGCCACCCGTCTGTGGCCGCAGACGCGAGCATTGAATGAATCGTCCAGAGAACGGGTGAATTTCGGCAGAATCATGGAAAAGCTCCTCAACGGCGAAAGTAGCTATCCGGTCTGGCTTGCCAAGGCATTTGTTCGAAAACACCCGGTAGCTATTTCTAGAGGCGGACTGCCTGCCTTCATCAATGCCGACCTTATCGCGCAAGGACACTCACCTTTTAACTCGGAAGCTGCCACACTCTGTGCCGCCCGGCTCATCCTGGAGATGATTGAAATCGGCCTGACGCGCGGGTTTTATGATTAAATATTTGACATTCATTCTAACTTTATTACCCTCCGGGCATGGCAACCAAGCTTAAACCGATCAAAGACAAACTTTCCAAGACACAAATCCTCGAGCAGATCGCCACCGACACCGGGCTCGCCCGCAAGCAAGTGGCAGCGGTTCTGGATAGCCTGACCGAAGTGATCGAGGCACACGTCAAGAAAAACGCCGTGGGTGAATTCGTGCTTCCCGGCCTGCTGAAAATCAGCACCGTGCGTAAGGCGGCCGTCAAGGCCCGCAAAGGCATCAATCCCTTCACCAAGGAAGAAGTCACATTCAAGGCCAAACCCGCCTCCACTGCGGTGAAAGTCCGGCCCTTGAAGAAGCTCAAGGACATGGCGATCTAGGCGATTAGCTGTTTCTACATCCATTCAAATCAAGCCCTTCCGCTGTGCCGGAAGGGCTTTTTTTACGGCGTGCAAAGCCTACTGCGGGAACACGAGCTTTTCGGTTTGGGATGAGCCACGGCCGAAGCCGTCGCCCACATCCTTGGTGGAGACGTAGAGCATCACGCCCATAAGCAACAACGCAAACGCCGTCTGCACCACTTCCAGCACCCGCGCCTTGACTGGCCGCCGCGCAATTTTTTCCAAAATGGCGAGCGTGATGTGGCCGCCATCGAGCACCGGCAAGGGCAGCATGTTGAGCACAGCGAGATTCACATTGAAGAGCACCATGAAGGCCAGCAAGCGCTGCCAGGCGTGCTCGGATTGCAGAATCGCATACTGGTGTTTGGCAATGCCAATCGGGCCGCTCAAGTGGTCGATTCCAATGTTAGATCCCCGTGACACCAAGCGGCTAATCGTCGTCCACATCATCGTCAGACTGTCGCTAACCTGCTGCAATGGCTTGGGGTACACAATGGCTTCATCGACGAATTGCACGTCGTCTAAGCTCACCCCAATCATCGGCCCCTTGCCCGCCGGCGACACCGGCACCAGCGGCGTGACACGGAGCGATAAATTGCCCGCACCGCGCTCGATCGCGAGGTCGATCGACTTGAGCCCAGCCTGCTTAATGTAATCGTACGCAACGCTGGCGTTGGGAAATTTTTCGCCGTCCATGGCGACGAGCGTGTCGCCGGCTTGGAGTCCGGCGCGACTGGCGGGGCTGTCCTTGCTCACGCTGAGGATAGCGATGCGCTCACCCTGCGGCAGGATGCCGACGCGGCGCAAGCCGCTGCGTTGGAACCAGTGGTTTTTTTCCGGAATTTCAAATTTAGACACGAGTTTGAGCGGGGCGGTTTGGCCGGGCCGCTCGACGGTAAATTCAATCTCGTTGCCCTCACTCAGAATGATGTTCTCGGAAATACTCTCAAGCGTGCCGGCGTACCCCCGCACGGTCTTGCCATTGACTTCAATGATTTTGTCCCCAGCTAGCAAACCGGCTTTTTGCGCCGGACTGTCTGCCATGACCGTCCCGATCACTTGGGTCGGTACAAAATCATTCGGCTTGCCTACCTGCCACACCACCACCGCGCTCAGCAGCGCCAGCAACAACGAAAACAACGGCCCTGCAAGCGCCACAATGATCTTATCCAGCGGCGTGACCGGCGGCAACGCCGCGCCCGCCGTGCCGCCACCTTCAATCGCCTCCATCGGCGCCATTTGCGGCAAGGCAACAAACCCACCGGCCGGTATCCATCCCAGACCGTACTGTACGCCGTTGATGGTTTTGCTCCAGATGGGCCTGCCGAACCAGATTTGGAAGCGGTCGATTTGCAGGCCGCGCCACTTGCCGGCGAGGAAATGCCCGAGTTCGTGGATGAAGATGATGACATTGAAAATCATCACAACGACAAAAATCAACAGAGCGACGTGTAAAATACTGGCAAGTGTGGACATGTAAAAAGGTAGGGAAGACCAGAACTTAGCGTCACCGGCCATTCCGGCAAGGGCAATCTTGGAAAGAGGCCGACTACTTGGTTTTGTCCAGCACGGCTTGGAGTTCCCAAGTGCGTTTATCCCGCGGGGTCGAGGGACCGTTGTACCCTAGCAACCGGAAGGGTTTGCTGCCGAGCTTGCCGGCGGCCAGCGCCGCCTCAACTGCGGTCTTGGCCCTGGCCACATTAGCCTGGTTATCCGGGCCCTGCCAGGTGTAGCTAAGCACTTTGGCAGCGGGCACATCACGCACCTCCACCCGTTTCCCGTCAGCTCCCGCCACGCCAACTTTGTCGTTGCGATAAAGAAAGGCCATCGACGACATTTCGAGCTGCTCGCCGGACCTTTCCATGGTCAGCTCGACCGGAGCCGTCATCGGAATTTGGTGACGCTTGATATGGGAAAAAAGTGTCCAGAAACCAAAACTCTGCCAGCGGTTGCCGGTGAACGCTGCGCGGTAGGCTGGATAATATTTGAGGCTAACCTGGTCATAAGGCCCCGGTTTGGGCCAACCCTCGGGCAGTGGCGCTTCATCGACGTAAGCCGGCGCGGCAGGCGGCTCCAGCGCTTGCATGGTGCAGCTAGATATCGCGGTGAGAACGGGCAGCAGAGTGAGCCTCATGGGTCTGACTAAAGCACAGAAACGCCAACTCGCAATGGGGGGTGGCAATCGAAGGCCGCAGGGAAAAAAAGCCGCACACCCCTGAGGCGTGCGGCTGCAAAAAAACCTGCGGGAGCGTTAATTCGCTGCGGCAGCCGTGACAGTGGCTGCGGGCACTGCGATATTCACGCGGCGGCCTTCGCGGTCGAAAAGCACCTTGCCATCCACCAATGCAAAGAGCGTGTGGTCGCGGCCGATGCCAACGCCGATGCCCGGATGCACCTTGGTGCCGCGCTGACGAATGATGATGTTGCCAGCGATGACGGCTTGACCGCCAAATTTTTTGACGCCGAGGCGTTTGCTGCGGGAATCGCGACCGTTCTTGACGGAGCCTTGTCCTTTTTTATGGGCCATGGTAGGAGGGGGTGGGGATGGGATTAACCGGCGATGGAGGTGATCTCAAGGGTGGTCAGGTGACGCCGAAAACCTTTGGTCTTGTGGAAGCCCTTGCGGCGCTTGAACTTGAACGCCACGCCCTTGGGCCCGCGATATTGGTTGACGACTTTGGCGGTCACCGAGGCACCCGCCACGCTGGGAGCGCCGATCTTCACACTGTCACCTTCGCCCACTAGCAGGACCTCGGTGAACAGGATTTCAGAATCGACTTCGGCGTCGAGCTTCTCGACGTCGAATGTTTCGCCTTGTTGGACGCGGTATTGTTTACCGCCGGTTTTGATCACTGCGTAGGCCATGGCCGTTTTGGGGAAATGTGGAGTTGTTCCGCCGTTATGGGCGGGCGGGGAGATCAACACGACCGCCGCCGCTAGGCAAGGTTTTTTTTTGAAATTGATGATTTTTTGCCGCTGCAACACAAAAAAATGTCTGGCAGCAGCCGGGGCGGCTGCCGAGCGCCCACTAGGGGGATGTGGCATCTCCCCGCCAGTGACCCAAGGGAAGGGCCATCGCGGCTAGCTCTGGAACCTCTCATGGGCAGGGTGAAAAATTCCCCCCCTCTCCTCATGGAGCTCCTCTTACGGAGCGCCGGCTTGAGCCGGCCAACCCATGCTCAGCGCAAGGACCACCGCCTAGCAGCTTTTACTCGCGCATGCCATGGGCAAGGCGCACAAGTTGCGCCACCGTGCCAACGGACACTCGCCACTAAGCTCGCTTGGCAGGGCGGGGGCAAGCCCCCGCACTCCGCGCCGGGGCGGCTTTGAGGCGCCCCACCAGAAGGCCCGGCCAATCAGTTCTTTTTCTTTATTTCTAGCTGTTCCTTAACTTTGGTTTCGATTTCGGCATAGAGGGTGGGGTCGCCTTTGAGGAGTTCCTTGGCGGCATCACGGCCTTGGGCGAGTTGGGTACCGTTGTGGCTGAACCAGGAACCGCGCTTTTGCACGATCTCCATCTCTAGCGCCAGATCGAGCAACGAACCGGTCGAGGAAATCCCTTCGTTGTACATGATGTCGAACTCGGCCTCGGTGAACGGTGGCGCCACCTTGTTTTTGACGATTTTCACCTTGGTGCGGTTGCCGGTGACGGTGCCATCGGAAGCCTTAATCTGGCCGATGCGCCGGATATCAACGCGTAGCGAGGAAAAGAACTTGAGGGCACGGCCGCCGGGAGTGGTTTCCGGATTGCCGAACATAACGCCGATTTTCTCGCGGATCTGGTTGGTGAAGATGACCACGGTGCGGGCCTTGGAAACGAGCGCGGTGAGCTTGCGCATCGCGGCACTCATCAGGCGGGCCTGGGCTCCGACGGTTGAATCGCCGATTTCGCCGTCGAGTTCCTGCTTGGTAACCAGCGCGGCGACGGAATCCAGCACGATGACGTCGATGGCATTGGAGCGCACCAGAGCCTCACAAATTTGTAGGGCCTCTTCACCGGACGAGGGTTGCGAGACGAGCAGGTCGTCCATGTTGACGCCGAGTTTTTTGGCGTATTGGGGGTCCAGCGCGTGCTCGACGTCAATGAAGGCGGCGACACCGCCGCGTTTCTGGGCCTGGGCGATGACGGTAAGTGTGAGAGTGGTCTTACCAGAAGACTCAGGGCCGAAAACCTCGACCATGCGGCCGCGCGGGAAACCGCCAACGCCCAAGGCGCGATCAATGAGCAAATTCCCGGTGGGAATGACGTCCACATCGACGCGGTGGCCGTCGCCCATGCGCATGATGGCGGCTTCGCCAAATTCCTTTTGGATCGAGGCGATGGCAAGGTCTAGGTTGCGCTTGCGAGCTTCGGCGTGTTTTTCAGCGGCGGATTCTTCAGATGTTTGTTTGGCAGCCATGAGTGGTATGAGGTGTGGCAAAGGATTACCGCCGAAATAACCTCAACGCAAGGAAAAAGATGTTCGGCCGAACAAAAAAGTGAGTTTTGGTGATTTTGGCGGGGCTTGGCTGAGGTTTGCCAGCTGTCGGCTTGAAAAAGCCCGAGGCAGCCCGCACTCTTGGCGCGTGATCTCCGCTCATGCTGCCCTGGCCTCGCTCCCGCTCCTGTCTCCCAAGGACGTCGCCGCGCTGGCTGCAGCCGGGCTGAGCAGCCCGACCGCCTTGCTTGAGCACTTGCCCCGGCGCTACGAGGACCGACGGCGCTTCGATGCTTTTCCCAATCAACCCACGGCGCTGCCGGTATGCTTGCGCGGCACCGTCATCGATGCAGCGTCGCGGGGTTTTGGCGAAGGTCGGCGTTTTTATGAGGCCATCGTGATGGACGGGTCTGGCGGGGTTTTCGGCAGCGGCAAGGTTTCCTGCCGCTGGTACAACATGCCGTTCATCCAGAAATTGTTAGCCACCGGCCACGAAGTCATCCTCTACGGCAAGGTCAAGGAGTGCAACGGGCGACTGGTCATCGACCACCCGGAGTTTGAAGTTTTGCGCGAGGACGACGCCGCGGCGCCGATTCATCTCGAACGCATCGTGCCCATCTACAAAAATCTAGCGGGTTTAGCGCAGCGCCGTCTGCGCGAAATCATTCACCTGCTGCTGCAGCAAACCGATCCGGCCACCACGACGTCCATCCGCGACGTCGATTCGGCCACGCCGCGGTATCAGGCACTGTTGGAGGTGCATTTTCCGCAAACTCTCGAGCAGGCGCAGGCCGCGCGGCGGCGCTTTGCGCGCGAAGAGTTTTTCGCATTGCAACTCAACGTAGTGTGGCGCCGCGCCCGCTATGCCGAGCAACCAGGCCGCGTGCTCGGCTCCCGCACCACGCTGCTGAAGCGGTTCTATGCCAGCCTGCCGTTCGACCTAACCGATGCTCAAAAACGTTCCATCAAGGAGATGGTGGTGGACCTGCGCACGCCGCGGCCGATGCACCGTTTGCTACAGGGGGATGTCGGGTCGGGCAAAACCTTTGTTGCCATGGCCGCCATGCTGCTGGCCATCGACTCCGGCTGTCAGGCCGCGCTCATGGCACCTACCCAAATCCTCGCCGAACAACATTACCTCACGTTCCGGCGTTGGCTCGAGCCCCTGGGTCTGCGCCTCGCTCTGCGCACCGCCAACCGCGATGAATCCAACCACTCCCAAGCGGTCGACGAAGCTCAAATCATCATCGGCACCCATGCCTTGTTATATGACTCGGTGACATTCCGCGATCTCGGCTTGGTCGTCATCGATGAACAGCACAAATTTGGCGTCGCCCAGCGCGCGGCCCTCATCCGCCAGGGCGTGGTGCCGGACGTGTTAGTCATGACCGCCACGCCCATCCCGCGCACCTTGACCATGACGCTCTACGGCGAGCTCGACGTATCAGTGTTAGATGAGAAACCGCCTGGCCGCGGCAAAATCGTCACTGCGCTGCGCATTTCCCCGAAACAGACCGACGTCACCAAATTCGTCAAGCAACAACTCGCCGATGGCCGCCAAGCCTACCTTGTCTATCCGCTCGTCGAGGAAAGCGAATCGCTCAAGGCCGAGTCAGCCATTGAGGCCTATGCCAAATGGCAGAAGCGTCTGCCGGGTTGCCAAGTTGGGCTGCTGCACGGCAAGCTCAAGCCCGAAGAAAAGGAAGCCGTGATGAGCCGCTTCCGCTCCGGCGAGATTGCCGCGTTGGTTGCCACCACGGTGATCGAAGTGGGTGTGGATGTGGCTAACGCCAGCGTGATGATTTTGCATCATGCCGAACGTTTCGGCATGGCACAGATCCATCAACTCCGCGGCCGTATCGGACGCGGCGCTCACAAGGGGTGGTGCATTCTTCTAACCGACGGAAAGAATCCCGACGGACTCGAGAAACTCAAAATTCTCGAGCGAACCGCCGATGGCTTTGAAATTGCCGAAGCCGACCTGCGCTTACGCGGACCCGGCGACGTGTTAGGCACTGCCCAGAGCGGGCTGGCAGCGCTGCGCTTCAGTGATTTTCTAGCTGATACCGAGCTGCTGCGTGAAACCCGCGCCTTGGCCGATGCGGTCATTGCGGCCGACCCCGACCTCACCGGCTCGCAGCGCCACCTGCGCCCGCTGATCCATCAACACAGCGAGGGCCCCTTGACGCAGGAAAATTAAGACCCGGAAAATTTGGGGGGGCTTTGTCCTACCTTTCAAGCCATCGCCACCCATCCGCGGTTCGGCCAGGTGGCTTCAGCCGCCGTGGCCATCGCTGAGTTCCTCATTGGCCGCCTGGCCTTCGTGCAGGTCAACGTCGTCTTCGCCGCTGGCGGCGCTCACCTCGGTGCTTTCCAGAATCTGACTGATGCGCGCGCTGCGGAAAAACAACCAGGGCACATTGGGAATACTGCGCAACTCGACGCCGCCCTGGGCACTGTAGATTTGAATGGTGCCGGCACCGCACAGCAGCAGTTCGAGGAAATCCGGATAGCTGGTGATGATGCGCTTGGCACCGCGGCCCAGCGAGTCGTCCTTGCTGAGCATGGCGAAGTGCTCGATCTCATTGTGACTGATGCGCCAGCGCTGGTTGATGTGCGCGTCGAGCCACATGATCAGATAGAGGATGCCGCCGAACAGCCCGAACAGATCGAGCCAGTCGTGGGAGATAAGCGGGGCTTTGGACGACAGATGATGGCCGAACTGACTGAAAATCATCACGTTCTGGGTGTCCTTGAGCCACAGCAGGCAGAACACACTGGCGAGAATGGTGACCCCCCACGTGATGGTTAGATTCCGGCTGAGGTCAAAACCCATGGCCATCAGCACCGTCAGCAGCGTGATCACGAAAATCCAACCTTCGAGTTGTGGGTTGAGCCAATCACCTAGCAGCGGCAACAACAGCGCCAGTACAATCACCGGCCATGTGTAGAGGAATTTCGGATAACTATAAAACACGATTTGCGAGGGCACCGGCCGCCGCTTGGCCTTGCCCAGCTTGGCTGGCGGACCGACTGCCGGGGGGGCGGCGGCGCGGGCGGCTTCACGCGCTAGCGATGGATCGTTACCCTCTGGATGGCTCATGTGGAAATGAAAGTTGGGAATGGGCGGGACGGATGGGCGATGTGCCTTGGCCAACACTGACCACACAGCCGCATGAAAACGCGTTCCGAGCCGACTTTCAAGCGTTAAAGTCAGATAGATTTCTCGCGGCCACCGCCAGGCTGCCGCGTCAAGCCCGGAGCCATATCCTTGCTGTGGTGGCTCCGCCAATGAGGGATAGAGGCGGCACTAGAGGGTAAATCGTGGTAAAGAAACCACTGATGGTACTGATTTCCACTGTAGGCCGCTGGCAGGCTTGCGCAGGCGCAAATGACTGCTTGGCAAGAATTTTTTCCTCAGCGATGGGTGGACAAGCGCAACCCACCACTCTAGTCTCCGGGCATGCAAGTCGTTCTGCCATCCCGCCCGCGCCAGTCACGCGGCTTTACCTTGGTTGAGTTATTGGTGGTCATCGCCATCATCGGCGTCATGGCGACCATGGCGATGGTCGGCATGCCCAGATTCATCGAAAAGGGCAAGCATGTGCAGGCCTTGGCGCAGATCCGTGATTTAACGGTGGGACTGACCTCCTTCGACGCCGATAACAACACCCCGCTCCTCCCTCATGACCAGCGTGCCGCCGGCCAGGACACGGTGTATGGCGAGGTCAACGGCGAGTTTTCCAACGGCATCGTGGTGGCGGTACTCAGTGGCATGGCCAATAACCTGCCCTATCACCTCCTCGACTGCGATGTGAAGGACATCAATCCAAAGGAACAGGTGTACATGATCTTCAAACTCGCCGAGCAGAAAAAAAATGGCGTCACTCCCGATGGCTTGTTCAACGATCCCTGGGGCCGCCAGTGGATGATCGCGGTCAACGCCTTCAAATCCACCAGTCCGAATGCCGAACTGGTCGAAAACAATACCACCAACCCCGGCAAGAATGACTCTCACCTCGATACCAAAGGCTTGGCCGTGTATTCGGACACTGCACCGCGCGACCAATCCTTTGTGATATGGAGTTACGGCAAGGATGGTAAAAAGGGTGGCGAAGAGAGCCGAGGCAAACTCATCCCGCCTTACGATGGCTCTGACGACGCCGTCTCTTGGAAGTAATTGCAGCCCGGGCTTGCCGGGCCGGCCACCGTCGCCCTAACCTCGCGCCATGCAGACCATTCGAGCCGGAGTCGCGGGTGCGGGCGCCATGGGGCGCAACCACGCCAGGGTGTATTCGTTGTTGGACAACGCGGTGCTCACCGCCGTCTATGATGCCGATGAGGCGCGGGCGGCCACAGTGGCTGCCGAGTTTGGCGCGCAAGCGGTGACAAGTTTGGAGGCCCTTGCCGAGTTGTGCGACGTCGCGAGCGTGGCGGTGCCCACTGTGGCGCACCGCACAGTGGGTTGCCGTTTGATGGAGTTGGGCGTGCATGTGTTGATGGAAAAGCCCATCGCCCCGACAGTCGCCGATGCGCAGGTGTTAGTGGAAACCGCGCAACGCAGCCGCCGCGTGCTGCAAATCGGCCACATCGAACGCTTCAACCCAGTGCTCCGCGAACTGGAAAAAAAACTCTCCCACCCCCGCTTCATCGAGGCCCACCGCCTCTCGCCCTTCCCCAACCGCTCCATCGACATCGGCGTGGTCCTCGATTTGATGATCCACGATCTCGAAATCATCCTCCACCTCGTCCGCTCCCCCATCGCCAGCATCGACGCCGTGGGCGTGGCCGTCCTCACCGGCCAGGAGGACATCGCCAACGCCCGCCTGCGCTTCGATAATGGCTGCGTCGCCAACGTCACCGCCAGCCGCATCAGCCCGGAGCGCCTGCGCAAATTGCGCGTGTTCCAGCAGGATTGCTACCTGTCACTAGACTATCAGGAACAATCCGGCCACATCCACTGGAAAGAGGGCATGGAAATCAAACGGGAAGCCGTGGCGGTTGAGCCCGGCGAACCGCTCCGCCTCGAACTCGAGGCCTTCGTCAACAGCGTCGCCGTGGGTGCCGCCCCTGCCGTCAGCGGCCAGCAAGGCACCGCCGCCCTCGGCGTGGCCTTGGAAATCACCCGCATCATCCATCAAGGACTAAACGATAGTAAGAACGCCATTGGCTAACAATTTATCTTACATGGTGACAGATAAATAGTGGAGAATCTTTTGGATTGTGCGGTTTTCGGTGGCACGGCGCTAAGGGACTGCTATGGAGTGTCGGGAATTTGCGCGTGGGGGTCTGAAGCCCACCGAAATCTACGGGGTGAGGCCAAGCTCGGTGAACGACTCACTCCTGCTGAGAAGACAGATTCCCGCAAGATGGCTTGCAGTGCCCTCAACGCGCTTGTCGAAACAGGTCCGATCACTGAGTGCGAGGCGTTGCGCCGACTGGACGATTGGAAAAGCCAACACCGCTGAGCAAGTGGGCAATCCCATACCGAACTATCCAGCAATGCGCTCATCGGGGCATTGCCCATCCGGCCAATTCGTCTCGTTCGGCACGCATGGTGACGGCGACGGTCATCGTGATTCCCCAAGATCACGCCAGCCCTCATGACTTCTTTTGATTGACGGGCCGCCAAACGCCCCTCAACCTCCGCCACATGATTTCGTTCTTACCTACAAATTGCACGTGGTGGTTGGCCGAAGCCGTCAATCTGGCGGCGGTGGATTACTCGATTCTGCTCATCTACGTGGTGTTTGTGCTAGGCATAGGCTTTGCGCTGAAACGCTACATGAAGACCTCGGCTGACTTTCTAACATCGGGCCGTTCGATTCCGGCGTGGGTCACCGGGCTGGCCTTCCTCTCGGCCAACCTGGGTGCGCTGGAGTTGGTAGGCATGACTGCCAGCGGAGCCAAATACGGCATTGCCACCTGTCATTTCTATTGGGTGGGGGCGATTCCCGCGATGATCTTCCTGGCGGTGTTTATGATGCCGTTCTACTACGGCTCCAAAGCCCGCTCGGTGCCAGAGTACCTTAAGATGCGCTTCGATGAACGCACCCGCTGCCTGAATTCGATTTCTTTCGCGGTGATGACCATGTTCGCCTCCGGCATCTCGATGAATGCCTTGGCCAAACTCCTCCACCAATTGCTCGGTTGGAACTATGACGTGAGTCTGTGGATTTGCTCGGCCATCGTGCTCGCGTACGTGCTCAAGGGCGGCCTGACGTCGGCCATCTACACCGAGGTGCTGCAATTTTTCATGATTGTGCTAGGCTTCGCGCCGATTGTTTATCTGGGCTTGCAAGACGTCGGAGGCTGGGGGCATCTAAAAGAATTGCTAGGCAGCGTCGCGCAAAATCCCGCAGCACTGGAACTCAATACCCATACCTTCCAACCGGATGCATGGACCAGCGCGTGGAAGCCGCTACTAGGGGGCCCCTCCCAAAATCCGATGGGAGTGGACTTGTTTGCGATGCTCTTCGGGCTGGGGTTTGTGCTGTCCTTCGGCTACTGGTGCACCAACTTCCTGGTGGTGCAGCGGGCGATGGCGGCCAAGAATATGAGCGCCGCACGCCGCACGCCGCTCATCGCCGCCGTGCCCAAAATGATTTTCCCGATCCTGGTGATTTTGCCCGGCATGATCGCCGCCGGCCTCGCCCTGACCGCCAAAGACGGCTACCGTCTGCCGCCCAAGCCACTGGCTGCGGCGGAATATGCCAAAGCGTTGCCTGCGGTGAAAGCGGCTGCGGGGCTGAATACCGATGCGGCCTTTGCGAGTGTTAGTGCTGCCACCGGGATGAAAATGAGCCCGGAAAAGGTCGCTGCACTCGTCAAGGATGCGGCCAGCCTCGATGAGGCCAGCCTCAAAACCCAACTCCAAGAAGCCGTGGTTGAAAATGACTATGACGGCGTGATCCTATCCTTAGTGAAAAAATACTGCCCACCCGGCTTGCTCGGCCTAGCCCTTACCGGGTTACTGGCGTCCTTCATGTCCGGCATGGCCGGCAACGTCACAGCCTTCAACACGGTGTGGACCTATGACCTCTATCAGGCCTACATCGCCAAAAACAAGAGCGACGAACACTACGCCTGGATGGGCCGCGCCATCACCGTGGTGGGCATTTTGCTCAGCATTGCCTGCGCCTATCTGGTGAGCCGCTGGTCCAACGCCATGGATATCATCCAACTGGTGTTTGGCTTCGTCAATGCGCCGCTGTTCGCCACTTTCCTGCTAGGCATGTTCTGGAAACGCACCACCAGCCACGGTGCCTTCTTCGGCCTGCTCGGCGGCATAGGCACCTCGGCGGTGTTTCATTCGCTCTCGTCGGCCACCGGCAACGCCCTCGGCATCAAGGGCGGATATCTGTGGAGCCTGATGGGCAAGACCCTTGCCGATGTGCCAAGCTGCCTGAGCTTCCCGAGTGACATGGCGCAGAACTTCTGGCTGGCCAGCTTTGCATTCATCGCCTGTTTCGTCATCACCCTCGGCATCTCGGTCGTCACTGCCCGCACCAAGACCGATGAGGAGCTAGCTGGCCTAGTGTATTCGCTCACGCCCAAGATTGTGGACCGCGAGGACTCGTGGTTTCTGCGGCCCTCGGTCATTGGCATCATCCTGCTATTTGGCTGCGTGATTCTTAACATCATCTTCTGGTAATCCCGGCGTCACCAACATCTAACTCATCAACCTCATGGGACTCGATCTTCGCAAACCAATCGGCTACTTCTTCCTGCTTCTCGGCATCATCTTGGTCGGCCAAGGCGTGCTGACCCAAGGCAATACGGTGATGTATGCCAAGTCTCTGGATTACAATATCAACTTGATTTGGGGGGTGGTGCTCGTCGTGTTTGGTCTGGGCATGCTCATTCCAGCGCTGCTGAGCAAGGGCGGCGGCAAGTGAGCCAAAAGCGCCGCCCGAGATGCGCCGCCCAGCCGCCAGCGGTGGCGGCTGAAGCTCTTACCTAAGCGATCCGGTAACCGCCCCGTATGGACTATTCTGCTCTCATTGCCAAACACCGTGACCGCTTCGCCGAACTGGAAGAAGCAGTGGGCAATCCGGACCTCTTCGCCGATGCCAAACGCGCCACTGACCTGCTGCGCGAGCATCGCAAGCTCAAGCGAACCCTCGATCTGTGGGAAAATCTCCAGGCCACCAAGCGCCACCTAGCCGATAACCAAGACCTGGCAAGATCCGACGATCCTGACTTCGCCGCGATGGCCGCCGAGGAGATTCCCGCGCTCGAAGCCACCATCACCAGCTTGGCGGATGACCTGCAATACGCGCTGCTGCCCGCCGATCCTAACGAAGACCGCGACGCCCTGATCGAAATCCGGGCCGGTGCCGGAGGCGACGAGGCATCGCTTTTCGCTGCGGAACTGATGCGCGCCTATCAACGCTATGCCGATGTCCGCGGCTGGAAATGCGAACATCTCGAGAGCAGCCCGTCGGAAGTCGGCGGCTTCAAGGAAGTCATTCTCAAAGTAACCGGCGACGAAGTGTTTCGTCATCTTAAATACGAATCGGGCGTGCATCGAGTTCAGCGCGTGCCCACCACCGAGACCCAAGGCCGCGTCCACACCTCCACCATCACCGTCGCCGTGCTGCCGGAAGCCGAAGAGGTCGATGTGGATATTAGACAAGAAGACCTCCGAATCGAAGTCTGCCGCGCCGGCGGCGCCGGTGGCCAACACGTCAACCGCACCGAGAGCGCTGTGCAAATTTTCCATTTGCCCACGGGTATCTATGTGCGTTGCGAAGAGGGGCGTTCGCAGATTAAGAATCGCGAGATTGCGATGCAGATTCTCCGCACCAAGCTCTACGAACAAAAACTTCGCTCCCAACAAGAGGCCTATTCGTCGCACCGCCGCTCCCTCATCGGCTCCGGCGACCGCTCGGAAAAAATTCGCACCTATAACTTTCCGCAGTCCCGCGTCACCGACCACCGCATCGGCCTGACCTCCCACAACCTCGCCGGCGTGATGGCCGGCGATTTCTCGGAGTTCACCACCGGCCTCCAAAAAGCCGAGATGGACGAACGCCTCGCCGAAGCCGGGATCTAACTTATATTATTTTGCAATCAGGTCTCTGGCCTCTTTGCTGCCCTGCTGGGCGGCGAGCTGCAACCAATACTTTCCCAAGGATTTCGAGGGCGCAACCCCTCTGCCTTCAAGCAGACATTTGCCATAGGCTACCCGGCCGTTGGCCGATCCGCGGCGAGCCGACTTCTCATACCATGTCACCGCCTCGTTGGCATCTTTCTCCACAACCGTGCCATTGTCATAACACTTTCCCAGCTCATACTGACCTTCCGCGTCGTTCTGTGCCACCGCTTTCCTGATCCATTCAATCGCCTCTGAAGCTTTGGCGGCTTTTCCCGTCAGAAGCAACTGCCCCATCCTCGCCTGCGCCGGCGCGTAGTTGCGCCCCACCGCCTCACCCAACCATTTGTCGGCCTCCACTTCATGCTTTTCAATCCCGGTGGCGGTCCTCAAAAAATTAGAATACGCGAGTTGTGCGGCGGGCTCTCCTTTGTCAGCGGCCTTGCGATACCATTCGACGGCCGCGGCCGCATCCCGATTCACGCCCGTGCCATTGGTATAACAATCGCCAAGCGCGGTCATCGCCGGCCCATCGTCCAACCCGGCGGCCTTGCGCATCAATGCCACCGCTTCACCCGGATCCTTGACCAAGCGCAAGGCCTTTTCCCGCATCGCCCCGGCATGGCCCGATTTCGTCAGATCCTCAATTAATTCGGATGCGTGCTGCCGCGATTCTTCATCATCTATTTTGAATAGCAGCATCGCCTGATCGAATAAATTTTCCGGATGCCCTTGCGTGGCGGCCTTGCCGTACCATGCTGCGGCTTCCGACAGGTCTCGCGCCACGCCGCGGCCCTCGGCCAAGCAATTGGCATAGGCAATCTGAGACTCCCAATTACTCAACTCGGCGGCCTGCTTGAAGTTGCGCGCGGCTTCCACCTCATCTTTCGGGACCCCGTTTCCAGCCGCATATATCTCTCCTAAAATATGCAGCGGCAAATAGTATCGTTCCATCTCCAACGATTTGTGACACCATTTCATCGCCTCGGCCGCATCGCGCTCCACCCCGCGCCCCTCGACGTAACACCAGGCTAGATAGGCGGCCCC
>Ga0114962_10002143_pt1 | contig 16689 bp, 22 predicted proteins | sample C_130820_MF_Meta_FD_87017 | JGI IMG/M metagenome (GOLD analysis project Ga0114962, IMG submission 87017) | Freshwater microbial communities from Lake Croche, Canada to study carbon cycling - C_130820_MF_MetaG | ecosystem: Environmental > Aquatic > Freshwater > Lake | place: Lake Croche, Canada...
CGGACGCGGTCCTACCGGTACCTGAAGGGATAATCGGTGCACACTCCGTAGCCGTCGACGAAGGGTGCTGAACCGGCACGTTCTGGCATCACCTGGATCATTTCGTAATGAGGAGATGACCCCACATTTCCCCAAATAAAGCCGCGGCTCGTCAAGGTATAAGTATCCTTGTCGTGGAAAAAGCAGTTGAATTCATTCTTGAGGGCAACGAGGGTATCGATATCCTTGCAGTGAATCCACAGCGAGTGCTTGTACTGCAGTAGAAAGTGGAGTGTCACGGGAGTGTCCGGGGCATCGTGGCCCAGCATGAATTTATCATGGTACATCCACACATCGATTTCGACATCAAACCCCTTGCTGATTGCCTCAATGATGGTTGCGGGTTTGTTCTCGGTTGCACGATTCGGACCGTGCAAGTTTCCACGATGCGCGATAATCTTCATTTACAATTTGCAAGTAGATTACTAGTAAGATGCTTACGATCGTGATTCCAATGGCTGGCAATGGCAGCCGCTTTGCCCTGGCCGGATACCGCGATCCCAAGCCGTTGATTCCCGTGGATGGAAAGCCCATGATTGAGTGGGTCGTGGACAATCTGCGTGTCCCTGGTGCGCGGTTCGTATTTATCATTCGCGGTGACTACCCGCCGTCATGCCGCGATTTCCTCTATCGCATCGCCCCAGGGTGTACGGTGATTACGGTGAATCAGGTGACCGAGGGTGCGGCGTGCACGGTTCTTTTGGCCCGCAACCTCATTGATAACGACGAGCCCTTACTGATTGCAAACAGTGACCAGTACCTTGATGGGTTTAATGTGAGTAGTTTTATCAAGCTGAATGGTGCAGATGGTAAGATCTCGACCTTTGATGGTGAGCGCCACCCGAAGTGGTCCTATGCCAAGGTGGAGAATGGTCTTGTCACGGAGGTGCGCGAGAAGGATCCGTTTTCCGACCATGCCACGACGGGTATCTATTTATGGGCCCGGGGTTCGGACTTTGTGTGGTGTGCGGACCAGATGATTGCCAAGAATATCCGCGTGAACAATGAGTTCTATACCGTTCCGACGTACAATGAGGCCATCCTTGCTGGACTGAAGATTACGATTGAGCCGTGCAAGAAGATGTGGGGTCTGGGCGTGCCGGAGGATCTCCAGGTCTTTCTCAAGCACCTCGCGTTGGAAGAGCGTCGCTTCGAGAAGGAGACGAGCTGGTAGGTTTACAGATTCTTTTCTGTAGAATACTCATACTGTTGATGGTGAAACACCTGTCAACGCTGGCTGTTCAAGCGATTCGTCTCCACCAGATTATGGCAGTACCAATTGTGAGACTCCAGCACGGGTTTATTCCCGAACAATCCATTCGTGATCTCAAGGAAAAATTGAAAGAATTTCAAAAAGTCATTGCGGAAATGGAACACGAATCAAATAGACAGATAAAGCTAACAAATGACTGATTGGTTATCCTTCCGAAAGAATATCTACAGTCAAGGAGGCGAAGATGGAATTATCCGCGAACTTTTAAGGCGCCTCGGTATCACACGTGGTTATGTGTGTGAATTTGGAGCGTGTGATGGAAAGTATGCGTCCAATACATTTGCATTGATTGAGCGTGGATTCCGTGGAATCTACATTGAACCGACGGATGAATGGTATCCCCAACTCCTTGAAACGTGCAAGCAGTACCCGAACATCATGCCTCTCAAGATGTATGTCCGGGCAGAGGGTGTCGACACACTCGACGGTATCCTCTCTAGGACCCCGATGCCCATTGATTTTGACGTCTTGTCCTTGGACATTGATTCGAACGATTACCAGGTATGGGATGCAGTCAAAAAGTTTCGTCCCAAGATTGTGATTGTGGAGGTGAATTCGTACATTTCGCCGAATGTGACAGATCACATTTCCGATGCCACGCACGTTGGTACATGTTTCCATTCGATGCGGGCACTGGGTGAATCAAAAGGATATAACCTGATTTGCCACACGGGTAATCTCATTTTTGTTCGTAGCGACTTGGGAATCACCGGAGACAGGAATCAATTCATCATGTCATGGTTCAATAAGGCTAACGGCTCTCAAACCGGATAACTCATCGAAGCTCAAACGCAAACTCGTCAGACACTAAAGTAGGTTCATGCATCCTCTCAATCTCCTTCATGACATCCGCTCCATGCTCTGGAAGGATGTGCAGTAACAGACGCGCCAACTCCTTCTTGGAGAGTGTCCAACCCCGCTTCCACTGGGTAGGACGTTTAACGGTGAGAACCATCTGTGACGTCTTGAGCTCGATCTTGTTCGGAAGGTCCGGATTGGACTTGTAGAGAGTTGTGAGATCCGTCTCGAGAGCATCGCGCTCCTTGCGCAGCTGGCCGGCAATTGTATTCGCCTCGGTAAGGCGACGCGTGACATCAACGAGGCGGGAAAGAGGGGTCGTAAGGGTCTCCATTGAGTTTACATTCCTTACGAGCCGGTACTTCCGTTTTTTACCGTAACGAATTGCTTAAAGGACTCCGAATACTCTGGATCGTCAAAGATGGCAGGTTTTCCGTCCAGGGTATCGTAAAACATATAGATAACACGACATGCAGGAAGATCACTGTCCGATTGTATTTCATTCAAAACGGTAAACAGTGCATTTTGCCTGGATTCACTCGAGATACGTGTCGATATTCCGTCAATTTTGAATGCATCAGGATTATACCGTATCCACGTGATGGGTAAGGTATTTCCTTCGATTACATGTGCGCTCTGCACGTCCACCATTCGCTTGAGTTCACAACTCGCACCGTTCATTATGTGTTGGTCTTCATCGACTTCAAGATACACAATCTTGTTCTCGAACACAAATACGAAATCAATTCTACTCCATGTATTACCGTTTGTTAGGCAGTCTGTTTTGATAATGTGCTCACGCACAAAATGCAACTTTACTCGTGTAAGGAAGTCTGCGATTTCCTGTTCTCGTTTCTTTTGACGCAGTTTCCATTCAGTCTCATGGTGAGTTCGTATGTGACGTTGTAAATTAATCAGCTGTGCGAAGGCTTGATCACAGTGTGGACATTTGTGTGGTTTTTCTCCGGTGTGAGTTAGTACGTGACGTTGTAAAGTAATCAACTGTGTGAAGGCTTGATCACAGTGCGGACATTTGTGTGGTCTTTCTCCGGTGTGAGTTAGTATGTGACGTTGTAAATTAATCAACTGTGCGAAGACTTGATCACAGTGCGGACATTTGTGTGGTTTTTCTCCGGTGTGAGATCGTACGTGACGTTGTAAATTAGACAACTGTGCGAAGGCTTGATCACAGTGCGGACATTTGTGTGGTTTTTCTCCGGTGTGAGTTCGTATGTGATCTTGTAAATTATACAACCGTGCGAAGGCTTTATCACAGTGTGGACATTGGTGCAGAGGCATTCATTCATTTTCAGGTAGACCGAATGCTTTCCGTTTTTTACCTTCCTACTCAATAATGCCATTCATCCTCCTGCCTGACAGCACTCCAGAACAGGCTCTTCAGTGGTCGAAGGAAACGGGTGTATTGGTGGATAAGATGTTTGCACTCAACGAAAAACTGAAGAAACTACATGCTGAAGTCTTAAAGCAGCCTCAACGCCAACGGTCATATTCAGAGGTTGGAGACACACCAATGGCAGGTCCCATCCAAAGTGCACAAACCGAGCTCGATGAAACGTTTGACGAGCTGAAGAAGTATTACCCTCCTACAAAGGCTGGTCGTCGCACTCGCAGCCGCCGAACACGCCGGCGTCGTCATCACTAATTTCCTCTATCCCAATGAACAATGTCGGTGGATAAAGCCGAAGTCGAACGTCTCCGCACGGTCTACAACAAAGAACATCCCTCTGAACCACCTGTTGCACGCGGATCCACTGAATCGGTCTGGAACGACTTGAAGGATCGGTTTCATAACAAGTGCAAATCAGGCGCACCGGCGTGCATTGTGACCTCTATGTTGTCCAAGACCAAGGCACCTGCAGAGTGGTCCAAGAACCGGCACGAATGGTTATCGTCGGATGATATCGATGAGGTTGAAAATAAGTACGAGAAGCTGTTTGAAGATTACTACTTTGTGGGATGTGTTCCGATCGATTTCGACTTGAAATCGGAAACGTCGTCGTGCCTAGTGTCGACCTTGTGTTCACTGAAACTGGAGAAACTGTACAAGAAGGGGTACCATCGCATCGGGATTGTGATTAATACGGATGTGCACGATGGACCGGGCGAGCACTGGGTCGCTGTATTCTGCGATATGCGCCCTGAATTGGTGTTTCCCCGCATGACATACTTTGATTCCTACGCCATGACACCGGAACCGCAAATCCGGACATTGATGAGTCGTTGGAAAGAGCAGGCAGATGTCATGGGTATTCATCCGGAAGGGATGCAGTTAACCTACAATACGACCCGGCATCAACGCCGGGAATCGGAATGTGGTATGTATTGCCTGTACTTTCATTTATCCTGCCTGAATGAAGTCTCCATGGACAGGCGGGTCCCCGATGAAGTGGTGAATGCGTTTCGTGATACCTTGTTCAAAATTCCTAGGAAGTAAATGTAATGGACCTCTTGCCTCTCGTAGTCCTTGGCGTTGTCCTCTATGCAATTTCCCGCGAAGTCATGACGACCTTAACTCCTGAAGGATCTGCACACTCGGGACGGTTATGTGATTACCGCTGCCCCGGTGTGGTGTTCAAGCCGATTTCTGCAGCCTTGGCCAGCGGTGTTCGGTTACTTGAAGTCCATATTTCCCCGGATCCGTCCGGCGAGCCGTTAGTCATGAGCCGGATCGACGATGAATACGATGGAGTGAGTTTCGAGTCCGTATGTGTCACCTTGGTCAATGAGGGGTTCCCCAGCGACTATCCGTTAATTCTTTCCATTGTGCCGCACACAGATTCCACCGTGACTTTGAATCGCGTGGCCTACCATCTCAAGACCACCCTGCACCGTCAAATGCTCCATACTACGGAACCGGTTGAGCAGATGTTACTGGGCGAGCTTGCAAATAAGCTCGTGATTGTTGCCGGTCCTGAAGTGCGTGGGTCGGATCTGGAGTCGCACGTGTCCATGTCCTGGGGAGGGTCTGGTCTGCGCCGTCTCGAATATTCCCAGGCCGTCCATCCCCGCGACCCGGAAGAACTGCGCGGGTTCAACAAGAATCACATTTCGTTAGTGGGTCCGACGCGCGTCTATCCGGACGCACCCCTGTCCGTGTACACGTATGGCTGTCAGTGGAATCTATTTGGAAGTGGGTCAGGATTTGAAGCTGTTCCTTGAAGTGAGCAACTAGCAGTCGCAACCGCTCGAGTTCGGCTACAAGCTCGGCGCGTTCAGATTCCTCCCGAGCCAGTAACGCGTGTAAAAAGCTCGGCATGAAAAGTCTTCTCTGCATATCTGTAAACAAATGGCAAACAAGTGGCTCATGCACGTCAAGAAGACAATGAAGACCATGAAGGCCAAGGGCACCTACAAGAAGGGTGAGGGCCTGAAGCAGGTCATCAAGGCGGCCAAGGCGACCTACCACAAGCACAAGGGTGGTGCCGATGGTGATGATGAGGAGAAGGAGGAGGCCAAGGAGGAGGTGAACAAGCTGGAGGGGGACTCCGAGGGTGGTCGTCGTCGCCGCCGCACCCGCCGCCGCTCCCGCAAGTCAATGTACTAATGCCCAGAGAAAGTACATGCAAAACACCGACCACAGTAACAAATAGGCAATCACACAGAGATCAGTCTCTGGTGCGCAATTCGTCTCGTCTTTTTCATGTCCCGAGCTTTCGTGCCATTTCGGCATGTGCGCCCGTGATAGGTTCGTTTGGTACATCCGCTTCTATAGTACGATATATGATGCGCGTACCCCCTAAATGACGGTAAGGAAGCCCGGAACTTGCGGGACAACATCTTGAGCAGTCCGTACATCCATCGCATGTACTCTTCGCGCGACCCTAACTGGATTGGATGGGCAGCCAGGTACTCTTCGAAGGGTTCATACGGATATACCTTTGCAAGAGCTGCAAAGAACTTGGTTTGCGTATGTTTCCATTCTTCCGTGACTTCGTCCGGGTAATTCCGGGCCACGGAGAACAAAAAGTCACGTCCAGGAATCACATGCGGGCGATGGGCAAGCATCGTTTCATACCGCGTCTTGACCTCTTCAAAGGTCGGATCCGGCCCCGGGTCTGGAACACCGGGATCGTCGTGACACTGCGTCCGTAATTTATGATTCACTGCGTTATGCAGTTTGTACAACCAGTGCGGCGGATCCTTGAGGGGATGCGACTGGGCAAATTCGGCAGTGGATGCGCGGCAATACTTGCATGGCAAGATATCCTTGATCAAAACAAGAACTGGCTCGGAATGCGGTCGAAAGGAGATCAAGTGAAACAATTGCCAGCCGGACGGGCCCCAGAACAATGTATCCATTGTTACTGGAGGTAAAAAAGATTCTAGGGTACCAGTAAATGCTCGATAACAAGGACCTGATCATTTTGACGGCTGCGTTTTACCTCGGCAGTGTGGTGGCCACGTTTTTCAAGGCGATTACGTCGGGTCTGATCACGCCGATCCTGGCCCCGGCCGCGGCAGCCGGCAAGGGTGTGTCGTCCCTCACGGTGCAGGTGGGCAGTGCCAAGCTTCTGGTGGGTGAGGTGATCGAGGCCCTCGTCAACCTGATCCTCTCGTTCGTGATTGTCGTCTTTACGATCGGACTCCTGCGCACGTACGTTCTGTCCAAGATCGGTGCGGCCCGCGGTGGCAAGCTTCCCGAATATTAAACAATTCTGAAATTCGTCCAACCACCCTTGGGCTGATTGCCGAACTGGGCCACTAACCGCTTCATCATTTCGCCTGCAGAGATCTTTCCAGCCTCATTGTTGCGCTTCCACTCCTGGAAGGCAATTGTGACGTCATTCTTATTCACACTCATCGGGCCGTTACCGCTCAAATCCATCGTGTCCTCCACAATCTGGAGACGATCTGTAATGAACTTTGCAATCAAGTCATTGTCGTCCTTGTACTCGGACGTGTACACCATCACCTTGGCCGGGGGTGTCAAGCGGCGGAACCCGTGGCCCTCCTTGAAGAGATGGATCAGGTACGCCATGAAGACCGCTGCCCACTCCGGGGACACGACCTTTTGCACAAACGACTCGTCGATACGCTTCTCGTGCGGCAGTTTGGGATCGTGCACGAACTTGGTCGGGAAATCAATCACCACGAGACGGCGCCACGTACCACCATCCTGGGTCGTGATCTTCGGTTTCTCGTTACACGCAAAGTTGAAGCGAGCCTGGAGATCGAAGTCAATCATCTGCTTCGAGCCCTGGTACAGATCGCGGCACGTGATCTTCTCTGACGACGCCAGCTCCTTCATCAGTCCGGTATTGATCGACACCTGCTCATCCGGCTCCTGCATGGTCACGAACCGACGTCCCTTCATGCGGACCAGCTCCGGTGCAGCTGCCGACGACTTATTACGGGCCTGGGTCAGCAAGGAGATGGGAGCCTTGCAGCAGTAATCGCCAAGAGCCGTTGACATTAAGTTCATCAACATCGACTTTCCATTCGAACCAGATCCGGTCAGAATATGGAACTTTTGCGCCTCGTTGAATCCACTCAAGACGGTCGACAGGTAGGAGAGGAAGTACGTGCGAACCTCGTGGTCCGGTAAGACATCGTGCAAGAACTTATTGAGCTCGTCCCAGCACTCGTATGAATAGTACGGCCTGTCCGGATCATAATCCAGATTCGTGCAGAAGGATACACAATCCTCCGGCTTTCCATCGCGGAACGTCATGGTTGCGATATCAAAGATTCCGTTGCGGAAGGCCATCAGATTCTTGTTCTCGTCGAGCTTCTCCGCAAACTCCTCATTCAAGAAGAGCTCACGGCACTCCTTCATCACATTCTCCTTGAACTTGGTGGTCTTGAGCTTGAGACAGATGGTCAGGAAGGCAGCCTTCATCTTTTCTGCATTGCACTTGGAGCAATTTGCATCGGACTCCTTCTTGTCGTGGGTACAGTCGTCCATCATGAGAGATAAGGTGCCCTGCTCAATCTCCTGCTGCCGGTACTTTTTCCAAACCGCATCTGACAGGCGGACGTAGAGCGACACACCCTTATCCGTCTCCTTCCACGTGTGACCGAGGAACCGGTACCATGCCGACGCACTGAAGCGCGCACACACAAACTCGTCGCGGAACATTGAGTACACCACCAAGGCCACGTCGTGCTCTGTACCGGTCTTGGCCGACTCCTCAACCAGCTTGACAATATTCGTCTTTTCAATATCCGTGTACTTGTCCGGGTTATCCTCGCGAGACCACTTGCGCAGGGTATCCACGCCTGCACGCGCACCGTCATTGCGGAACCCGAACGAATTCCACTTTGCAATTGCTTCCCGCTCATTGTAGTCCTTGAACTGGCTGCTGAACTCGAGCCATGTGCTCTCCAGATCCGGGTGGATGTTCTTCAAGCAGTGTCCCACAGCAATCCACTTTTCATAGTCCTCCCACCGCACATGGTTCAGATTCATGGCATGCGCCTCGTAATACTTCTTGAGCATTTCGGACAGGGGCTGCAGCATGCGCATCGGGGACGAACCGCGGGATCCCGGGTCACCTCCACGGCTCAACGGCCGACCACGCGTCGGGACCATCGCCTTGCCTCCTGAAATCCGGGTTTCGTCATCCTCGCGGCTCAAGGACTTGCCCTCGTCCGTGAGCGGCGTCTCCTCCCCACCACGAATCGAGAACTTGCGCAGAATCTCCGGCGTGATCATCTGGAAGGTATCGTCCGTCTCCGTATCGAGATCGCCAGTCTCCGGGTCCCAGTTCAGAATGTACCGGACACGGTACGGCAAGGAGTTCGGGTCCTTCTTCTTGGACCCCAGCATGGTCCAGTTGCTCGTGTGCGTGAGCGGCGACGGATCGTACACCTTCTTCCAATCATCGGCAAGTCCAAGTCCAGGAAAGTACGTTTCCATATTCTGCAAGAGGCTGCGGCGGACCGTCTCCTCAATGTATCGATTCGTCTTCAAAGTCGGGATGACAATGTGGATTCCGGACTTGGAGCGGTTCTTGATCTTCTCAAAGGTGGGCTGGTCCTTCTCAAAGACAAAGACTTCAACAACATCGTCAATCTTCAGGTACCGCTTCGTCTCGGACATGTAATCCTTGATGAAGGCCGTCACTTGCTCCTGGGTATGCTTGTGCGTCTCTTGGACTCCATTGTAGATGAAGTCAAGATCCACGCGCATGGCGCCAATCTTGGTGCCCTTTTCCGTCATGGTCAAGAGTCCAACATTGTGGATATGGTCACAGTACAGCTTGTAGAACTCGGTCATATCTCCGTCATCAATGCGGTAGGATCCGTAGGGAGGACCCATAAAATTGTGGGTGTCGTCGCCACTGCCCTTTTCCGCCTTCCGCTCCGGCTTGTCAAGAAACTGAAAGAATTTGGATTGAGCCATTCCTATGTTATTGGCTCGACTGCTTTTGCCAGGGGTGTCCGTTTTTAACGCACAAATCTGAAAACGGAATCCGGATTTGTAACGGAACAGGAACCTACCACAATGGAGCAAATCATCCGTTCCCTCGAGACGCAACTTGCCCACGCCCGCGCCCAGCTGGAGATCGAGAAGAACAAACTCAATGCACAGGTGATCAAGATGGCAGACAAGGACACGGACGCATACAAGACGGGATGGAAGGAGATTGTGGAGTATGGAGTCGTGGAAAATGTGGAGGGCATCCTGAAAGAGTGCTACAGCCACTTGTGCGAGGAGAGTCCTACGGCAAGGGAGCAAATGGGAGAGGTCGGTAGCGAAACGTGGGAGCTCTTCCTGCTCAAGGTGATCCAGAAGCTCAAGGATGAAGGTAGCTTTGGAAATGTCAGGGATGGATTCGATGATTTCGAGGACACGGCAGGCGGCTGCGATGAAATCACGTGGGACGCTGCACTGGATCTCCTTCGGCATTGAGTAGCAGCGGTGCAAAACGGAAAGAAATACTTTTTACATGTAGAGGGCACATGGATCCTCCCAAGACACGTCGCGAAACCAAAAAGAGTCCAAAGGAGAAGCGCGCAGACGTCTACTCGGCTCGTCACGTCCGAAAAACGGAAGCCTTGAAAACAAAGACAAAGAAGACACAATGAGCGGACTCGTCTTTTGCAAGCAGTGTGAGAACATGCTGTACGATCTTACGGAGAGGGATGGAGAGGCGTTTCGTAGGTGCCGCAAGCCGGAGTGTGACTACGAGGAGGTTGTGACCAAGGAGAGCCCCATCGTCTACGATCACGAGCTCCACCGGGATACGTCCGTGCAGTATTCCATCAATCCCTACCTCAAGCACGACTCGACCCTCCCCCGCTTTAATACGATGGTGTGTCCGAACCGGTCGTGTGCCACGCGTGCACCGGGCCAGACATCGGATATTGTTGGCATCAAGCTGGATTCGGTAAATGTTGCCTGGATGTACCAGTGTGCCGTGTGCGACAGTATCTGGAAGCAGAACGGAAAGGCTGCCAAGACGAGTTAGTTGAAGAAGAATATATCCTCGCAAAGAATAAACACTATGGGCGGTGGTCTTCTTCAGCTCGTTGCCTATGGCGCACAGGATGCATACATCACTGGAAATCCCCACATTACCTTCTGGAAGGTGATGTACAAGCGTCACACGAATTTCGCCATGGAGGCGATGCGTGTGAATTTCACGGGCGCCCCGACCTGGGGTCAGCGTGCCGTCGCGGTGGTCAAGCGCAACGCTGATCTGATGTACCGCACCTACCTCGAGATCACCCTGCCCGACACAACCTCTCCGGCCATCTCGTGGACTTCGGGTGCCGGACGTCGCCTCGCCTACCTGATGATCGACCGCGTGGAGATTGAGATTGGCGGTCAGATCATGGACCGTCACTACGGCGAGTGGCTTTTTCTCTGGGAGTCCCTCTCGTCCAACTACGATGAGAGCGTCAAGCTTGACTCGATGCTCGCGGGCAACATTGGCGGTGCGACCTCGACACTCACCTCGTGCAACGGTCGCCCGACCGTTCTGTACATCCCGCTGCAGTTCTGGTTCAACCGCAACCCGGGTCTTGCGCTGCCGCTCATTGCCCTCCAGTACCACGAGGTGCACTTTAACATCTACTTCCGCAAGGCGGTGGATCTGGTGAATGGCACTGCGGGCTCGGCGGGCACAATCGCATCGCAGGCTGCACTCCTCCCGGCGCCCCGCGAGGCTGCCCTGTACATTGACTACATCTACCTGGACACGGAGGAGCGCCGCCGCTTTGCCCAGCAGACGCACGAGTACCTCATCGACCAGCTCCAGTTCAACGCCCAGCAGTCGCTGACCACGCCCAACTGCCGCCTGGACCTGACGCTGAACCACCCGGTCAAGGAGCTGGTGTGGGTGTTCCAGGATGCCCGCAAGCGCGATTGCGGCTCGGCCAGCTCGATCGCCGACGGATACACGAGCCCGTTCAGCTACGATGACATTGCCGGACGCTGCCGTCTCCAGATCAACGGCCAGGACCGTTTCGATGAGCGCTACGGCGATTATTTCTGGAAGGTCCAGCCCTACCAGCACCACTCGGGCGGTGCCTTCTTCCCCAGTCGCGCGGATATCATCACGGCATCCACCTCGACTGCGACGTGTAGTACGGTCACGATTGCAGGTAACCTCCTCACTGCTACCGGTAGCGTGTCTGGCGTGATCCGCCTCGGCATGCTGGTGACTGGCACGGGTGTGATCACGGGGTCTTACATTGCATCGTTCGGTACGGGTACGGGCGGCATCGGCACATACCTGGTGTCTGCTCCGCAGACGCTTGCCTCCTTCTCGGCGACCTTCACGCTGCAGGATGACGACCTCCCGCTGACGAACCCGATCAACGTGTACTCGTTTGCACTGAAGCCCGAGGAGCACCAGCCGTCCGGCACGTGCAACTTCTCGCGCATCGACACCACGACCCTGGTGTTTGATAGCAAGACCAGCGGCGGTGTGGGCACGTACCCGACCCCGGCCTACCCGTACCTGTTCCGCCTCTACGCCGTGAACTACAACGTGTTCCGTGTCATGTCTGGCATGGGTGGCCTGGCCTACAGCAACTAAACCCGCGTATTAGGCTTGCACTGACCGATTCCAAGCGTTTGTTGCATCATGATGGGTGCAGGCTTACCCTTGCCCGGGCACTTTACGTGATCATGACCCAGAATATGACCCATTTCGTGCGAGACCATGTATTGACGGTACTCATCTAATGGTAACTTGCTTTCCTTGGATCCGTGCATCCATCGTTGCGAGTTCAAATACATGTGCGTCCCTCCCAACTCTGCACAACTCAAGTTTCCATCTCCACATCGCGCCCGAATGGTCGCTGGAGATGAGAGACGGATGATAACATCCGGGCGGTCCTTGACCAGTTCAAACTGCACCTTCCATCCATCCGGATCGGCTAAATAAATCTGCAAATCGCGGACAAACTCTTCGTGGGAGAAGTGAACATCGTAATCCACAGCTGCAGTGTAGCGCATTGTCTGTTGGAAACGAAAAGTTTGAACCTACCCAACGGATCTTTCATGCTCACACCCAACCAATTCAATGACCTCTACTTTCAAATCGTCAATCATCTTGCAATCGCTATGGATCAACTTGAAACCCAGGGTCAGGGAGGGGCGTTGCGGCGTGAGCGTGGCGTGTCCACCGAAGAAGTGGTGGATCTCGTGTGTCACCAATTGCGTCAAGCCGAGATTCCCATTGAAGCTCGAAAGGGAGATGGGGATTTGCAGTTAATCACTGTGAATGGTGTCACGAAGGAACAGCAAGTGGATCGGCACTTGTACGTGAACGATCAACTCGTGTGTATTATCGAGTGTAAGGCGTACCTGGACTCCTGTATGTACGACCGGGCATGTACGGATTTCCGCACCATGCGTCTCCGGTACCCGGGAGTCAAGACCATCGTTCTTGCCCTGGAAAATAACGTCTCCGATGCCGCAGTGACCTTTACCAACGCCCGGGATGGCGGGTGTGACCACATTGTGTACCTTTGCAAGGGGAAGCGCCGATCCGATCGTCCCCTGTACCGCAGCCAGTTCCGCAAGGTAATTGAGCGGGATGCCTTACAAACCTTCGTTACCCTCCTAATTTCCTGCGTCTAAACAATGCGGGGCGGTCTTCGTAGGAATTTTATTAAAGAACTTTCCGGGAGAGCTGAATATCGAGAGCTACAAAGTGCTTTCCTTGCAAATCCTGTACAAGAGACGTTTGATCCCTTTGTGGACTACATCAATGACGAAATTGAAACGCGGTTTGAAGGCGATGATTTGAATAAGCTCGAATCGTACTTCAAACAGCAACTACAAAAACAGATTACAGAATTCACCGACTTTTTGTATTATGATCTTGCTCGTGAGGATCTACCGGATGGGGACACGTGTAAGGAAGTGTCAACGCTTGAACGGGCACCCGGTGGAACGCCCATGACGTATTATTATCGCATTGATGCACGTGCACCTGGTTACAGACTTCGCATCGGCCCCGGGTCGATCGGGTGCATGACAACCGCTGATTATACTGCATGGGACAAGGCGGTTATCAACGGAGCGTTCACCGGAAATATACGGCTTATGATTTCTCTTTCGAGTACGGGTGCGCGTGATGATTCTGGAGCCTTTGTTGGTCCTCCAGTCAGCTCATTTACCATGCCGCAACTTGCGGGTCGACGCACGCGCAGATCGACGCGCCGTCTTGCGCCGAAGCCTTCGAAGCCGTCTACGACCGCCCGACACATCAATGGGAAGAGGCGGAACAGGAAGGTTCTTAAACATTAAGACCAATTTACCCCGAGTACCGCGCTGGGCATAGCCGACCTTTTGATGTGCCGGCACTGTATCAGGAAGTGACTCGAGTAGCAACAAGACATTCCGTATGTCTCGGCTAATTGCACCGGATTGTTGTGCGTCTTGCGTCTGCTTAATCACACTGGCCTCAAACCCTATATTCAAGGCCTTGCCGTACCCCTTTCCACAAATGAACTCTCGGTCGACAACTGTCCTGACAAGTTCCGGGTGCCATTGATCCACTTGATCTTGTACATTGTACCGATAGAGGATCATTCCGTAGAGTGTGGTTTCATCTTCCAAGACGCCAAGTCGCGTATGTTCGTCTTGATCTTGGAATTTCCCGGGAAGCCAAGACGCCTCAAGTCCCCTTTCTTCCCCACTACTCGTAGTGATCATGCAGATGCGAATAGCTTCCTGTGTGAACCTGGCGCGCTGTTCGTCGGTAAGATCACGTACGACGTATTCAGTATATTCTGCCATTACTGAAAACGAAGACTTGTTTCTACTTTAAGCTTGACGGAAAATGAAGTGCCCCCACTGCCTCAAGAAAACGCATCTTACGTACTCTTGCAAGTGTGGTGTTGAGTTTTGTGTCAAGTGTCGTTTGCCAGAGATCCACGCATGCGAACTCCCCAAGCCCACGGTTGAGTTGATCAAGGTGATTGCAGATAAGATGCCAGAGAGAATCAAGTAAAAAAATGGTTTGTACACGAAGTGGGGTTCGAACCCACGCGGCTTGCGCCAACAGATCTTAAGCCTGTCACCTTAACCACTCGGTCATTCGTGTTGTTAGAAGCTAATGTTGCGAACTACGTCCGGGAACGCCTTGACGTACTCTGCAGACCACTTCGGGGCGCGCACAAACGGCGGCCGAGTCTTGAACTCATTGATAACCTTCATGTCCATCTCCGGACTCCGGATAGGACCCTTTTTAGGTGCAGCGGGTGGTGCGATGCGTTGCGCCTTGGATGAGCAGAACTCATCAATGCCCAGAACGGCGAGTAGCTGCATGGCTCGCATCGTGTGATTGAATGTCTCCGTCTCGTGAGTGTAGGTCATGTGATGTCCGATGAGCTCAATCTCCTCGCACTCCATATCGGAGAAGCCGCCCCAGATCGGCTCGTCCAGATTCTTGAGCCACTCCCAGAGATTGAGCTTGTCAATGACCTTTTCTGCATCTTGAAACATGATGTTCTGCTGTTCGTTGTAACCGAGGGCTGAATAGTTGAGTGGCATTTTGTTCGGGGTGAAGGTGACTCTGCATGGAGACGCACGAATCCGTTTTTAGCAATCGAGCAACTTCACGAAACGATTCATGAGTCGCGACAAGCGCTGATTGGTCATTTCAAACTCATTCAAGACAGAACATACGATTCCACCATTCTCGTAGAGAAGTTCCACCGTGAAGGACGCCGGACCTGCATGGTCGACAAAGTGAACAAGATACTGATTCTCATTCTTCATTTCGACATTGTACTTGAAGGTCTCGTTCAGATAGTGGATCGCCTCGGTAGCAGCATCGTCGATAGTAGGCATTTTGGTTACAGTCAATAACTCTTTTGCGAATGTTTCCGTTTTTTGCCTAGTGCATGAACTTGTACACACATGCCATCGCACCTGCACCCATAACGAATCCAATTTTCAATCCATCCAGAAACCCATCATACCAACGATCGTGGATCTGAATACGTGTCGGGATCGGCATTAGTCTGTTTCACTGCTTGCGCTTAAGTCGACGCGACCCCTTGCGCTTCCGCCGGGTGCGGGTGCGCTTACCCCCCAACTTAACGACTCCGGAAATTTGACTCTTATATCCCGGATTGTCGTGTAAGAACGTGTACATCTGTTTGATCTCTTCAACGCCAACAGTTCGGAGGTTTAATTTACCTTTCTTGGCTTCGGATGCAAGATAATACAGAATCGCCAGTGCCCATGACACGCACGTCTCTTGACTTTCGTCACCACCTTCCTTTTGAAGATCAAAATCATCTCCCATGAGCGCGATTGGACGCGTGCACACCACTCCTCCTATGACGACCTGACCTGTCGTCTTATCACGCCCCATCTCACGCATGATCATTATAGCCCATTTATGATCGTCTTTGAACCAGGCCCTTGTCGTATCGTACTGTTCGAGCAACCATAACCTGGGTTTCCCTATGGCGGGTGCCCCTGCGCCTGTTGAGGGTTCCGGTTGTCCCGGTTGTAACAAGTACGCAATCACATGTGCTACTTCTTGTGAGCCTTCTACACTCTTGTCAACAACTTTGTCATCTTTAACGTACCAGACCAACCGGATTGTTCCCAATAAAGGTGTAGGAGGGAATGTATAGGGGCTGTTGGCTCCTTCTGGGTTATACGTGATATCTCCATCACGAAATCGTTTGAATCCCGTCGGTAGGTTTGGTGGGTATACTGGCCCATACAGATCGCTCCATGCAAGCCCGTAGGGTTGAGCGCTACCGGGGCCGTTGTACGTGAGTTGTAGATCACCTGTTACATCTCGTTGCGACTGCAGAATACCATACGGCCAATCCGAATATCTTTCAAACGAACGCGGATACTCGCCGATAACACTTCGAACCCAATCGTTTGAGTGGAACCGACCACATGCTGGATTTCGAACATTGGCAAGACCGCTCTTTGCAGCGGCTTCACGTTGAGGTAAGTTTATTGTGCCGCGTCCAGGAGACCATTCATACGGCTTCTTCGGAGGCTGTGCCATTACTAGTTCTCAACAAACTAAACCCTCCCCAAGAAAGTCGACCCGACGCCCGTGGAGTGGCCGCCGGGCGCTCATGAGACACCATGAGAACCCATGGAACACCGTTAAACA
>Ga0114962_10002144_pt1 | contig 16687 bp, 18 predicted proteins | sample C_130820_MF_Meta_FD_87017 | JGI IMG/M metagenome (GOLD analysis project Ga0114962, IMG submission 87017) | Freshwater microbial communities from Lake Croche, Canada to study carbon cycling - C_130820_MF_MetaG | ecosystem: Environmental > Aquatic > Freshwater > Lake | place: Lake Croche, Canada...
GAAAGAAATACAATACGATTTTAACTCATATTGCAGTATTAATGATATTAGAATTAAACAGTTCAAGTATTATTTATTTTAATACTGATAAATTAATTAATATAACTATATTTGAAAAATATGGTCTCAGTACATTAGATAATCTTAAATTACGTATTAATATGGGTAATGATCTGATACATTTAGGAAATTATTTATTATTAAGTTATGTTATTTATTATATGGCGAGTATGATGATTAAAATGAAAATATATGAAATAGAAAATCAAGAAATAGATGTTAAAAAAATGATCCCACCGCTAGATAGATTAAGAATTATGCATTCAATTACTCATGTATTATCAATTATAATTAATAGAAGAATAAAAGATAATGGATATTTGTATACAATTTTAGCAAATAATTATTTTATCAAATTACTAACATTATATAATATAAATACATCTGAAACTATTCTAAAAGATATTCGATATTTCTCTCTCAAAAAAATAGATAATACTCCATCCAAAAAACTTGTTACTGTAAAACAAAATTATCATCAAATTAATGGAATAATGCAGCATTTTGCAAAATTTTCAGATTTTAAAATAGAAAAAAATTCATTACTAGAAAATCCATTAAATATATTTAGAAATAAGATACAGTTATACTTGGAAAGATATCCTATTCAAAATATTGTATCTGAAATAAAATTAGATAAAGAGTATATTAATACTATGATAAAAAAAGATTTATTATGGTTTTACAGTAAAGATACATCTGTAATTAAATTAAATATAGATATTTTAAAATTAGATAAATTATCACTTCAAGAAGTATTAGATATTAAGAATAAATATATTAAATTAGTTCAAACAAGATTAGATAAACAACGAAATGATTTAAAAAGTAAATTTGAATATCAAACTAAAAAATTAAATAAATTGAAGGCATTAAATACTACATTAAATAATGAATTATTACCTTTTGACGAATTATTAGATAAATTTTTATTAAAATTAGAAAAATACGTCTCTGCAAATCAACCAATATATAAAGATGATTATTATTTACGCACATCTATTTTTGAAATCAATCATGATTTTACTGGATTTCCGATAAAACCATATAAAATAGATAAAATTACAATTAAATACAATGATGTTATTACTAAAAAAGATGTAATTATTTATAAAGAGAAAAACACGGAAAGATATTATGATATTTATACATTATCTTATCTGGGATATAAAACAGATAAAACAGAATTTGTTAATGTAATGAATGCTCAATATTTAATTATAAAGTATTCATTAATGGATAAAATAAAATATATTGGTACATATAGAAAATATAAAAATATATTACCATTAGATAGACAAATGTCATATCAATCAAATTTTAGAGGTGATATTATATATAATGATATTGAATTAGCGAATCAAGTAATTAAAAATAAAATAAATCATGATAAAATATTAATTGAAAAATTTCAACGTATAATATACACAATTAATAATCAGAAAAATCAAAAATTAGAAGAAAATAAAGATAATGTTTTATCACCAGAAAAAAAATTAATTTATGAATTTATTCCTAGATTAAAAAATTTAAAAATATTAAATAATGATTTTATTTTATTTTTACAAAATTGGAAAAATGTAACAACTTCGTTTACTTTTTCACCATTAACAAATAATTCTACAATAAAAAATTCATTATTAGATACTGATATAATAAATAATAATTCTCATTATAATATATTAATTAGATATCTATTAACTCAATTACTAAATTTACTTGAATTTAATGATGATAAAACAAATATTAATTTATGTAATTGTATTGCAATGATCTTTGATTTAATGTGGAATGAATATAATATATCAAATAATTATGAAATAAACAAATTTTTATTATTATTAAATTCAACACAAGATGAAAATTATATATCTACATTTGATGTTGATGATAATACAGTTGAAACAAAACCACAAAATGAAGCAAAATTAAATAAATTAGAATTAGAAAACAAAGAACTATTAATAGAAAAATCTCAAGATGAAAAAGATGATTTTAAAGAAGAACAAGATGCATTAGATGTAGAAGGAACAGAACCAGAAGATTTAGATTTAGGTGAAGAAGCGACAATGTATGATAGAGAAGAATAAAAAAATTAATTATAATTTTGATTTAAAGTTAAATTAAAATTATACTATATAAAATGTCTGATCCTGATTATTTATTTGAAGATCCCCCTGTTAATAATCAAAAATTTGTATGTATTAGTGTATTAACACCTAAAAATTTTAAAGAAGAAACTACTATGCATACTCTTAAAGTTAGAGGTTCATATGATTCGTATGAAGAAGCAAAAAAACGTGCAGATTTTTTAAGAAATATTGATTCTAATATTAATGTATATGTAGGTGAAGTAGGAAAATGGTTACCTTTTGAAGATAATCCAGAAAATGCTAAAGATCATGATTATCAAAATAAACGTTTAAATAATATGATGAAAGGTTATTTAGAAAATCAAGAAAAAGCAAAAGAATTCCATGAACAAAGAAAAAATGAAATGATCATGAGATCATTTAAGGAAAACGAAGAAAAAGAAAAAAGACGTCTTGCACGTGAAGAAAGAAGAAAAAATGGCGAAGAAGTAGACGACGATGCAGAAGAACTTGCATTTTCTCGTGAAAACACACAAGATACTTCAAATATTAATAAATTAGAAGATAGTAATATGAATAAAGAAACTTCCGTTCAACCAGCATCTTCTGGATCTTCTGGATCTTCTGAATCTTCTAGACCTTCTGTACAAGGATCTGAAGTCACAAAACCAATTGTTTTAAAAGAATCTGATATTAAAGAAAAAGAAAAAGAGATTAAAGAAAAGGAGCAAAATATTAAAAGTGATAAAGACGAATTACAGAAAACACAAGAAGAATATAACAAATATCAACAAAAGACTGAAAAAGTGAGAAAAGAATTAGAAGAAGCAAAAAAAATCTATGAATCAATGTTAGCTGCTGGAATGAAAAAACAATAAATCTAATTAAATTATATATTTTAATTTTCTTGATATTAAAATATGATAAATCAAATATTTTTAATTATTGGAGTTATTTTAATAACAATAGGATTTTCAAGGATGTATTTTACCAAAGATAATTCTAAAATAATATATCGTTATATACCAAGATCATTTGCAGAAGATCAAGATAATCCACCACCATTAAGTGATTTATTTGGTACAATGTTTTCAGGTATTGATCCTAAAGAAGGTGCAGTATATCAATCAACAATACGAAAAATTTAATTAAATACTGTTTTATTTTTATAAGCATCTCGATAATCATCTATATTATTTAATTTAAGATATAATTCTTGATCTTTTCTATATTCAATATAACTAGAAGCGAATAAAATATCTGTGTCTCTTATATACATAGATACAACATTATCATCAGTTCTCCAATGCCATCTTAATTTAACATTTTTATCAAAATCTTTACCATGAAGAATATTAATATTTCGTGTTAGAATACATGGGCCTGTTATATCTATTATATTTTGCCCATAATCTTTATTTTTTACTTTACTAACTATTTCATTTATAGAATTTATAAATATTTGATTATTTGGTGATGATATAAAAAATGTATTTTGTATTTCTAGACCATCATATGAATTTTTACATAATCCTGAATTAGTATTTGCAAATACGAATTCAGTCTCTTTTATTATATTAATTAATGGTATGTAAGTATGATATTTAATATCTATATATACACCACCATATTTATATATAATACAATATCTCCATAAATCCGCTCGATATGCACCTGGTTTTAAAGAATTATATGCATCTAATACATCCTGATTAAAATTATTTTTAATAAAATCAATTCTGTTTTTATTATCATATAAATAAATATTAAATTCTGGATTCATTTTTTGTAATAACATTATACTATTATACATATTAATTGGTAGTTTTTTTGTTTCCCATGTTAAAAATATTTTTAACGGTACGTTATTTATCTTATCTCCAATAGAAGTAATTGTTCTCGGAATAAAAAATGGTGTACTAACAAATATAGATTCGAATCTTTCATTATTTTTATAAACTATATATATTCCAATTAATAAAAATAAAAGTAATATATATTTATTCATACTATATATTTGCAAAATAAAAAAGTTAATACCGTCGAGTACCGTCAAGTGCTTAATTTAAGCAAATCTTGACTTGTTTTTTTCAAAAAAATAACTATTGTAGCGTTTGTGCTAAAGCAAACAGTACTTAAATTAAGTAAAGCTTGACTTGTTTTTTGTAAAAAAATAACTATTGTAGCGTTGTGCTTAAATTTGACACTTCACAGTAACTATAATGAAAAATCTAATAATAATAAAATATAAAAAGATATTATTATATTTTATTATCATGTCAAATCAAATAGAATATACATCTCTTAATACAACAATATATAATCCAATAATACCCACTCCTGGATTTACTGGAACTCATGGTACATATATATTATCTGGACTTTCTGGACCATCTGGTTCATCTGGTACATTTACATTTTTTCCGATAATAACAGGATATACAGGAAATATTGAATATTCTTTTGGAAGTACTGGTACAAATATACCTGGACCAATATGTAATGATACAATTATTAAAAATATTCCTCACGTGGGATACAAAACTATTCCTAAAAATTCAACAGATATAATTACATTTGAGGATATTAATGATGGAGATATATTAATTAATTTTAATAGAGAAACAAATAAAACAGAATATGATTGTGATGCATATTATAAAGAATCAACATTAAATGAAATTTTAAAAACAAAAAAAAATCAATTTACATTAAAATCAATTGATATATCATCAATTGTAAAATATACTGCAAAGTGCTAAATATTATTTTACCCAAGATTTTTGATGTTTAATTCTGTGTAATATTTTCCAATCAAAATCGCGATTAGTATAATGTGCAATAATCAAATTTTTATTATTACTTTGTGTTCCTGCAAAAGGACCCGTTAAAACCTGTTTATTCTGATAACGTTTATGAGAATAAGTTCCTCGGTGTTTATAATATGTTGTAATTACATTCCATGTTAAAGGATTATGTGCAGAATGTCCTTCATCTTGTTTATTAAAATCAATTGGTGCTGAAAACATATATATTATAAAAATTGATAAATTTTATATTTAATTAACACAGAATATATTAAAATAAAAATGGATATTGATCTATGCAATAATTATATTGACAGTATATTGTGTAATTATCAAAAACTAGGTCAAGATCCATGTGTATCTATATTATCAGAAAAAATATATGAAGATGGTAGATTAATTCATATAATCTATTCTAGTAATAGATTATATGAATGTAATACTAAACATCAAAAAAAATGTCAATGTAAAAATTTAATCTATGAAAAATTTTTTATTTCTAATACTCTAGATATTAAATATTATCCATCTAAAAATGATATCCCACACTATATAAATGATTTATCTAATTTGATATATTGTTTATATCAAAATAAAAATTTTTATTTATCATCCTCATAAAAATTGAAAAATAAATATAAGAATTATTTTTACTATTAATCATGTTTGAAATGATCCTTATAATTACTTCTTTTTTACATTATCTGGCGATTCTGCCAATCCTTTTTAAATATAATGTCAATAAATTATCACATTTTCATACGGTCTATGTAAATTTAATTATTGTTACTACATCAATTTCAATAATTTGGCACTATTATCAAGAACCTTATAATTATTTAATGGCGTTTGATTATTATTTTTCATCATTATGGTTTATTGCGGATATGTTATGGGCGCTAGATCTATGTAATATTTCTATTTTATATTTAAATATTGGATCTTTTATATTAAATATAATTATTAATTATAGTAATAATTATATTTTATATCACAGTATATGGCATGTTCTTAATGCACTAAAATGTATTTATGTTTCATATTTAATAACAAAACATTTTCTTTATTGATATAAAATATAATTGAGTTAAATAATAAAATGTCTTTTGCAAAAGAGAAAAAAATAAGAATACTTCAAGAAAATTTAACTATTTTTAGAGAGGCGTTAACAAATACTCGAATAAGAATGGAAAATGAATTTCAAAATGCGAAAAATGATTTATTAACTGAATATAATTATCGTAATAATTTACAAAAACAATTAGATATATATAAATTTGTTTTACATGATAGTGATAAAGATAAAATAGAACAAGAAAAGAATAAATTACAAAAAATATATGAGACATATACTAAAATAAAAAATCCATTATCATTAGAACGTGCGAACAATGCAATTTTAGATGAATCAGATGCACATACATTTTTATTAAATTCAATGTCTGCATTATTAGATGAAATTATTGATTTAGTTGGAGATCAAGGAGAAAGCATTACAAAAGAGATTGATGAATTATTAAATTAATCTAAAAATTTGAATATATTAATCTTTATAGTAAATAATACTGATTATACTACATAAATTATGAATAATAAACAATTAGAATTAGATTATAAACTTATTATTGCAATTAATAATAATAATTATGATAAAACCCGAGAATTAATTAAACATGGAGCAAATGTGAATACAAATATTAATATTAATAATCAAATACCATTATTAATCGCTATAAATAATGAAGATAATCTTGATAAAAAAAATAGTATAGTAGATTTACTTTTAATAAATAAAGCAAATATATATTTTGAAATTAGTAAAAATCAAACTATACTTGATTATGTAATTATTAGTGATAAAAGAGAATTATTGAAAAAATTAATATATTTTGGTGCAGATATAAATAAAATAAAATCAATTATTTATTCAGTATATTTTGATCATTTACATATAACTAGAATACTTTTACAAAATAATGTAGATATTACAAAAGTTGATTTTTTTGGAAATACTGCATTAATGCTTGCAAGTGAATCAGAAAAACCAAATTCATTACTTATTATAAAAGATATTTGTACATATGCATCTAATAAATATATTAATATTATTAATTATATCAATAAATCCGGAGAAACAGCATTAGATTTAGCATCTAATCTAGAAAAAAAAGATTATTTAATTTCTTGTGGTGCAAAATCATTTAAAAAATTATCGGATAAAATGTGTGATATATGCATTTACGATAAAATCAATATAATTATACGACCGTGTAATCATGGAATATGTAAGTTGTGTTTATCTAAAATACATATTTGTCCTTTTTGTAGAGGTGAAATTAAGGAAACTATAAAAATTTGAAAAATAATTTTTAAATTATTGTTATTAATTTATATACACGGTACAAAATGTCTGAAATTAGTGCATTTTTAGAATCTCAAGAACAAATTAAAGATAGTTATGAAATATTAGTAGTATCTCATCCTAAAATTGAAGTAGAATATGGAAATATAACTATAGTTAAAGTTAAATTTAATAATACTAAAAACAAACCTCTAGTTGTTATTCCTGGATATAGTAATGATTCATTTGAATCTGGATTTAATATATTAATGAAAAATTTAGATTATCTTAAAGAAAAATATTCTGAAATGTATGCATTTTGTTGGGGTTCTACTGTTAAAAAACTAACTCAAAATTATAGTGCAAATGAACCTGATGAAGAAAAAGCATTTATATTAAATGAGGAATTAAGAATTAAACTTGCACATGTATTAGATAAAATTCTTAGAAGTCCTAATATGGAACTAACTAATATTTCATTATTAGCAAAATCTGCTGGTGCTGGTGTCTCTATCCATTTGTCAGCAATAAATTCTGAAATTAAATTTTTATATATTGCATGCCCTGGAACGAGTGGAGGCGGTAAAACGTTAAAAGATAGAAAAGATTTACCTATTAAATTAATGTGGAATAAGGATGATAACAAAATACCATTTGAAACATCAGAAAAATTCATTGATGATTTTAAGAAACAAGGTAATAATTATTCATTTTATGAATACGAAAAGGGTGGTCACGAATTTAATGTAGAGTTTATTAAAGAACTTTAAGATTTTTTTAAAAATTTCCAATTTTTATTTATTCCTATCGTCAAAATAAAAATTTCCAATTTTTATTTATTCCTATCGTCAAAATAAAAATTGAAATAATATATCCATCATTATTTATAATTAATTACCATCTTGTGCGTAATTAAAATGTCTTCTTACGTTGACATCCTTAATTACTTGAATGAATTTCCTTGTATTGGTGACGTTGAAAAATATCTATTTTTACAATGGTGTAAATCGAGGCGTCTCGCTTACACTATTGATTATGTATACAATACAAATGGTCTTTATTCAGATGAATATTATTCTAAATTAATAGAGGCAACAAATCCAACACTTTCTCTTGAATATAATAAGTATCCACGACAACTACTTGAATATATTAATAATTTTACAACCATTGATGCAACAATAAAATGGACAATTACACATTGGTTCAAAGATAACCAAATATGTGCGTATCAAAATCCAATTTGTAACGGTATACTCTGTCATGAAATAGATAATATTGCAGGAAAATCTGTTAAAATTAATACACCGAATATTACTAATTTTTTCCGCAATATTAACCAAGAAATTCTATCTGATTATATGATCAGATGGAATTTTTCTAGAATTATTTACAAATATATATCCTCGAATAATCTTTATTTGGTTGATTCTTCAACAGAATCTGGATTTAATCGAAATATAATTATTCCAGATATCCATCTTCGAACACTTTTTTCATTATCAGAAGATGATCAAATTGATTCTAAAACAATTGATAATCATATTACAAAATTATTTTATTGAGATTTTATTTTACTAACAACAAAACCAGCACGTTTTGGTTGACATAATTCATTAATATCAAAAATATTTTTTTTCTTATCATCTTCTTTTTGATAGTTTTGTTCATGAAATTCAATAAATCTAGAACTACCAATTGGAAATGGATCTTTTATATTTGCTTTATACCAAAAAATACGTTGATTTAAATCACGGATAGTACTACTATTATCAATAATCATTGTACCATAATCATCCGTTAATTGATTAAATAATGTGTCAAAAAATTCATATCTTGGAAAAATACCTGCATAGTGTTCATATAGTTTTCTTCTATTACTAAAATTATCTTCACCTAAAAGCATGACAAAATTAAATTGCGAACGAATATTTGGTGGAATCGCCATAGAATATTGTAAGACAAGACATAAAGTAATTGCTCGGTGACGACCTTCACACATAATAGAAACAAATGATGGATCATCAATCCATTCATTTTTTTTACTTTGTAAATCATCCATAATTAAAAAAACACGTGGATCAATTAATTCTTTTCCTTTTTTTTGTCGTTCTAAATTCTTCTTAAATATTCTATCTTGACGATCTAATAAATTTGCTAAAATTTCAGGTCTAAATTCATGATGTATAAAAGAAGAAGGAAATACTGAATCATAAAATTTAGTAATTTTATCAGTAGGGGCAATAATAACTCCAGCAGGAATATCATTAATTACGCTCATCATATCACGCACAACCCAACTTTTACCTGATCCAGATTTTGCAATAATACAAATTCTAGGATTTAAAAACTTTCCATCTTTCGCATGTCTTAATTTATTCATATCAAATTTATTTACAGGAACAATTTTACCATTAATTGATATTTCTTTCATAATATCAGTAGATAGAAAAAAATTCTAGAAATTACCCATATCGGTTAACATTTCTGGTGAATTTGTTATTTTATTTGACATTGATATAAAATATGTACAAACAACAAGAATTATAAATACATATATTGTTCTACGTGTTAATGATGTAGTTTTTCTTGCATTAATATAACAATCAAATCGTTCAATTAAATAATAAATGAATGATCCAGTGATTGACAAAATCATAGGATTATGTAAATAATCTATTATTTTATCCATTTTATACATTTAAATGGGAAAAATTTTTATGATTTTTATCTTTATTTTGATTTTTAGATTTATTTTGTTCTGATGATTCATCTCCTTCATTTAATGGAGATAAATGGTTTGTATATTCTTCTATAACATTATTTTTACTATTATCATAATATACAGATGATTCACTCATTCCACCTGATGATTTTGATTTTGGATTTTGTTTTAAAAATACATTTTGTTTAAGGTCTTCAGTATTTATATCTAATATAGAATCTCTTAGAGTTTTTTCACTGAATTGAATTGTTTTACTATTATTTTTTGTTAGTGAAAAAGGATTTTTATATTCTTCTGATTTTACTGTTGTCGCTAATATTTCATGTAATTTACGTGGAGATGACGGGGTTGCAAAATCAGTACCCGATTTACCACCCCTAAAATTTTTATCAGATTGTAATAAATTTTTTAATTGTTCTGTTTCAGAATTTAAATCAGTTGGTATTTTACTTGATTTATTATCTAAATATGTTTTTATAGCGATTTGTAATGGTATCATTTTTCTTATTGCATTTTGAATACATACTTTGATATTATCTAATATTTCAGTTTGATGTCTTTTAATATCCAAATCAGTATTCTTATGATAAAATAAATATGGTGAATTATAAAAATTTCTTGCACATTCAATATAAACTAAATGTACAAAAGATTTAAAATCATCTTGAATATTCAATTCTTTTAATAAATTTTCATCATACTCAATATTAGTATTTGTTAATACTACAATATTTGCTTTTATCACTGCTTTTAATAAATTTTCAACATCTTTTCCTAATGTATTCATTCTAATAATACGACTATATTCTGACTCAATCATCATTGGATTCCAAGAAGGTATTGACTTTAATAATCGTTGAAAATAAACTAATTCATCATTTGATGTAGACATTTTTCTAGCATCTTCATAAATAGATTGCAAACCTTCATATATTAAGGGATACATTGAATTACATAAATGTATTGTATATTCTTGTTTTGTTTCTATTAAAAAATTCATACTTTATTATATGAAAAAAACTATTTTGTTTAATCTTATTTTATTAAATTAAGATTAAATATTATGTATAATTTTTTTTGCGTTTCATCTTTGATTAATGTATAGATTTATCTATGCGTTTCATCTTTGATTAATGTATAGATTTATCTATGCGTTCCCTCCACGTGAACTCATAAAATTAATTTCTTTTAATGTTAAACATCTGCATCCTTCTTGTTCATCGCCATCTCCTAAATGAGTAATATTTGATGGAAAATATGTTACATTATAATTAGGATCAGGATTAGATTCAGGAGTACTATTATATAAATTTCCGCAGCATTTTTTACTAAACACTGGTTTATCCCAATCATTTTGATTCATGATATCTGCATCATAATTTTCTCTATTTTTAAAATTATCAAAATTTACGAATAATAAACAATAAACAAAAAAGAAAATTATAATAATTAAACATATTTGTGAAGCTTTCATAATAATATTATTATATATTTTTATTTTATAATTTTCTCTTTTGGTATTACTACTAGATATAATTTTTTTACTGTCCAATTTCCACTTTTATCTTTTTTTCTTTTAATATAATCAAGAGTAATTTCATTATTTGTGTATTTATTTATTAACTCTTTAATTTTAATAGGTATTTTTGTACTTGTTATAATATTTTTATAAAAGATTTCAGAAGTAACATTAAAATTATATTTCTCCGCACACTTATAATTTAAATATAACATTTTATGATACATCTCTTCTAAATTATATTTATCAGGATGTAATTTACGAACCATACTTCGTATAATATAAAATCCTTCCGGCGCTACTATTATACTACCTTGTGTCCTGCCTTCTTGATACGCTATAATAAATGTATTAATATCAGTTAATGATGGTAATTCATATACAATACCGGATTTTGAACGTGAACCAGGTGATGGTGTGGGTGGGTGTGTATGATACATAAATTCAAAATCTTCTACATCATTAGTAACTACTGGAAAATATATATCAGGATCACGTTTATCATATTCCTTTCGTGTTGAAATAATAATTCGTTCTAATCCATTTTTATCAAAATCAAGTAGACCACCATGTTCTGAATATTTTAATTTTTTTGTTGTATTTGTGTATTTTTGTTGACTACCATCATGCATTAATGCATCTAATACAAATAAATCATTTTTATCTACAATAAATACTTTTGATTTACCAACTGGTATATATTTTGATGTAATTCGTTTACTCATAATTCTATAAAATAAATTTAAATTATATAATATATTGAACAAATGTCTAAAAATTCAATTATAGAAATAATACAAAAAAAAAGAAATATTTCTCCATTAACAAAATGTGATTCAAAAAAATTTTTAGAATCTGGAAATATTGAAGAATTAAAAGATTGTTATTATATATTTCCTGATATTAAACCAATTGAATATAGTAATCCATTAGATCGTCGATCTGGAAAAAAATCATATTTAATTAATAGTAAAAAAACAGATTATTATATTTATGAATACAATCCAGAAAAAATAATTGCAAATATAAAAAATTTTGATATTTCTGAGGATATTAAAGAAGATTATATATCTAAATTAAGTGAAATTGCGGATTTAACGCCAAAACAAAATTGTTGTAATTGTATTTCTTTTATTTTATATATAAATTATGATCAAAAAATAATTGATAATTGGAATTATGAAATTCCTGATGAAGATATATATTATTCATTATATAAATTAAATAAATTTTTATATTCTTTACAATTAAGCATAATTAATATTGATAAATGTTTACCAAATTTCATATCAAGAATATATTTAGATATATCAGTATTTAAATTATTATTTGAAACTAAAAAAATTATTGATAAATATGTTTTTAAAACAAATAAAATGGAAACAGTTTTTAATAAATGTATCAATATATTAGAATTTTTATTTTTAAATAAAAGTACTGAAATATATACAATAATATCTGATGGTGTAAATAATATACATAATACTCGATCATATAGATTTTTAACAATGATAGAACCAGATGTAAATATTAAAGTATTCAGAGATGCAGATGGTTATGTAAGTTATTTAGATTGTATGAATATTAGTAAATTTTCAAATAATAATACGTTAATGTTAGTATATAATCTGACGGAGGTTGACAATTTTATAAGTAAAAAAAATTTAGATATTTTAGATAAATTAAAAAATGAATTTACTACAACCTATATATCTACTGAAAGATATTCAAAATGGTTAAGGCATGAACAAAAAAAAAATGAATATTGTAAAAATAACAGTCCATTATTTGATTTATTAGCGGGATTATTTTCATTATCTGTACAAATTAAATCAGAAAAATATTTATTTTTTTTAGATGAATTAATTGATCATAAAGATGTAACATTAGATGAACGATTATTATTTAGATTATTTATAAAATTAATTAGTGTCAAAGACCAAGAAAATGAAGAAGAAAATGAAGAGGGGGATTTTTTTATTGATACACCAGATAAATTAAATAACATTTTTTTTACATTACATAATTTTACTTATCCTAATTTAGAATTAATAATTGAGAATATTAAAAATCCAAAACCACCATATTCTTATCATAGAACTGTTAATATTATTCAAACAGTAAATAATTTTTTAGTTTCATTAAAAGCTCAATCGTTGTTATCTGAAGATTATCTAAAACAAATAAAAAGTTATTATTCATCATTTTTTGAAAAAATTAATGTATTTACTACTAATTATTTTAGTGAATCATGGATAATAACAATGGTTTTAACAGATTTAATTTTTCAAGAAAATATAATAAATAATACAAATAAAATTTTTTCATTAAAAGTAGATAAAAATTATACTAGTTCTACTCAATATTATTATTCTGTTAATTTACAAAATGAATTTATGGTTGATTACGAAGATTTAATAAATTATGTATATATAGATCGACCATTAAATATAATGTCTGATAAAGTACTTGCAATGTATCGTGGTGGTTATTATCAAAAATATTTAAAATATAATACTAAATACCAAAAATATATAACATTATAAAAATAATAATTTATATTTTTATAATATGGGTGGTGCAGAATCTAGACATACTAATTATGAAATAAAAAAAGATGAATATATTCCAATATCACAAAAAGAAAATAAAAATATTTTAGAAAAATGTAATCAAGATAAATTTCAAGAAACAGGTAATATTGATGAATTAAAAGATTGTTATTATATGTTTTCAGATATTAATCCTACTAAAATAATTAATCCATTAGATCCTACATCTGAAGAAACGTGTTATTTAATTAATAATAAAAAATTAGACTATTATATTCATAAGTATGAACCGCAAAAAGTAATAGATAATATAAGAAATTTTGATATCTCTGAACAGATAAAAAATAATTATTTAGAAAAATTAAGTGAAATAGCAGATTTAACACCAAAAGATAATTGTTGTAATTGTATTTCATTTGTTTTTTATATTATCTATGATAATATAGTATTTGAAAATTGGAACAATAATCAATTTGATTACACAATAATTGTATATTTACAAAAAATACATAATTATTTATTATCATTACATATTAGTGTAGTAAATATTAATAAATGTTTACCAGATTTTATATCAAGAATATATTTAGATATATCGGTATTACGAGTATTATTTGAAGCGAAAAAAATTATTGATAAATATATTTTTAAAAATAAACGATTAGAAAATTTATTTAATAAAAATATTGAAATATTAGAATTTTTCTTTACAAACAGAACAACCGAAATATATACAATTATATCAAAAAATCCAATTGCTCAAACACGATCATATAGATTTTTTACAATGATAGAACCAGATGTAAATATTAAAATATTTAGAGAAGCGGATGGATATGTTACATATATGGATTGTATGAATATTCAAAATTTTGTTAATGCAAATACATTAATGTTAGTTTATAATTTAAATTCAAATATAGAAAGTTTTATTTCGTTTAAATCATTAGATAAAATTAAAAAAGTAAAAAATGATTTCAAACCAACAGAATTATATTCAGAAAGATATTCCACATGGTTACGAAATGAAGAAAAAGAATTAGGTGATTTTAGAAAAACAAATATAATTGGATTTGATTTAATTGCAGGATTTTTTTCATTATCAATTCAAATAAAAAAAGAAGTATATATTTCAATTAGTGAAGATTTAAAAACCCATTTACCAGAAGAAGAATTTTTTTCATTTGATGAAAGATTATTATTAAATTTATTTAAAAATATAATTAGTACACCCTATAAACCGAAAGGAGAAAAAATAAGGCCTGATTATATATCTTATGATTATATGCATTATCATATTAATACACCTGATGATTTAAACACGCTTGAATTTTTTTTACACAATTTTTCATATGTAAATTCTTATAAATATTTTGTAATTCCAAAAAAATTATTGCTTAATTCTGAAAATCTATCTTCTACTTATAATGATTTAACATATTATAATAAAAATAGTAATATATTTAATGATATATTAGATGAATTAAAGGATAATATATCTAAAGATATGAAAATAAAACAACAAATTAAAGATTATTATTATCATTTAGATACATACTTAGAATTAAAAAAAATAAAATATAATTATACTGGTTATGAGAATGTTAATAATGATGATAGACAATATACTTTTTTTCTAATTCTAACAGATATATTATTTCAAAACAACATCATTAAAAATGATGAAAATAAAATATTACCAATAATTTTATTAATTGTACCTCGTAGTACAGAATCTGTAAATACTAATTCAATCTCTCTATTAAATGAATTTATGTTTAATTATGAAGATTTAGTAAATTATGTATATATAGATCGACCATTAAATATAATGTCTGATAAAGTACTTGCAATGTATCGTGGTGGTTATTATCAAAAATATTTAAAATACACTAAAAAATTAAATTAATTATTTTTCTTTTTTTTCTGTTGTATGTGTTTTATCTATTCTGATAATTGAATTTACATTTTTGTTTGTTAATCCGTAACTATATAACTTACTGTGACTGGATTTACTTAAATTTAATAATCTACTAATATTATGTAAATCACGTTGTGTTCTATTTTGAAATGATGATAATAGTGTTTCGATGTTCTTTTTATTAATATTTTTTAACGATGTTTTATTTAAATCAGAACTGAAATTAATTTTATAATTTTTAATTTCTTTATCTTCACCTTCATTTAATACATATGATACATGTGCACATGCAAGAAAACCATGAATAGGTTGAAAATCCCAATTTTGTTCAGAATATATTCTTGTTTCTACTATATCACTTTGTGATAAAATATCTGATATCTTTGCATACTTTATTTTCTTTCTCTCCAGAGGCATATTTTTTGATTCTAATGCATGAAAAAAATTTTCATACATCATTAACGGTAATAATACTTTTTCAGATTTATAAAATCTCATAGACTCTTCAATTGATTTAAATCTATCCATTAAACTTTTATTTGCACTAAATAATCCAACATCCACATTTTTTTTCATAGAAATTGATATATAATTTTGTAAATTTGTTCTAGTAATTTTTCTAGATTCAGGATTATTTAGAACAAAAGTATAGTATAAATCTTGAAGAAC
>Ga0114962_10002147_pt1 | contig 16671 bp, 13 predicted proteins | sample C_130820_MF_Meta_FD_87017 | JGI IMG/M metagenome (GOLD analysis project Ga0114962, IMG submission 87017) | Freshwater microbial communities from Lake Croche, Canada to study carbon cycling - C_130820_MF_MetaG | ecosystem: Environmental > Aquatic > Freshwater > Lake | place: Lake Croche, Canada...
AAATTTCTATCTGAACAAGTTGAAGATATTAAATCTATACAAGAATCCTGCAAACATTTCGGAGAAATTGAACATCTAAATATCATATTTAATGAAGTATCACAAGAACCCTTTCAAGGTGCGGGAGCAAATATGGAAGAATATGGTCATTTAAGATTGTCTGTTTGTTTTGAAAAGATAATAGAAACATCTGAAATGTCTGAAGCTAACACTAAATTTCAAAATAAAGAGAATCCTTTTAAAAAGGCAATAGATAAAATAGCTAAAGAACTAATTAAAGCTGGTGTAAAAAAAGAACACGCTTCTAAATTATTAGATATACATCCAGGATATGAAGATATGGAAGATATTTATGTTGGATTTCTAACAGATGATGAGATAATAGTAATTGCCTATATTAACAAAACATTTACTGATATAACATACTTAGAAGAAGAATTTGCCAGAGCTGTTGTTGACTACGAAAATGGACTTTGCGTCGATCGGTTATTAAACTTATGAAACACTTAAAAAAATATAAAATATTTGAATCAGAAGATTGGTCCGATGATACTTTTCAAGCAATTCATGAGTATATCACTGAAATCTGCGACACTCTTGATTTAGATTTACATAAATTGATGATTTAGAAATTAAAATAAATGATGATTTAGGTTTTAAATTTGTAGTATCGGTACCATATAACACCCATCCGATTCAGACATGGAAAGCTAAACTACCAATTCCAAATTTGAACTACACAAAATACGAAATTAAATTTGACATACTAAAAATAATACTCTAATCATCGGATAAGATAAAGGGATTATCATAAATTTACAAAGAAATTGAATGAATCTGATTAACAAGTGCATTACGATCCTCTTTCAGAGCAGACATCACATCAAATACTTTGTCAGAGAACCCAGCTAAGCAATAAACTTGATTTTGTGGTATTTGTAATGTTCCAAGTCCAGCCAAATCAAAACTGAATATGTGTGGATTACAATTAAACTTTGTTTTATAAGAGTTTAACTGAGCTAAAGGAGTATCATAACCTATGAAAGACTGCATATCTGAAAGAATGATTATGTTCTCATAAGCCTTGTTAGCCTTAACAAAAGCATCTCGTAGGTTTGTTCCACCACCAGTGAATCTGAAACTATTTCTAATAGTCAATACAGAATCATTTGGATTGTAATTTACATACTGAGCATGGTTAGCAAAAGTCATAACATCACAGTTATTAGATTTTGCCAAAATTGCCGCAAATAAAGAAGCAATCTCAGATGGCTTCCCACTCATAGATCCTGATACATCAACTACAACTAAAGTCTCACCATCAAACTTTGGAACATTTGATACTGAAATACCAAGTGCTGAATCCAATGCAACAAGAACATCACGAGTTATCTTTGATGATGGTAACATACTGATTTCATCATGAGCTGTCTTAAACCTGAAAGGTAAAACACGACTTGACTTAATTTTTGATTCCTCAGTCAATAACTGACAAGCCTCATTAATTGAGTCTGGAGCCTGATTGATAATGTTACGGATATTTCTCAAAAGAGCAAAATAACCAATCTTCTTAGAAGAAATTAATTCTTTCCAAGCATCAGACTTTAATTGACCTAGTTCTTCTTCATTAGAAGCTTGTTGACCAGCTTGTGACAACATAGACTCCCAAGTTTGAGTGTTTCTCAAATCACCAGAAACTAACTGAGAAAGAGCTTCTTTATTCTTTGAAGTTGGAACTGGATGAACCAAGTTAACAACGTCAACAAGTTTAACTTCTTTATTTGAAGATTTCCACTTTGCCAATTGATAATTATCAAATTTATCGAAAGCTTTAGCAAAACCTTTCTTTAAAGAGTTAGGAAACTTTGGTTTCTTAGCATCTGTTTTGTTAGAAAGATAGTATCCCATGATTTCCATCATATCATCTGGACGAACTACAACTTTATCATAGAAGTTTTTAGCCCAGTCTAAACCAGTAGAGTGTGTAGTTAATTCACCAACAAGAGCGTGTGTAATACTTCTCATACCGAACTTATCACGAGCAAAAATTGCCGCCTTAGCTGCAAACTTAGGATCAACTTCTGAAAGAAGTGATTTTAATCTATCTAATGTATCATTAGATGAACGATAAAATGTATCACTCACGAATGATGTTAGTAGAATAGAAACTAGTTCTAATTCTTTAGATTGTTTATAAGCCTCTCCTCCGGCAAGGTTTATAGTTTTTGTTTTACCTTTCTGAATTGTTGTGTTAAATCGTGACATAACTTTAATTTATTTTTTAGTAGTCGGAACAGGATTCGAACCTGTATAGGGTGCCCTTATTACTGCCTTACTCTCCCCATCACTACGCACTTCTCAACAGGGAGGATAACTTTAATTTGCAACCTGTATGTGCTAGAATGTGATACCAATTTCACTATCCGACTAAAAACAAAAAGACCAGATAAACATTTCTGTTAAATCTGGTCTTTTGAAATATAAAAAAGCAAACAAGATAATTTAGCCTGAGCTGTCATTGAAGAATTTCTCCTAAACTTCAATCGATGTTTTAAGGATTTTCATCTTATCCTAATCTTTTATTTAGAAGAAATGATTATTTTTCTTCGGAAATTTAAGTTTTCCAATATCTACTCTTTTTAATTGAATGTTCCTATTTCATAACATCAATCTGATTGCTTGAGTGGGCTTTCAGCTTTTCATAGTTGTAACGAAGTATCTCAAACTATCGCTATGCTTGCTTTTTTTATAAAAAATTACCAGAGTAAATTATCCAAGTGTGTTTTTTCAATTACGCGAAGTAACACTTAGAATCGCTACTGATTTTTTAGTTGTTTTACTTATAAGGATAGAATCTTTAAAAGTTTTAAAAAAATAAAGATTTTTTCTAAATAAGTAAGATATATAGTTAAATGAAAAATCCACATTTTAGATTATGTGGATTTTTTATAGATATTAATCAATAATAGCAGATGGTGGTGGGTTTCTTTTCAACTTCCAATGTTGGGTCTCCCATTGTTGAATTTCTTGATTTAAACTTTCTAATTCATCTTTAGCATTTTCAATTTGATTCTGCTTTTGAATTAATTCAATTTCTAAATCTTTTAATCGTTCTGACTCAGATTCAATTTCCTCTTTATCTTCCTCTAAAATTTTCTTAAAATCCAATAATTCCTTTTTAGTTTTAGATAATTCTTCCTTTTCTTTGATCATATCTTCCTCTTTCTGAGCCAATTGAAATTCTTCATCACGAATTCGAACCTTCAACTTCTCTTCATCACTCTTTAGCTTATCTAATCGAGTTGTTACGTCACTAACATTGTCTTCCAATTCCTTTTCACGAACTAATAAATTAGATTTAATCTCTTTCTCCTTTTCTTGAAACTGTTTGGATAAGTCTTGTTCTTTTTCTAATAACTCTTTTTCTTTTAATTCAATGTCAGATTCCCTACTTTCAAACTCAGAACTTAATTTATTAAATTCTTCTTCTTTCTTTTTAAATTGGGCTAACTTCTCATCAGCACTTTTTAATTGATTATTAGTTTCTTTTTCCTTATTAGAATCTTTGAAAATAACATTTGCACCAACCACAAGAGAAACTGCTAATGGGTCAAATACTAACATCAAAGCTATAATAAACCAGTTAACCACGACATCGGTCGATTTACCAGTTATGCGACCAATATATTTTAAAGGACCAATCTCTTGAGCAACTCCTGAATTGGTTTCTAAATCCAACTTAGATAAATCAATTTTAGATATTGAATCAGAGATAATTGTTTCTCTTTCTGACATATAATCTCTTCTTTTTTGAGCAGATTTAAGTTGATCTTCAAATGTCTTCCTATTAGAAGAAGATGTAGTAGTTAATACATTCCCACTCTTGTCTTTATAAGATTGATAATTATTAGAAAGACCTTTTGTTAAATTATCAATATTCTCACTAACACTTTTCTTTTCGGATCTAACATCATTTAATTGATTCTGGAACATTTCTCTCTTAACATTTAAAACAGATACTTGCTTATCAATATTCTCAACTTTATTTGATGTTTCCGAATATGCCGCTGATAAATATCCATATATCCCTCCCGATGTAATAGCCATTAAGATAAATATCGCAATAAAATAATAAGTCCTCAATAAAATGTTTAACTTACCCCAATACTGATAAAGTAAAGAGGCTAAGATAAGTTTAGCAATCTCTAAAGATGCCATCATAACCATCACATTACTTGATGATCCTGAAAACATCTTACCGATGCCGGTAACTGAATAAAAGGCAGCAGAAAGTGATACCGACAGTGCCGATATCACTACTAAATAAGGTAATAATTTTCTCTCCATATACTATTATATATTAAATATAGAGTAATGTTTACTGTTACTCAGAAGGAGAATTCATCATAACTCGCTTCATCTACATCTTGTTTGAAAGCACCAACTGTATAAGAATCTATTTCTGTTTCCTGAGGAGCATTTTGAATCTGAGTGCTACCACCAGTCCAAACATTAATCCAAGAAATAGGATTTGAAACTTTATCAAATATTGGTTCGAAACCAATAATCTTCATCCGGTTATTTGTTAACCATTTCATATACTGTGTTAGAATCTCAGCATTCAAACCAATCATTGAACCATCTTTAAATAAATACTGAGCCCACTCTAATTCCTCTTTAGCTGCATCCTCATACATCTTAATAACTAAATCTTTACAGTCCTCAGTTATCTTTTGAAATCCCTCTTCCCACTCATCCTTCATCATCTTTAGGATAAATGAAGAGAATCCCATATGAAGATTTTCATCACGATTAATCAAAGATATAATCTTAGCATTACCTTCCATCTTCTTATTCTGAGCAAAACAATATGAACAAGCAAAAGAAACATAAAAACGAATACCTTCAAGTATATTGATTGAAACTAAAGTCAAATAAAGTTTCTTCTTTTTATCATATTCACTTTCATCCGGAATTGAATTAATCAATTCATCATAATAGTGGGTAACAGATGAAGCTCTTTTCAAAATTTCTTCATCTCTCATTATAGAGTCAAATACCTCACTTGGATTAGAGTAAATATTTTTAATAATATAAGTATAAGAATATGAGTGCATTGTCTCGAAGAATTCCCATGTTTTAGAGAATAACTCTACTTCTTGATTAGAACAATACTCTAAAAGGTTAGATATACCTCTACTTTGAACCGAGTCTAAAAGAATTTGATATCCTAAATTTTTGGTGAAAATAAACTTCTCATGTTCAGTTAATGATTGGAAGTCACCTTTGTCCTTTGAAAGATTGATTTCCTCCGGACGCCAAAAGTAACTAATATGTTGTTTAAACATATTGAATATCTTCTCGTAACGGAATTTATCATATCGTTGTATTGAAAGACCACCATCATTTCCAAAGAAAAGTGGTTGTCTGGTAAAATCTTGCTCTTGTTTTGTGTTTAGTATATGTCTCATAGTTTGTAATTGTTTTTATTATATAATTTTAGAAATAAAAGTTTTGTTTCGAAATTACCAAATCCACTTTATAATTGATTATGATATATTGATTCCTCTTTCTTTTTAAAGATTTTTCTAATCCAGTGTATCATAATGAAATTTCTTTTCATATTTTATTTTACCACAATCATAAACTCTAGGTATATCTAGCTTAGATTCGCTAATTTTAGTCACCGATTTTCTAAAATTAGACTTATGTGTTCTTTTACCACCAATAACATATTTATAGTCTGGTTTGGATTCTGAAATTTTAACAAACTTCAATGACTGGTACAAACTACCAATGCTCCAATCTTTATCAGCATATGAAATAATTCTACTTGGATTATACTTATTAATAAAATATTGTAATAGTTTAGAAGCCCCACCAATTACAGTAGTATTTAATTTAGAACAGAATCTATTTAGATTCCATCCATCTTTACACATCTTTTTACGACCTTCAAATTGATCAAACGTCATAACTGAAATCAACTCACTATTATGATAAAGACCTAATTTTATAACACTCCTAACTCCTCCTTGTATGTGATTTTTCTCTAAAAAGTCATTAACAGATGTCATTTCTATGACCATACATTTTCTAGCAAAAATTTTATTTTCTGTTTTATTTAAGATATTTTTTATTTGACTATCTACGATATTCCTTTTATTATCAAAATCATCTTCCCAAATATGGATTATTCTAATACCCCTTTCACTAAAGTAATTGGTTTTTTTTAGATGATAATCATTTTCACGATAGACATTTGAATGCCATCTCAATCCATTAAATTCGAATCCTAATTTTAACTCAGGTAAATAAATATCAATTTCAAAGCCATCTCGATATGATTGTATAATTTCACCAACATAAACAGATTTAATAAGTTTGAATAACTCTTCTTCTTTAATTGAACGTGAATCACTGATAGGATAACATACAGTACAAAGTGGATTCATATATGTTATTCTATGGTGAAAGTTATCTATGTTAATCTTAAATGTATGATCCTGTTCACAATCACATTTAAATTCACTCATTTTCTCATCAATATGATATTTTAGATAATTTGGATGTTTAGCTATTTTATAATTTATCTTTCTGTATTCTTCTGAGTGAGAAGTTACCTCAAATCCCCATTTCTCTAAATTTGTTTTTTTAGTTTTTTCTTTATATTCATCAGTTTGTGCATAATTATTAACTCCCCATTTTTCTAAATTGGTTTCTTTAGATCGAATTTTATATTCTTCAGTCTGTGTGTAATTATCTACTCCCCATTTATTTAAACTAGTTCCTTTTATTTTATTTTTAATTATCTCCAATTCATTTGGATTATCTGTACCCCATCTTTCTAAATTGGAAATTTTAGATTTTAATTTAAACTCCTCTGTTTTTAAATAACAACTAATACCATATCTTTCAATATTTGTTTTTCTAACTTTATCCTTAATAATTTCCAGATCATTAGGATTCTCGGTACCCCATCTTTCTAAATTAGATTTTTTAGATTTTATTTTATTAGAATCCAATTGCATAACATTTTCAACACCATACTTTTTAATATTAGATTCTTTTACTTTTAAATTTGAACAGTTAGTCTTTTTACAAGAATTTTTTTCGGATATCTGAATACTTCGTAAATATTTTCGATACTCCATTTTAAACTCCAAACCACAATAATCACATCTAACATTAACCTTATATCCAGAATTTTCACTTAAAGTGCTAATTGGAATGTTTAATTCATTTCCAATTATTAAATTAGGATATTTTCTTTGATAGTATTTAATATTTTTACCAGTAATACTAATATTTAAAAATTCATCTAATAACATATTGTATATATCATGCCGGGTGATTCCCCTCTACACAAATCAGATCGAACAAGCGCCACTTTCGCAGTCGGACTGGCCCATAGAATCCATATCATCCGACTTTTTATCATCGGTATTAGCATAATAAAGAGTCTTTAAACCATATTTATAAGCATATAGAACATCTTTAATAACACCACCAATAGAAATACCCTCAGATGAATATTGGTAATAGTGATTGGCTGAAATTGATTGGTCTATCCACTTTTGGATTACCGCACAAATATTAGTATATCCACGATTGTCTGGCATTTCAAACGCCATTTCATATTTATTTTTCAATTTAATACACTCAGGAGCTACTTGTTTTACTAAACCCGATTTAGACTTCTTAGTAATTACTAAGGAACGAATTGGTTCAATGCCATTGGTCGCGTTTTGAACTACAGCTGAACTCTCTGCTGGCATTATAGCCGTTAAAACTGAGTTTCTCAATCCAAACTCTTTAATATCATTTCTTAGTGACTCCCAATCACAAGAGAAATCTCTTTTAATTAACTCATCAACATTTTTATTATATCTATCAACAGGTAAAATACCTTTCGAATATGTAGTCTCATCAAACCATTCACACTTTCCAAATTCTTTAGCCAATTTATTTGAAGCCTTTAATAAAGAATATTGAATATTCTCAAATAACTCATCAACATAAAAAAGTGCTTCTTTATCCGAATATTTAATTCCTTGCTTAGCTAACCAATAAGCAAAGTTAGTAACACCAACACCAATACTTCTTCGTTTTAACATTTTCTTAGCTGCATTAATTGGATAATCTTGATTTTCGATAACATATTCAAGAACTCTAACAATATATTCAGCAACCTTATGAAGCTCTGTCATAGATTTTATATTACCTAAGTTAAAAGCTGCTAATGTACAAAGTGCAATTTCACCAGTAGAAAGATGTTCTGTTTCCTTTTTATCATCAATATCATATAAACTTTCTATAGGTGATGTACAAAGACAAATTTCTACACATAAATTTGACATTTTAATTCTTTCAATAAAAGGAGAATTTGTATTAACATTATCTATGTTCATAACATACATACGTCCAGTTCCAATTCTTTCTTGTGCAAAGGCATTCATTAAATCACGAGCCTTTATAGTCTTTCTTGGTACTTTCTTATCAGATTCATATTTTAAATACAACTCTTCAAACTGGGGAAGACCAAAAACATCATATAAACCAGGAACATCAGAAGGTGAGAATAAAGATATTTCCCCATTAGAAACGAATCTATTGTAGAATGTTTTCTCAAATTGAATACCATAATCCATATGTCTAACTCTATTATCATCAGTTCCTTTATTATTTTTAAGAACTAAGACATCCTCAATTTCTTTATGCCACCAAGGAAAATATAGTGTAGCTGATCCTTTTCTAATACCTCCTTGAGAACAAGAATGTAGAGTAGATTGGAACATCTTAAAGAATGGAATTACACCAGTATGTACAACCTCACCATTTCTAACTTTAGAGCCCAAAGCTCTTAAGTTACCAGCATTAATTCCAATACCAGCTCTCTTTGCAACATATTGTCCTATTGCTACATTACCATAGAATATAGAATCAAGTGAATCATCTATTTCAATTAAAGTACAAGATGAAAATTGTCGATTAGGTGTTCTAATACCAGCCATTATTGGAGTTGGTAAAGAAATCTTATGTTGTGAAATCATATCATACAACTCTTCAACAAATTTTAACCTCGTTGTCTTATCATATGATGCAAATACTGTTAAAGCAATCATCATAAAACAGAACTGTGGAGTTTCATATGACTTATTAGTTGTTCTATCTTTAACTAAATACTTATCAATCAATTGTTGCAATCCAGCATATGTCAAATCATAATCTCTTTCATGAACGATAAATCCATTAATTTTATCAAGTTCTTCTTCGGTATAGTTATTCAAGATGATACTATCATAAAGATCCAATTTAATATTTCTTTTAATAACATCTAATAATTTTGGCATTTCAACTTTAGTTTCAAATACTTCTTTTCTAAGTAAATAATTCAAAAGATTTGACGCTACATATTGATAATTAGGAGTTTTCTCACTGATTAAGTCAACTGCGGATTGAATTAAAACCTTATGAATCTCTGATGTTTTTATACCAGGATAAAACTGGATGTGAGAGTTCATAGCAACATCAGATGCCGATACCCCACTAATACCATTAGTTGCCCAAATAAGGACTTTATTAATCTTCTCAGCATTAAATTCTTCTGCTTGACCTGTCCTTTTTGTAACTCCGAGGTTATTTGATTTTGTTTTTTTAGTTTCTTTTAGAATTTCTTCCATACATAATTTTATTTTTTGAGTTTTTATATATTGAGGACATTTTTAATTAATTTTTCTATATCTTTAGTTTTTTAGAGAAAATCAATGTTGTCCAATTTATTTAAATTGTGTTTAAATTTTGTGTTGTTTAATATCTTGGAAATGAATGAGATATGAATATCATAAATATTCTCATATGAGTCAATCTTGAAAATTGAATTATCATAATCTGCCTCTACCACCACCCCAGTGAATATTTTATAGTCACCAAGAATATCTTGATGAAGGAACTCCAATTCAGTTCCTAAATAAATGTTTCGATTAGTAACTTCTTTAGAGTTAGTATTTCTACCAATGTGATCTTGAAGTTCAAGTATTATCAAATTACGCCATTTATTTTCCAATAATTTAAACATATTGAATAAATTATCTGAAAAATAAACCGACAATTCATTGAATAACTCAACATTAGTGAACCTATCATCAATAAGTTCAATAGTCAAAAGCATATAATACTTATTGAAATCGACCCTGGATGGTTTTCTCCGGTTATTTAGGAAATTAAGTCCAGTCTTACCCGAAAGAACTTCATATACCCTTTCCTTAACTCTTTTTTGTCTTAGATAAGATTCATTCTCATATGATTCAGTATAAAGGATAGAAGATTTATCCACCTCAAACTTTTCATTGAAAAAAGAAGAAGATAATTCAGTCTCATCTGTCACTTCTTCTTTTTTACCCTTGAAGATAGAATCATATTTTAGTGAGTGTTTTCCCTGCAATTTATGCTTAGAAAGCACCACATCGTCAGTTTCGACAGTCTCATCAGTTGAGTCAGCTTCAACAGTATCACTTGAAAAGTCATCATCATCAGATACCTCAATTACTATATCAATTTCATCATCATCTTCTACGTTAAGAGCAGGATCTTCTGTTATATCAGTATTCTCTTCTTCCTCTGGAAGATAGGTATCGAGAGTCTCTTCCTCATTATTTAATAAATCATCTTCTGATTCTTCGTCAAATTTATTTTCTTTAGACATTCATTTTTTGTAATTTTTTAATACTAACTAGTATATTAAGATAAAACTTCATTTATCTTATAGTCCCGGAAATCAGATAAGTCTAAATGATATTATTTACGAACCTCATCTAATTGACTAATATCAATCATAATAGACTCCCAAGTGCCATCCGATACCTCAACGTATGTAACATCAATATAAAATTTTTTAGGAGTAAATGGAAATGACTTAATATATCCAATTCCTGATACTTTTCGATCTGGATTTTTTGATTTAAAATCAACATTATTAATCCAAAAATCACCACTCCAACAACTACCACTACGGTCAATTTTTAAAATAGCATCAATATAGTATACCTTCCCATCACCTCTCTTAAAAACAGCAGAATTTCTTTTATTCTGATATAAAACATCTTCAGAAAACGAGGATACACAAACCCACTCATCATCCTCTCCAGTTAAAGGCGCGATAGTCTCAAACAGACAAAGTGTTTTAATAGCATTGGATAAAATCGATGCTGTGACTGGAGCTGATCCACCACTCTGACCACTCTGACCAAATTTCTCACAAATCGATAATATCTCACTTTCAAATTCCTTGAGAATTGAATCATCAGTGGTCTTAAAAAGAATATCTAATTCCATTTTAGCATGTTTGTAACTGTTAGTCATAATTATTAGTATATTTAAGCATCAATGAATTGGTCGTTTTCTAATGTTAGAAAGGTTGGATTTAATGTCAGCTTAATTTGTGACTTATTAAAATCACCATCTCTCTGCTTAAGAAGCTTAAACCTATACATATTCAGCCGTTTCATTTCTTCAGTTCTAATGATACAAAAGAATGTATCTGCTGTTTCGGCAATCGCCTTAGACTCCGGAACACTTTCTAATGTGATATCACTTGAGTTCCAAGCATCTTTTGCTACCTGAACACCAGTTATCAATGGACATTTATATTTAGCACCAAGAGCTCTTAAACCCTCAGCTAAGTGTTTTCCTTTTGTATATAAACTATCATTAGCTCCTTTTGGAGAAGCTATCAGCGTAATATAATCAACAATTATTAAATCTATCTTCAATTCCCTTCTTTGTTGCAACTTCTGGATATAATTATCAAAATCGAGAATTGTGGCAGTCCCGGCTGCCCAAAACTTAGTGAATATCTTACCAACTGATTTTGTGAACAAATCACCACCTTCTTTCAAAGAACCCATATTGGCAATTCTCTTCTTAATAAACTCAGTATCTTTACTTTGTTTGTCATAATCATTAATAGGAATCTTTAATCGCATTGCTCCTAGTCTCTTCATTACCTTTCGCTCACTCATTTCCATAGTGATATAAAGAACATTATATCCCATATCAGCAGATTTAACCGCAAAATTCTGCATCCACAAAGAATTGTGACTTAATATATCATTTGTATAATATTGCTTGTTAGATCCTTCTGATAATTGCAAATCATACATATGTGATCTAGCACCAGTTAACCAAAATTCCATTATCATTTCAGGTCCATCTTTTGTCATAATAAAATCACCTAGTTCTAAATTCTGACAATATATTTCCATTAAATCACATTTTCTACTTTCAAAATTCATATTATCACAACGATATAACAAGTGTTTATCTGCACATATTAATTCCTTTCCACCATTAGTAAATATACGATACTCATCATATTCTATTGTTTTACCTATACCTTCAATATCGACCCATCCATTGGGGGTTTCTACTTGTAAGTTTTTTACCTCATATGCCTCTATAAATTTATTATATAATGGCATATCATATTTACCACTCAATAATGAGTCGGATTCTATTATTTCGAAATTTTCAAACATACTTCCTAATTTTCTTTTATTAAATATTCTATACACTTCTGTAGTGTTTGTTCTGGATTTTTTCTATAATCTGAATCCCATATAATCAAAACATCAAATCCATTATTTTTAGCTAAATCCATTTTATACTTATCTTTTTGCCATATATCACTTGATGAGTATCCTTTTTCCTTGTGATAAGGATGTGGGAAATCAAATTCATCATAGATATTTGGATTTGCATGATATTGATCACCATTATATTCTATTATTTTCATTTTTGATATATCTACAAAGTCATATAAAAATATTGACTTACTCGATTTAATATAATATTCTTTGTTTTTTGTCCAAAAAAATACATCTTTTATTTTATTTATATCATATACATTAATTATATCTCTGAATAAAACTTGACTTATCTCTGAATACCCACCCTTCATATTACCATTCTCAGATAATGATTTTTGCCATTTTATTTGTCTATTTTGGAAAATTTCATTACCAATAACTTCACCATATTTTTTAATACATCCAACCAAGGAAAATCTATTTTGTATTTCAGATATTTTATCCTTAGCATCTTTTTCAGAAACTCCTTTACTTAAATAATATTCAATTTTTGTTGGGTATTTAGAAGCATATTTTTTAGGATCAGATTTTAATTTAATAGAAGTTTTTTGATGTATCTCATTCATTACTTCTTTTGTCTTTAAATTAGCCTCTTCAACAGAATATCCCTTTTTAATCCAAAATTCAACACAATTTCTACTTCTTTTTCTGTCCCAAATAGGATCTTCCAACCTCAATAGATTTTGAGATTTAATCCTCTCTTTTAATTGCCTATCATTTTCTATATTATATAACTTTTCAGCTTCTTCTCTACTACACATATTTCTATACATAAACCCCTCAATACTATGAGAATTAAATGATTTCTTCACACATTCTTCATTTTCACATAAATTTCTATAACCCTTCGATATTGATATAAATTTGCCTTTACTATTGCAAAAAAAGCAAGAAGAACCTCTATGATTAATGTAACTATTGTAGTAGTCCTCATGATTTAATTTTAATGTTTTAGTAACATAGCAAGATAATCCTTGAGCAGAATTAAATTCTCTGTTTGTCACAGGACAAATAAAGGGGAAATTAATATCCTTATATCTCTTTTTAGCATCAGCGTTCATACAATAATTTTTATTTTATATATTAAATATTGTAATCCCCCTTACTAACTTTGGTAAAAATTTTACCTATTTCCTCATATTCTACTATACTATTATTAGAAATCCTAACCATTATTCTACCACCATAAAAAAAACATTTTCCATTATTAGTTTCTGCCATAATACAATTAAGTGTCTGAATATCCCAACCACCACCTAACATATGGTCAATGGTTTCAAATCCGGATTTTATCTTAAATTTAGATGTATCTTGTAAGTGATGCTCAGGATCATCAAAATCTGATCCCATATCATCATCCTGTACAAAATTAATTGATGCCATATCATCCACAATACTACGGATGCGATTGGCTGCTTCAATAGCTTTATCAAAGTCTGATATCGAGTCAAAATTTCTTGTTTCGTCAATTATATCAACAGTTCCGGTTTTCAAACGATTAGTCAGAACCCAGGCATTAAATTTAGGTTCAATGAAATTCTTTTCATCATATTCAGCTAAATTTATTACTAAAATTGATTTTAAAATTTCCTTAGTGATAATACCCTCTTTATCCTCAAGAGTTACCATATCCAATATTTGTTTAGGACTCGGAGCTTTTGCGTCATTATTTTTAACCATATATTCCCGAATAACACCGTAAACAAATTGAATTTCAGAGTTTCTGAAAAAATAGGGTCTAACTATTTCGAAAAATTTTCTATTATTGAGTATGTAGTTGAAAAAAACCTTTTCAAGTGATGAAGTCATTTATTTAATACTATATTTTGATTTTATAGTAATAAAATTACCATATGTTTAAAAATTATTGCTCTTTGATTAACTTGGTATTATCCAAATCAGTCTCACTATCAATAATATTATATGCCCTAACCGCAGTAGGTGTTGTTAAGCTAACCCCCATATCCTTAATATGTAAAGATTTTTTAAGTTTATCGACCAACCAATTTATACCTTGTTTTGCTACTAAAGAACCAACACCCACACCAACAGATAATAAATTAGCAGACAACGTATCAATTGTAATATCATACTTACCAACAAATGATGAAATTGCATTCATTGCCGGAATCATAAGTGCGGTATAACCAATCATATCAACTAAACCAGTCACTACATAAGGAGTTCCCTTTAATAAAACTTTGAAAAAACTACCAATTGCTTTAAACCCCGCGACGAATTTTTTAACAATCCCATTTCCGATGCCTCTCATTTTCAACTCTTCCAACATAGTCTGAGCATCTTTCTTTGTCACATGACTTTCAATATACCCAGTCCCTTTACAAGATTGACACTCTTCATCATCATTCTCATCCACATCATCTTCGAATCCCATACCATTACAATCAACACAAACTACTTTAGAATCTCCGACTCTATTCTGTGTTTCTTCAAGATATGTAATAGAAAGAGCAGTTATACAAAGTAAAACTATATTCTCTGTACTCATTTCAATTTTAATTGAACCATTTTTTATTAGATTTTCCACAATCGGATACATAAATCTAATACCAGTACCAAAAGTGAATACCAACTTGTAATTAAACTTCAAATCATTCGAAAGTCCTTTTACAATTTTCTTAATAACTGAATCATCAACACTCGATTCATTGACTTGTGGATTGCACATATTTTCAATTATCTCAGTAGCTTGATCTTCGGATTTATTATAATCACCAAATTTTAATATTCTCGCCATATTGTATATATTAAAACTATTTTTATAAATAATAAGAAAATCACTTTAAACACTTAATATATAATTAAAAATAAATCCAAAATATGAAACACCTTAAAAAATTTGAAAATTTTAATCTTCAAGACGAAGAAGAGTTAAGACCTACTACCTATGATATGACTTTAGATGCTGAGGAAGATGAAACTCATCCAGAAGCTTGGGAGGAGGAAGAAGAAGATGAAATCGGACAACCTGAACCACCACAAGAAATTACATTAGAAAAGAAAAAGGCAAAAGGAACATCATATAAGAAATCTGGACTTAAAAACCCAGAGAAGGCGGATTTAAATAAAGATAAGAAAATTTCGGGATATGAAAAAACAAGAGGAAAAGCAGTTCAAAATTCAGTTGAAAAAGAAAAAGGTGGAAAAGGCTTAACAGCTAAGCAAAGTAAACTACCAGAAGCATTAAGAAAAGCAATTGAGGCTCGAAAAAAGAAATAATTGAAAAATGAAAGTAATATTCCTAAAAAAGAAAATTGGTAAAAAATCTATTAAATCAATTAAACAAGTTAAAAGTAAAAAATACCGTTAAAGAAATAATTAAAAATCCACTCAAATGAGTGGATTTTTTACTTTTCAGAAAATAAATTACAAAGTCTTTCAAAAATAATGAAAGTTTTAGTATCTAATTCACACATTATAAATGTGTGGTTCACCAAGAATACTATCTAACTTTTTGTTTGATTTCAACTTTTTTAATAGAATCTAAAAACCACTGAGGAAAAAGATGTCCAGAGTATCTTAACAGGTCTCCAAAATTTGAATCAATAATTATAGTATCAGCATAATCATCTACTGAACGGATCGGACGACCCGCCATCTGACAGACCGAACCAACGGTACGCCAGCTGTACCAATCCGGATTCATCTTTTGTCTAAGTTTGTTTTTCTGCGAAGCTAAACTTGGATAAGGAACTTTAGCAATAACCTGAAACCTTGCCTTTTCATCATCAAATGAAACCCCCGTATCCATCGAAGGTGAGACTATTACAGTTGATTTATCAGTTTCAAAATGTTCTCTCAAAACCTCATCTTTATTGGATGAATCATGATAAACTAGTCTCGGATCCTTAACATCACGAGAAAACCAAGAAGCTAACTCAAATGAATTAGTATGAACTATACCTTTCTTATCAGGATATTTATTCAAAATCTTTTGAATATAAGGAACATAGTTTTTAAAAGTATCTTCTTTCTTAGTATAAGACATTTTACCAAGTGGCAT